>Ga0272442_10003109_pt1 | contig 23515 bp, 8 predicted proteins | sample SSMForm2O_FD_200262 | JGI IMG/M metagenome (GOLD analysis project Ga0272442, IMG submission 200262) | Marine sediment archaeal communities from Little Sippewissett salt marsh, Falmouth, MA, United States - SSM-Form-2O | ecosystem: Environmental > Aquatic > Marine > Wetlands > Sediment ...
GGCTTCCGAAGTCATTTGTATCGTTAAGTAGGAAGTATGTCATTGTGTCAGCACTGCCATTATCTTGTAGATATCCATGTAGTGTTGCGTTGGTTTCTTCTATTCCTGTGGTTTCGTTTGTTATTACAACTGGCTTGTCCACTTCAACTGGAGGTGAATATTTGCATCTAGCATCTGCAGTAAATGGTGGATTTTCATCAGCATAACCACTTTTTTTTGCAATGCTATAAAACTCATAATATCCCTCTCCTTTAGGAAAATCAAAAGACCAGTTCCAATCTTTATCACCATAACCATCCGTACCATACTCTATCCATCCTTCTTCTTTTGTTCTTAAAGTAATTACTGCAATATTTACACCTAAATCGGCATGTCTACTGTTATCATCATCTTCTGATAAACCCTGTAAAACATACCAATAACTTGTTTCATTTGTAATGCCTGATAAATTGTCAAACATTATTGCATATCCAATATCTGCTCCCTCCCCAAGACCTAACGGATTCCAGCTACATAATCGATAATCAGCAGTTTGTTTTCCAGCTATAGTTTGGCCTGATTTTCCCGCAAACGCATAATATCTAATAGCAGAATTCCAAGGAGCAGGTGCACCCCCTTCTAGGGTGTATTGATATCTTCCACCCCAAAAAGCAAGAACGTTTCCATTATATGTTGTTTGCATACTTGTATTTCCAAGATCTGTCCATACTGTGTCAGGAATAGTGGTATTTACAGATGTCCTATTATTGGCAGTATTTTCAAATGCGCTTAAATTAAGAATAAATAGCCTACTTGCAAGTTTATCATGGGTGCCATCACCTGAAAATTGAAGTTTGTATGTTTTGCTCCCTGCGGGTAATTCACCAAAATCTTTATCGACATACATTACGCTTGTAATTGACTCATCATCTGTATTTTCACCATCTCTTTCCACTTGTGTAAGCGATACTGCCTCTCTAACAAGACGCGTTCTCATTAATTCATTACCCGCGCCATCAACTGCCCATCTTCCTGTACCAAGAATTAGATATTTACTTGGTTCATCTGGATCAAAGGTAATGCTTGCACCATCTACTAGCCAGCCATCAATTACATTACCAACCTCTGCAGATTCTTCATTATAATACCAATCTTCATTTTGTTCTAGTTTATTCAGTGGAAATGCCATTAATGATATTTCATCAAAATAGGCAGTATCACCTCCAGTTAGACACCATCCATATAAGTCAATGTTTTCATTGTTTACTGCGGTCCATTTTATGAAAGTTGAATAAACCCATTGAGTGGTACTATCATAAGGACCTTCTTGTTTTTCAACTGTATGGGTAAAATTTCTTCCACCATGTTGAATTGCAACTGCAGCTCTTGCAGCATTATCACTTCCTCGAACATGACAAGAAGCAATAATAATATATTCACGGCCAATAACAAAATTTCCTGAACTTATTGTTGCAAGGGGAGATTGTTCCCCTACTTGACTTTTACTTTGTTCAGCATTTTGTTCTGCATATAAAACATCAATTTCATCTGGCATATCACCTGTTTCCCATGTACTATTATCATGTGAAAAACGATACCAGAGAGTAACATTATCTGGTTGTCCTAGTCCTGCATGAGCAGATGCATTGATTTGGATTGGCGAAGAGGTTTTTTCATAAGGAGTAATTGGGTCAACTGCTGATACAACATTGCCAACTGCTGCTGCATATATGCTATAACTGGTTATTCCATTTGCCCAGACATAATTACCTGTAGTATTCACTCCTTTGTCTGCAACATCTACTATTGACCAATCTTGACTTGTTTCATTATATTCATATATTTCTAAAGCAGTTTCAGTTAAATTTCCTATTTCTGAATCTTGATATGTAATATTTAGATCAACTGTTGATGATGCTCCAATACTTGATAGATTTACATATTTGCTTATATTGTTAAGATATGAATGGTCTTCAGGAGTATATGGAATAGTGTGTAAACCAATATTTGTTCCACTTGTAAGGTTGAACTTGGTTCCACTTAGATTGATATTTATTGCTCCTCCATTTGAGATATTATAAAAACCATTGAGTGTTAATATTCCATCCATTGTTTGTGTTGAACCACTATCTATTATATATTCAGTACCTGAGCCTATTGTCATATTTTTTAATTCTAAATCATAATCAGACTTAAATCCTCCAGATAAAATTGTTAAATCATTATTTATAACTAAAGAACTTTCTAAGGTGACAAGATTTCCGCTGGTGTCAATTGTAAGATCATATGCATTCTCTGTTGAGGAATGTAGAACTGTATCGTCTTGAATTTTTATTCTGATATTTCCTTGGTTATGAGAATATGTTCCTGCAATAACAAATGGGTAACCGCCATCTGTTTCCTTTGTAATATTTAATGTACCGCTTGTACCAGCACAAGAACCTCCCGATTCAACAGATAGATATCCAATGGAATGGTCATTACTCCCTAGACCTATATTTCCTCCATCCTGTATTGTGAGATTACCTGTAATATTTAGATGACCCGTTATTGAAATATTACCATCATTTGCAATTGTAAAATTACCAGATGAATTATACCAGCCTGAATATGTACCTGCATCTTTGTTTAAAGGGGTTATTTCAACACCTGATGAGTTTACTGCATAACCATAGTCATTACCATCACTTGGGGTGTATTCAAACATATAAAAAAATCCTTCTTTGGTAATTTCTTGTGATAAATTCTTTTCAGTGGCACCAGTTATAGCGCTCCAAGTACTATTATCAGAGCTTTCATACCATTTAAAAGTTGATCCACTTTCTGTATCGCCAGGATTGTTATCATACCAATCACCATCACCTTGTAAAAAATCTATTGTAGAGTTGTATTGGCCATCGATTGAAACATTTTCAACCCATGGTGGCGCCTGTTCACCAGTTATAGTAAAAGTATCGACAGCGGGAGTGGTATCATTATTTCCAACAAGATCGCATGCCATTGCTTTTACTTCATAACTATCTCCTGTTTTCCAGCTGATTGCAGTTGTGTCATTTACCCAACTTTCATTTGGGGAATCAAAATTATTATTGAGGTCATATGAAAGATTAAACCAAGTTTCTGTATCAGTCCAAGTTCCATCTGAGTAATATTTATTTGATGATGTATTTTTTATATAAAGATAAACCTCTACTATTCTTATAGTATCATTTGCATCACCAGTTATACTATTCAAATCAGATATTTCACTTGCAATATCATCAATTGTTGTCTCTGGTGGATTAGGATCTTCTATACATTGAATTGTATCGCTTGCAAAATTGTTAACATTATCATAGATAATAACATTAATCTCACCACTTTCATCACTGTCGTTGAAAATGTAAAAACCAGTGTAGTCAGGAGTTGTGTCTTCATCAGGATCGTCATCACCAAATGATCCAAAATCTATTCCTCTAACATCTGCTTTCCCACTATCACTGCCCTCTGCAGTAAAGTTTACAAAGGCATTTCCATCAAATGAGTTTGAAAAGTAAAAAGTTTTTGTTGAGTAATTGACATAAACTTCATCTTCATCACCTGAAATACTGCAATCAGCTAATACATCTGAAAGTGTTGGATTTAAGTTATCTTCATAAAATGTGTAATTATCAGAATTGGTGTTACCTACATAGTCTGTTGCAGTATACATTATTTTATAATCTCCGGTTTCACTTCCATTAATAGAATAGTTAAACCACCAAATACCTGCTGTTCCACCATTTGAAGGATTAGTTCCAAAGGAACTATTATCAGTTGTTGTATTCAAACCAGAACCAGCCCCATCATCAGCAGTACCACTTATATTATAATACTCAAGTGATGCTCCCATTCCTGAACCATAAACTCCTTCGTAACTTGTACCATATTCTGCATAGAGATATACACTATTTTCATATTCACTACTTAAACTTATATCTGGAACTTCCCAATCCCATGATATATTTAGTTTACTTGCAGATACTGTAAGTGCAGTAATTCCATAGTCTCCTCCATTATTTATCCCACCTGATGTAACAGAGTATCTGTCTACAACTGACCCTTTAGATGAATCATTTACTTCAATTTTTAAATTAGTTGTTTCTCCCCAACACTCTTCTGTAATACCATATCCAGCATTTAATTCACCATTAAAGCTAGTATCATCATAATCAAGAATTGCAGTGTATGTAATATTCATTGGAGTATTTTTTGACCAATATTTAGAACCACCATCGTAAATATAATCAGTAATTGTAATAACTGTTACATTAACCTGATCGGTTATAATTGTTTCAGTTGGGGCCTCTTCACATTCATCATAACCCTCTGTCATATCAATTTTTGCATTGTATGTATCACTTAAAACCTCAGAAGGCATAGTAATTGTAACACTTGCATTACCGTTAGTTACAGTATTTGTTTCACCCATCACATCATCTGCACTATTTAGTATTTTTATCCAAGAAAATTTATCGTCAGGTGGATATGATGTCGAGGCGGTTTCTGAACCAGGATTATCTGCGTATCTTACTTCAACCCATATAGTTTGAGATGAATCAACTGGAACTCGATCTGTATCATCAGTATCATTACACTCTATATCTGTAACAATTAGATTTGTAATAACATCAAATTGATCGGTAACGTTATTATAACCTTCCAAAGAAGAATCATCTTTTGCATAACATGAAATATCGATATCTGATTCTTCGATTGCATCCCATGTAACAGTAAAATTCCAGTGAATTTGAATTACATTTCCTGACTTTTTAGCAAATGAGTCTTCTGTATCTATGTCAAAACCATAATTACCTTCTAGTTGGGTAAAGGAGTCGTATTCCTCAGTATATCTAAAAATTGCCCTATTTGTTTTACTTTGGTTTAATCTAAGTTCAACAATATCTATGTCTGAATAACCTTGTGTATCTGTAACATTAACAATAATTTCATACAATTGGTTTTCTGCATATGCATTATCTGTATCATTAAAATTTACTAAATAAGGAGGTTCAATTGAAGGTTCTGTTGGTGGATTAACTGTACAATTATAATAACGAGTTTCCGTTACATTTTCATTTCCTGCTACATCTATTGCATGGGCATAATATGAATAGTTACCATAAGATAGATCAGTAAAGTTTTTTGAGTAATAATTAGAAGCATTATATGAGGCATTTATTTCTTCCCACGATAGTGTTCTGCTCCAGACTTTAACTTCATCAAGAGTCCCCTGTAAATCTTTCCCTATATGAAGATTATTACTATTTGTTTTAATAGGCTCGTTATAGTCTTCTCTAGACGCATTTAGGTTTCCATCGACATATAAACTAGCATTTGTTCCATTATATGTAAATGCCACATGATGCCAATTTTCATCTATTGTTGTATTTAAAATCTCTGTATTATTAAGATATGCATAAAGAGTTGTTCCATTTATTGAAAGTTCATATGCATCTCCTTTTGCAACAATTTTTTTTGCTGCCCAGGTATAACCACTAGCTGTCGCGTCATCGCCAATACTTGAAGTCATTATATCAGGAGCTGTAGGATCTGTAACAGACCATGCTCTATAATAATAGGTTTTATAAGATAATAATCCAGTATCATTGTAAGTTGAATTAGTCGTATTTTCTACAATTATTCCGTCTGATCTACTGGTTGGAGCACTACCTTCTTTTCTTAATATTGTTGTATTAGTTGCTCCATTTCCTTTATTCCATGAAAGATTAATTGTATTTGAATCGTATACACTTGCTCCAAAACTAGTTGGAGCGTAAGGTCTAGTTCTAAATGTTAAATTACTGCCGTTTCCCCATCCCATTGAGTTGCTTGCAATACCTCTAAAATTATACCTAATTCCAGGGTCAAGACTATCTATATTTAAGTAAAATGTTCCTTCTTCTTCCATTTCATCGCAGCTTTGATTATTTGAGAATGCTGATCCAAACTCTCCCCATAAAAACCTAGGTGTTGTTGTTTCACCCCCAGTTGAGATTAAATTTGCATTTAAAGTTGCTGTCTCTTCTTCAACATTTGTTGCAGCTAGTGTTTCAACTACTGGAGGAGTTGTATCAGTTGTACAAGATACACTTTCTTTTTCATCACTAAAATACCCTGATTCAGAATCAAATACCCATATACTATAGTAATATGTTTCATTAGCATCAAGACCAGTATCGTCATATTCTCCAGTATCAGTATTGTTATATACTTCAACCCCGTCAGTTGGGGTTGCAGGATATGTTGAAGTACTTCTTCTAATAACTACTTGTGATCCTCCGTGACTTGCATCAGTTGTCCATGTTAAATTAATCTGTGTATCATTGTTGCTATCAACACTAAGAGAAGTAGGATCACCAGGTTTTGTATACATAACAATACTTGAATAATTATCACTCCATTTGGATAAATCCCCATCTTTTGCAAATGTCCAAGCCCTTACATTATATTCTTGTCCACTATCAAGACCATTTTCGGTATCACTTTCTCCAGTATTATTATACCAATTATCACCATCATTATAATTGGTTGGATAATCTATTTTACTTGCCTGTACACGAGTATAAACAGTCGTGCCCCCACCGGCATCTGCTTCAGTCCAACTATAAGTTATAGAATTTTTAGTACTAGATTGATATGTTAAACTTGTTGGGCCATCCGGTTTGGTTAAGAAAGTTTTAGTGTCCCCATAATCAGCTTTTGATACATTTTCAACATCTGATGTAATATATGCTCGAAAATAATATTTTTCTCCAGATGTTAACTGATTGATATTGTATTCAAAAGTTTGGTTGTCTGCATATTTTCCAAATACTTGTTGGCTTTCAGAAGATAGAAATCCGCTGTCTGTGCTCCATTCAAATGATGCATTTACTTTATCTTCTGTGGAATCATCAACTACAAATCCATGAAGTTTTGCACTATTTTCTTCAACATTTGTTGCATCGTTAGCTGTACATTCAGGGTATTCCCAATAGAATTGAAATTCGTCTACATGAGCAGGATGACTACTAAATGATTTTATTCCTTTTAGTTTAAACCAAATCTTTACTTTATCAATATTGTCTTGTGTGGAGCCAAAATATTTATTATCCCAAGTTTGGTGATTCCATGTGTCTAACTCAGCAGTTTTATATGCAAGATAAGAACCATTAAAAAAATAAAATTGAATTTTATCATAATGATCTGTATCAAAGGAAACATTAGCTCTGAATCCTAAGCAATCAATGCCATCATATTCATGAATTTTTAATGTTAATGGTTGGGCACACCAACCGGTGTCGATCTTGTTATAATCAGCGTCATCTTCGGTCCAATCATATGCATCTTCTTCGTTTAACCAATCATTATCCACGTGCCAAGTTGGACTAACGGTACAAAACATTACAGGATCTTTCCATTTTATAGATGTTGAAGTCTTTTTTCCGAGCATATTTGTAACAGTAATATTTGTAATATAATCCTTTAGTTCTGTACCATGAACCAACCAATTTTTTTCCCATAAACCTTGATAGATAGTTCCATTAACTTTTACTAATTTTATAGTTTCAATTCCGCCCATATCAGCAATAACTGAAGTTATGCCATAGTTATCTTTAGTTTCTACAGAAATTTTCATCCAGTCGCCTGGTAAAACTGATGTAGGTTCAACAAAAGCATTAATAATTATTGGTGTCTGATTGTCAATAGAATTTATTCTTAAATTTTCATCTGTTTCAGTTTTTTTCCATGTATTATATCCTCTTTCTTTCCAGGCTTTTAAACCACTAAGCATGTTATTTACATCTTTAAATCCAAATTTTGATAAAATAGATGCAACTTTTTCGCTTAATGAACCATTTTCACAATAAACAATTATTTTAAAATCTCTATATTTTTCTAGCTTATTTTCAACAACTGTATTATAATTTGTTTCATAATATGGGTAAGATATTGCTCTATCGATATGCTCTATAAAATAATTTTCTTTATTTCTAACATCAATTAAAATTATATTTTCATATAAGTCAATAAGGTCTTTTACTTCAATTACAGAAATATTATTATACTGCAGAGTATAAAAATCACTAACATCTTTTTCTAAATAAGACTCATTTTTGTTAATATTTGAAATTGTTTTGTTGCATTCTAAGCTATTACTATCTTTTTTATTTAAAAATCGATTTATTTTAAAAATATCAATAATTCTTTTTTTAGAATTGTTTATTTCAAATTTATTTTCCTCTTTATTATTATTTTTATTTAATAAATCAATTTTTTTATTCGATTTTATATATGTCTCATTTTCAGAATAATTAACTTCTTCAACTTTTAATTCTGTTAATTTTATTAACAAATCAGAAGGAAAAATATGATTTAAAAGTAGAATATTTTTTGATGACTGAGGTTGTTCATTATTTGTTATTTCTAATTTGTTGTTATCATTATCTAAATTTTCTTCATCTTTTGATGGTATCAACGGCGGGTCTTTTACCCATGCTTCAATTGTTATTTCATCTGTTATATCAAGACTATTATCATCCTCAACTTCCAGATAATCATCTTGCCCGTCGAATATTAATCCAAATCCGTACTTAGCTGTTGTTTTATTATTATTATCAAATGATTCTCCCTTACATTCTGCATTATTGCTATATGTCGAGATGTCGTATACATTATAATCATCAAGCCACTCTTCAAATGACCAATATCCTCTTAGACTTCTGTCCCAATCAATAAAACTCGAAACATTTCCACCTGTGTCATTTACAGATACATTAATTTCTGCATAGGTATTTTCTGATTCTGTATTATTTGCAGGTGTTGGAGGGTCAAAGCCAATAGGAGGTTTATCTGTGTCATTTACTGTTGTAAAAGAATATGTATCATTGTCCCATCCTCCTTCTCCATCGGTTAGGTTTACACTCCAATAGTATTTTGTATTATAGCCGCTGAAATTTGAATTGGTTTGAATAATATTTGTACCACTACTAAAGCTTGTCTGATTGCTTGCAAATTGTACCCAACTATCTGATGAGTTGCTCCACCATGTTGCATTCATTGTGTCTCCATCAGCGTCTGTACATGTTACATTTAACTCTGGAGTTAAGGGTTGTTCTGTATTTCCATCTCCAGGTCCTTCATTTGATTGTACCGGTGGGTTGTTTGGTTCTTCAGCTGATTCATTGAATTTTACTCTTAATTCAACTTTTGAACAATATAGATACCATTCAAGTCCTGTATCTCTATCAGAAGTTACATCGCAATCTAGATCAACAACATCATCCCAGGTCCAAGGATCTGGTGCGTTTCTATCAGTTGTAATATCAAACCATTGTGACCATGCAGCTGTACTTCCACAATCAAATTCATGGCTATCACCATTATCCTTTCCTGAAAATACTGGAGTTAATAATATATCATTTGCACCTCCTTGGTAATATCCTTTAGCCCTTATTTCTACTTGAGTAATTGTTCCTAAATCAGTTCCATCACAATTATTTGTGATTAAAATCTGTGCGTCATTTTGAATCTGTGTAGAAGCATATGTGTTTTCGTTGCTATCGTTCATGTTGTCCCAGTTTGATTGCCATAGAATTATTCCAGTGTTACTATCAAAATAGTAAGTAGTTGCGTTTCCTGGTTGTGCATATATATCAAAAATTGTTAAAAAACGTCCTGGCCCTGGATATTCAACACCCCATGTCAAATCAGGAGGAAAATTCAATGATTCTGTGCCATTAACTACAACTTTTACATAACGTCCTGCAGTTCCAGGCATATTGACTTCTGCCCAGTTGTTTCCTGAAGTACCTTGAAATGTTGAAATATCATTTACTGCTTCAGTATATTTACCATCATCATAACTAAGTAAAACATCCACATCTGTTGGATCAGCGGTCTTATCTGATCTTCCTCTTACTTTATCTATTACATAATTAGATTCAAGATCTAAGATGAAATAATTAGGTAAAGATTCTGAAGTACATTGCCATATACCTTCTCCATTCAATCCAGGAGATGGATCTCCACAGTCATAACTAGATAAATTTTCACCTAATGAGAAGAGGTCTCCATGCCAGTTATATGATAATATTTGGTATTCAAATCCTTTTTTAGTACATTGCCACCAGTTAGAGTAGTTGTATGGAATCATTGTCTTTGTGTTTGATAGCGCGTTTTGTATGTTTAGCCTTGGTATGTTTATTGTAAGGCTTTGGTTATATTCATATGTTATTGGTTTACCTGTTGTTTTTAATCTTTGTCTTAGTTGTTGGCAATTTAGATTTTCTTTTTCAAGAATTAATGCTGCAGCGCCAGTTACAAATGGTGCACTATATGATGTTCCACTACCTGTTCCTGTTTTTGTAGTAATTTCTACCCCTGGTGCAAATACGTCTAGAGTTGGGTTTACATTTGAAAAACTAGCAATATTATCATTATCATCTGTTGCACTAACCGAGAAAACATTTGATCCACACGCTGGTGATTTTAGTTCATCTTTTCCATCATTTCCAGCTGCAGCTACTAAAAAAATACCAAGATTATATGCTTTATTGCACATATCGGTAACAAAATCATTGTCGCAAAATCCATCACAACTGCTTTTTGATCCTATAGAAAACGATATAATATCTGGTTCTTGTGCCTGGCACCATTCTATTGCTTCTAATATATCTGATTCATAACCAGTTCCGTTTTTATTTATTACCTTTGCAATGATTAGTTCTGCATCTGGTGCGATGGCATCAAGAACTGCAGTGATTTTTGTTCCATGTCCATGTTCGTCTTCAGGGTTGTTATCTTGGTTTATAAAGTCGTATCCATAACTATAGTTAATGATGTTTTTGTCACATCCTGTGTCTATAATGCAGATTTTTATTCCGGCTCCTGTTTGACTATAATTTTGAAACGCTTCATTGTATTCTACTACAGGAAGGCTTTCCTCAAGAAGTACTGAATAACTTTCATCTTCAAAAATTTCTATTTTATCAGAATCATATTTTATATTTTCATACACATGTTCATCTAAAGTACCTGCTAAAAGCCTTTCAGTTTCAACTTCCGCTGTTGTTATAAATCCAGCAGTTTCTAGATTTGTTTTTTCAGCTGTTAGATCACAATTTTTTTTGTATTTTATTATAACTCTTGTTTTTTCATTGTTTGATATCTTATTTTCAATATCTGTTGGAAGTTCGAGAAGTTTTTTTATTATTTCCTCAATTTTTAGAGGAAAACCTTGTTTTTTCCAATTATTTATTCCTCCTGTTAGATAGTATATATTTTCAAATTTGTTTTTTGTTAGAATTTTGCATGCATGAATGCTATCTAATGTACTGTCACCATATAATATTAAAATGTAGTTTCTGTAGTTTTCTAGTGCTTTTTTTATAAATTTTGAATTTTTAATTTTATTAAGTGGTATTGATATTGCATTTTCTATATGTTCTTTGTTGTATTCCTCTGTTGCCCTGATGTCAATTAATATTATTTTTTCATATGCTTTTAGTATGTTTTTTGTTGCTATTGGTGGTATTGTATAATAGTTACTGTTAATGTTGATAATTTTTTGAATTAGTGAATTTTTTAATATTGAGTTTTTTAATATTGGTACATTTGTTTTTTTTATGTTTTCCCAGTGGGTAGATGCTTCATAGTCATAGTCGCCATCTTGAGTAATTACTAAATAACTTATATTGCCATTTGATAAAAAAAAGTCATCTTTTATTGGTTGAAATTCCATATCAATTGATATTTCATTTGGCCCAATTTCTAGATTTTCTGAGTATGCAATACTTTCTAGTTTTTGTAGTTTTACTGGTAGTTTTTTTCTTATTTTTTCTATTTGTTTTTCTATTTGGCTTTGAGGATGTCCTGCACTGTAGGTATTGTTTAATATTTTTTTATTGTTGGTTGTCATCTTGTTGATTTTTAATTCTGGTGTAAAAAGTGTTATGAAGATAATATCTGTTTTTTCTTTTGATTTAATATTTCTTGTAACGGCAAAAGGCTTTTGTTGTTTTATTTGTACCTGTTCGTCTTGTTTATTTTTTATTTGAATATTTTTTGTAATTATTGGAGGGTCTTTTACCCATCCTTCTAAAGTTAAACTGTTTGTTATATCAAGGCTGTTATCATCTGAAACTGATATATTGTCATTACCATCAAAATCATATGCTCCATCAACTTTTCCTGATGAATTATATGATGCTCCATCGTTTGTTCCATCGTTGTTGTTTGAAGTTGAGTCATAAAGTGTTCCTGCGGTTTCATTTAAGTGTTGCACCATTTTAAAATTTGAATTCCAAGTTCCAGTAATATCTTGTTGACTACCACAGCCACCATTACCATAATACATGTATATTACTGTATCTTCATATGCAGAAAGACTGGGTATTTTTACCCATGCAGTAAGTTCTCCAGTTCCACTAACATATTCTTCGATTTCATGACTATACTGGGTTTGATTATCATCTGAAATAAACATTATATCGTCAGCATCAGGTTGTGATTTTGCTGCTAGTTCAGAATCACTGCTTCTATAAATTAGTACAGGCATATCAGTCTGGTCTTCCTGAACAAGAGAATGATTAATAATAATCATTTTTCTAGAACTCCAACTAGTATCCCACCAGCCGATGTCTGTTATAGAAGTAATGTTAATATCCGTTTGAACCTGGTCAATAGCTCTATCTTTCATGTCATGATATGAAGAATTAATATCAGAAATCGATGGAAGAAGAGAACCCGTAAATGTTTGTAATACTAAAATCAGTGAAACACCGATAACTACTGCTGTAGCTACATAAGACGCTCCCATCCACTAATAACCTCTAGTTTATTAGTATTATTTTAGTGAAACCTTTAATTATGAAATTGTAAAATCAAATTCATCTTCAATTGCTTGAGGGCCAACAAGTCTTAAAGTACTATCACCTGCAGATATTTGCCCAGTTGCAATATACAAAGTCACAACATCTCCCGGTTGAACTGAATCAGCTGAAAAATAATAATCTGCGATAGCAATATATTCCCCATCAATAAAAACTTGAAAAGTATCATTGGTTGTAGCAAGTTTTTTTGCACCTATATTTTTCAGATAAAAGTAATAATATCCACCTGATGAAGGAATATTTTCATTATCATTGATTATTTTAAACTCTGTATCAAGTTGTTCTCTGATTCTATCGCCTCTTTCTGAAAGGCTTGAACTTGTATCAGTAGTGACTGCCACAAATACACCTGATACAAGACTTGCAACAATAACAGAAGCTATGAAAAATATCACATGAGTGCTTGTTAAACTAAATCCCATTTTTTTCCTCCAATATCTAAATTAAGGGGCAGTATAAGTTTCATAATCTGAAACTCCATTATTTGTAACAACTTTCAATCTTCTATCTCCACTACCAGGTAGGTTTGTAACATTAAAATAAACCGAACTATCAATGTATAAATAAGAATTTGAACAAGTAAAACTATTACTAGTTCCATTAATTAAAACATTAAAATCATTTGTTTTTAAAGTGGTGCCACCAGTATTCTCAACAGTTATATTTAGATCATAATTTGAACCATTAATTGAAGTGCTAACACTAGTTATTGAAATATCAGTTTGAACTTGGTCAATAATTCTGTCTTTCATATCATCATATGAGTCATTATAGTCAGTTATTGCAGGTAAAAGATTGCCTGTTAGAATTTCAAACACCATCAAAATGGAAACTCCAATTATTGCAAATGCTCCTGCAAGTGAGAATCCCATCTAGTTTCTACCTCCAAATAGTGAGTGTTAGTGTTATAATCCCCTCTAATATCTAATAATTAAAAATTAATATAACAAAAGTAGTAAATAAACATTTTTATTTAGTATTATAACTATCTACTTTTTTTGTGATTCTTGATATTTCACCTTCAATTCTATCAATAAAATGTTTATCAAATTGTTTTCCTTTTAGTTTTTGAATAAATAAAAGTGATTCAATGTGATCTTTTGATGGTAGATCAGATATCTCTTTTGCGGTTTTTTCAAATTTTTCTTCTCCAGTTATACCTTGGGAATAATCTATTAAACTGATTTTTACATCATCAGAAATCCAACCTATATCAACATAATAATCTAAAATATTTGAAAGATTAGGACGTCCACATTTATCAATTAATGATTGAAGCCATTTCATTAAGATAATTACACTCTCAGTGTCTCCAGGAATTTCCATTAAAGGATCTAGATTCCATTCTTTTAAAACATTTGTTGGTTTACCTGGAAGATTTACATCTTCTGTTGTTACAATCCTTGGAGAAGCTGGATCAGAAGGTCGTTCTTTAGGTTGGTGAGTAGTAATAGATGATTTTGTTTCTGGAGAAATCAAATCTTTCTTTTCTTCTTGAGGTTGTCCAGTAATATCAGGTTTTTTAATTTCAGTAGTTGGTTCAATTTCTTCTGATTTGTCAGGTGTTTCTATTTCTTCTGAACTTGTAGTTTCATCTATTGTTTTTTTACTGCTTTCAAGGTCGCTTATTTTTCCCTGAAGTTTTTTAATTGTCTCAAGCATATCTTTCGTTTTGTCATCAGTTTCAGCTGGTTCTGGAGTTTTTATTTCTCCCATAACAGCCTTTCTTTGGTTTTCTGGTAAATCTTTAACATATTCACGCATTATATCCCTTATTTTTTCAGCTAATTGGTTAAGCTGTTTTCTTGTTATCTTTACTTTTTTTTCTTTTAATCTAACTTCTAATCTTCTGGCAATTTTTTTTGGAATAACATTATTTTCAACTAAGGCAGATAGCTCACTTGATAATTCAAAGTCTTCTAAAATTTCTTGATCACTATCTTGCTCATTTTCGGCCATATAATTCACCTAAATTTTATTTTCATTTTCAATATTATCAACAAATTCATCAATTATTTCATCAATTTTTTTATCAAGATTAAGCTCTTTGAAAGATTTTTCAATTATCATATCAATATCTTCATCTGATAATCCGCCTGATTGTTTATTTCCCTGGGCAAATTTATCGGGGCCCATTTTTTTTGCTTTTTGCAAAAACTCTTTTTGTGAGTCTTTAAGATTTTTAAGTTCATCAAAATTACCTGTAGTTCTTTCAGCAAAAGATTCTAAATCTCCCACTCTATTTTTAAGATTATCAATATCTGACATAAAATTTTCAAGGGCATCTATTCTTTTTTTAGTAACCTTAGAAAGACCAACAAATGGATTCATCTGCTCAGATACAATTTCATATAAACTAACAAGATCATCAAGGTCTTTTGTAACAGAACCTATTTTTTTATTCAAATTTGTAATTTCTTGCTGATTTTTTTTGATTTGAAAATCAAAATCCTTAATATTTTGAAGAATCGCTCGTTTTTGTTCTAACGATTTACGATCTTTTGAATCATCTTCTGATACATCTTCTTTAATTTTATCATCTTTTTTTTCGCCGTCTTTTTCTTCTTTTGAATCCAACTTTATAACTTTTCTTAACTCCTCAGGGTCTTTTTTTGTTTCTTCTACTTTTTCAGTTTCTTCTGGAGGTATTTTTTCTTTATTTTCTTCTTCTGAATTTGATGAGTTATCTACTGTATCCTCGTTAGATTTTGATTTATCTTCAGATGAGTCCTCTTCTGATTCAGTCTCATCTTCTTTTCCCATCTTTAACTTGATGCATACCCCTCCTGTGAAACCAAATATTAATTCAGCTTCAGATTATAAACCGTAATCTTGTATTTATACTTTTATCTAAATAGGTTAAAATTATTAAAAAGAGTAATGAAATTTGTAATATTTATAGCCTTGGTATAATTCTTAAGATATACTCTAAATTTAAAACTAAAATAATAAACTAAAACAAAAAGTTTTAAAGTAAATAAAGGATAGAGAAAGAGAAAAATACGAAATTATTAATTTTGTATTATTCATAAGGGAAATAATGGATAAACTTAATGAGGAATTAAAGGAGGAAAGTACTCTCAACTCTGATAAAAATAAAAATAATTTAGTTTTAACTATAAATAACGAAGGAAGAATTACCAAATTTAATAACATTTGTGAACAAACATCTGGTTATTTGAGAGATGATATTATAAATAAAAATTTTTTTGATCAATTAATTCCAAATAGATATTTTAACCTCTGGCTTTCTTTTTTTGATAATTCACAGCAAAATAAAATGATACATGATTTTAAATTACCTATTAGAACAAAACATGGCCACGAAATAATGGTATCTTGGAGTAGTTTTCCAGTTAAAAACATTCAAAATGATAAAATGAATGTTGATTTGGTGGGTACGATTATTTCTTCATGGAAAGATTTTGAAACGCCTAAAATAACTGAGAATATCGAGATTAATAAAGAAAAACCTAAATCTTCCTCTATTTTTTCAAAAAAAATAAGAATATCTAAATCAAGAAATAACCCTAAATTAATTGAAAAATTAAAAAGTTTAAATAAAGAATTAGAAAAGAAAAATAAGATTTTGGAAAATAAAATAAAAGATTTTGAATCAAGAGAAGCCCATCTAAAAGATAAACTTGAAAAAACAATTAAACAATCAAATTTAATTGTAAATAAAGGTTTGTATTCATTTTCTGAACTATATGGTGGTAAAAAAAGAAAAGAAGAATTTGAAACAAAGGAAATTGAATTAAATGAACGAGAGAAAATATTAAATAAACTTGAAAAAAAACTTCTTGATGATAAAGAAAAAATTAACAAACAGTTTGACGATTTCCGCATATGGAGAGAAAAACTTGAAAGCCTTGAGGATGATATTGAAAAAAGACGTATGGACTTGATGAATCAGGAAAGAGTTTTATTAAGTGATATTACTGGTTCTGATGATATTTCAGTGAGTGAAACAACTAAGGAAGATCTAAAAAAATCTTATGATGTTTTTGAAAAAATTTCAGATAGCGCAGCAATTATTCAAAGAGGTATTTTTAAGAGAGTCAATGAATCGTTTGTAAATTTAATTGGATATAATTTAAATGAAATTATTGATAGAAGCCTTTTTGATTTTGTAAGCCCTGAAGGTTTCGTTGGTATGGAGAAATATTATTTGAACCGATTAAAAGGTGAAAATATATCAACCTATAACACTGTTATTTTATCAAAAGATAACAATAAGATTCCTGTAGAAATAAATTCAAATCCTACTTTTATTGATGGTGAAAAAGCTGAAATTGCAGTTTTCAAAAAATCAAAAGATGAAAAAGAAAAAATTGTTGATGAAATCAAAAAAGATGAAAAAATTGATGATGAACCCGAGCCTGAGAAAAAAGAAAGCGATGAGATGGAGCTAGATAAACAAATTGAAAAAGATGAGCCTGTTAAAGAACCTTTGGAAGATGAGGATTTAAAAGATAAAGATATTGAAGATCTAGATGAAGAGAAATTAGAAAAGCCGAGTTTAGCTGATTCTAAAGAACTTGTAGATAATTTTCCTGAAGAAGAAATTGATGAAGATATAACGAGTTCTGAAACAATTATTGATGACTCTATTAAAAGTAAAGATATTGATAAAGATGATGTAAGTAAAGAGATTAAGGGTAATCCCTCAGAAGATATAGGTTTAGAAGATGAATCTGAAACAAAAGAACTTTCTGATAGAGATAAGATTAGTCAGGAAGAGCTTGATAAAACAATTGAAAAAGAAGATATTGTAGATAGTAAAAATTTAGAAGATTCTGATATTGATACTGATATTTCTGAAGAAAATATTGATAAGAAAAAAATTAATGATGAAAAAGAAAAATAAAAAAAGAAAAAAAGAGTTGGGGGGATTAGTTTTTTTCTATAGTTCTTCTACACGATATTTGAATGCGTTTGGTGCATTTACTGTAAATATACCTGCTGCTCCTATTTCTGGTACAAGTTTTCCATTCAGTGTTTCACCTGGGAGCAATCCATTAGATGCTGGAATTGCAGCTGATAGATTTACAATTAGTACGACTTGGTCGGATGTACTAAGACCATAGCTGTTTACAATGGAGTTATCTCCATCATGAATTGCAATTACTCCATAATTTGTTGCTGATATATTTGAATTATTTAGTGTATGGAAAATACCTGATTCATTAGCAGATCCTGCCACTACATCATTATCAAAAGAGTTTAATCCTAATACTGTGAAGTTGTTATACATGATATAAAGTAATGTTTCGTTTAAGTCGATATCATATGATCCTGCTCTTGGGGATATTGCTATTGCAAGATACTCAATAACTGTTTTTGCTTCATCAGTATATCCTGTTACACCAATGATTTTTACACCAGACGATACATCTCTTATGGTCTGTTTTCCTACTGCATAAGATCTTTGTTGTAAGGTTTCACCAGTTTGCATAACTACACTTGCAGCAACAGCAGCAACAAGTACCATTGCTATGAAAATAATTAATGTTCCTATACCGACTACTGCTTCATCATCTTTTTTTATTTTTTGATCAGGTCGCTTTTTGCCTGGTTTTATTGCAACCAATGTGTTAATACTGAGGCATCCTAATCCTTGTTCAGAATCAACTAAAATAAAACCATCTTTATAATCAACATCTTCCAGGATACCAGTAACTACACTAGCTCGTTCTTCTCCTGGTTCTTTTGTGACAATTTTACAATATTTGCCTACCAGCCTTTCTAAATACTTTTTCTCCACTTCTTTCACCACCTTTCATTTCTACATTATGTCATGGCACTTTATATCATGACACAATATAGCTCTGGGTAGTTTTTGTATTTAAAACTTTGCGGTTAGAAAACCAAAATGATTAAAATATGCAAATAGACATAATTTTCAAATTGGTATTTTGGCAGGCATATGGTTATATAAAAATTAAGAAAAAGATAGAAAAAAGATAGTGGAGATTTGTGGTGTTCCTTTTTCTATAGTTCTTCTACACGATATTTGAATGCATTTGGAGCACTAACTGTAAATATACCTGCAGCTCCAATTTCTGGTACTAGTTTACCATTCAGCTGTTCACCTGGCAGCAATCCGCCAGTTTCTGCTAATGCATCTGTTAGATTAACTATTAATACAGCTTGATCAGATGTCTGAAGACCATATGAGTTATCTATTGAACCATCTGCATCGTGAATTGCAATTACACCATATTCTGTTGCTGTTATGTTTGTCATGTTTAAGGTATGAAAGATACCTGATTCGTTAACTGAAGCACCAATAACATCGTTATCTTGATAGTTAAGTCCTAAGATGGTGAAGTTGTTATACATAATATATAGAAGTGTCTTGTTCAAATCGATATCATATGATCCTGCTCTTGGTGTTACTGCTATTGCTAGATATTCCATAACTGTTTTATCTTCATCTGTATATCCTGTGACACCAATTATTCTAATACCACTTGATACATCTCTAATGGTCTGCTTACCAACTGCATATGCTCTTTGTTGTAAGGTTTCACCAGTTTGCATAACTACACTTGATGCAACTGCGGCTACAAGTACCATTGCAATGAAAACAATAAGTGTACCAATACCAACGGCAGCTTCTTCATTTTTCTTTATCTTATGTTCGGGTCGTCTTTTACCAGGCTTTATTGCAACAATTGTGTTGATTCTTAGGCATCCTAATCCTTGTTCAGAATCAACTAAAATAAAACCATCTTTATAATCAACGTCTTCCAAAATGCCTGTTACTACACTTGCTCGAGATTCTCCTGGTTCTTTTGTGACGATTTTACAGTATTTGCCAACCAGCCTTTCCATATACTTTCTTTCCATTTCATTTCACCTTCCTTTCATTTCCCGTGCTTACTTACACCACGGTAAGTGTTTACGTGATAACTGTTCGCAATTGACAATATATAAAGCTAATCCGTTGAAATGCCAAAAGTGAAAAAAGGCTGGAAAGCAAAATTTACAATATGTCATTTTTACATTTTATGGAGAAGAGAATTTGTGGTGTATTATACTAAAAAATGGCAATTAAGTTGATTTTTCCACTTAAAATATATAATGGTATTAAATGTATAATAAGATTTATATAATAAACACTATTAAAAATATTATTGAGGAAAAATTGATAACATGAATAAAACGGGGAGCATGGCATTAACAAGTGCAATCGCACTAATTACTGCAATTCTTCTAGGTGTTGTAGCAGTCTCTGTATTAAGTGATAGTACAACATCTACCAATTCAGAACAAGATCTTGTTGAACTTTATGATCAAATTGTAGATGAATCAGTTGATGAAATATCAACATATATAAAAATTCCAGATAGACTAGGAAAATACTATGGAGAGCCACAAAAACAAAAAATAGAAAAAATTGCACTTATGATAAAACCCTTGGTTTCAATAGATATTGATATTTCTGAATTGACAATAGAGATATGTAATGGTGAAAAGGTTAGAATTTTAAGTTTTAACGGGGAAACTGATAAAATTGGTTCTCAATCACTTTTTGAGCACTATCTATGGGATAAAATAAAAGAAGATTGTTATAGCTTTATTGTAACTCATGATAAGGATAATTCAATAATTGATTATAAAACAATAAATAAAAATTCAGATATGGGATTTATTATAATTAAACTTCCAAGTGATTTCCAAATGAAAAAGGGAGACGTACTTCTAGTTTCACTTTTCCCAGGAACTGGAATAACAAGAAATATCGCACTTGTTGCACCTCTCCCAATAAAATCAGTTGTAAATTTAGATTAATTTTTTAAATATTATGTTTCAGGATCTTCAATTTTTTTTGTCTTAAGTTCCATATTTGTTTCATCCAAACTATCATTAATTTCTTCACTTAAAACAAGTTTCCCTTTCCAAGGTTTATTTTGAGTTTCTAAAATCTTTTGGTCTATTTCAAGTTCTTTTTGTTTATTTTCCATTTTATTTATAATTGTATTAAGAGATAAGCTTTTCTCCTCAAGTTCTTTATTGATATTATCTAATTTACTTGATTTTGACTCTATAGAATTGCTAAGTGATTTTAGTTCTGTTTTTTTATCTTTTAAAACATTTTCAAGTCTCTTTAGTTCTTTATTTTTATTAACCATTTCTCCAGAGCTTGCAAGATTTCCTTTATCAGCAAGCTTAAGTTGAATAAACACTTCTTGGAACTTACTATTTAATTGTTCAATTTCCTCTTGCTTTTGTGTAAGTTCGGCTTGTGCTTCAGCAACTTTTGTTATGTCATGAACTACAGTAATTATGCCTTGAACATTATCATCACTATCAAGAGATGGCATGTGTGATATATCTGTTAAAAATACATCTCCTTGTTTATTTTTTAAAGAAACTGATTTTACATTAACCGGTTTTCTTGTTTTCTGGCATTCTCTTAAACCCTTTCTAAGCCTTTCTTTTCCAACTGATTCTATCTCAAAAAAGTTTTTACCAACTACGTTTCCAGAACTTAATCCAAACATTTCTTCTGCTTTTTTGTTCCAGGATGTTATTATATTATCCTTATTTAGCATAATAACTGACATTGGTAACATATTATGCATGTTATAAAATGAAGAATTAATTGAGTCATTTTTTAATTTAAGACGATTAATTGTTTGTATTTTTGATTCCATTTCTTGATTTAATTGTCTTATTTCTTTTTCTTGAGATAGAACTTTATCTTTCATTTGTTTAAATTCTGATTTAAGTTTATTTACAAGCTCTGTTTTTTCAAAAACTTCGTTCTGATTGGTCTCAAATTGTTTTTTAATATCTTCTATTTCAATATTTTTGTTTTTAAGTTCTTCATCTTTTTTCTGTATTACTTCTGATTTATTGTCAAGTTTAATATTAAACCAATCAAGAGCCGATTTACTGGCTTTTAAATCATTACTTAAATCATCAATCTTTTTTTCACGTAAATTTAACTCTTGATTTTTACTATTAATATCCATTTTAAGTTTTTCAAGTTCTTCTTGTAAAGGCTCAGTTATATTGCATTTTTCATCAAATTCTTGTTTTATCTTGTAAACTTCTTTGTTTGTTGTTTCAAGTTCATTAATTGTTTCCATTAATTTATTTTGTAATTTTTGATTCTCATTTTCTACATCTTCTACCTGTTTTTTATTAAAACTTAGTTCGTCTGTTTTTATTTCTAAATCTGATCTTAAATTGTTTATTTCTTTTTCTTTTTCAATTATAAAACTATCTTTTTCTTCGATTTGATTCTTTAACTGTTTTAAATTATCTTTTATCTCAATTATCTCATTATTTTTTAGTTCTAATTCAACTTTATTTTTTTCAAAATCATTTTTTATAGAATTAAGTTCTTTAGTTTTTTCCTCAATTTCTAATTTCTTTATCCTGAGCTCCTCAGATTTTGTTTCAAGCTCTTCATGCATCTTTTCAAGTTGTGGTTGTAACTCGCTTTCTTTTTGTTTTAATTCTTTACTCCAGTTAGTGAGTTCTTGTCTTTTTACTTCCAATTCTTCTTTTAATTTGTTGATATTACTATTTTTTTCCTCAATTTCTTTTTTATTTGTTTCAAGGTCTTGTTTGAATTGTTCAAATTCAGATTTTGTTTTACTAAATTTATTATTTGTTTGTAAAAGTTCGACATTTAGTGTTTTTAATTCTTTATCAAGGTTTTCAACTTCATTTTCTTTTGATTTTAAGTTTATTTTTATTTTTTCAATTTCTTCATTTTTATTTTTTATTTCATGAAATCTATTTTCAAGCTCAGTTTGTAGTAGGTCCATTTCTTTATTTTTTTCATCTAGCTCTTCTTCAAATGTTTTAAGTTTTTCAGTTTTTATTTCAATTTCTTCTTCTTTTTTATCTAAATCAGATTTTAATTCAGAAATATTATTTTCTTTATTTTCAAGTTCGATTCTACTTTGTTTTAATTCCTTGTTTGTTTCTTGTATTTCTCTATCAACTAAACTGAATTTTTTAAAAGTATTCTGGAATTTATTTTTAATATCGGATAGTTCCATTTGTTTTTTATCAAGTGCTGCTTGTAATCCTGTTACTTCTGATTGATCTTCTAAAACCATCATTGAACCAGAATTTTGTTCTTTTGAGTCAAATAAAGGCATATGGGTTACGTTTGTAAGAAGTCTATTATTTTTAAGTCCATTAAAACAAACTGAATCAATAATTTGAATCTTATTATCTTGAGTGTTTTGACCTTTTAAATTATTTATTCTTCTATCGTTTACCAAATCTAATTCAAATAAATTTTTACCTATTACTTTATTTGATTTTAAACCAAATAATTGCTCAGCTTTATCATTCCAAAAAGTAATGTTATTTTCTTTATCCATTATAATAACAGGTGATGGAATAGAATTTTTCATTAAATTAAGATGAGAATTAAGTTGGTTTTTTTCTAATAATAAAGTTTCAAAATCCTTTGTTTTATTTTCAATTTCAAGTCTACTTAATTTTAATTCTTCAACTTTTGTTTCTAGTTCTGTTTGTTTTTGTTTGAGTTCTTCTTGTAGTTTGGTTATTTCTGTTTCTTTGTTGTTTAGTTCGTTGTTTCTGTAGTTTAGGTCGTTTTGTCTTTCTTTGAGTTCTTCTTGTAATGTTTTTATTTCTGTTTCTTT
>Ga0272442_10003111_pt1 | contig 23507 bp, 17 predicted proteins | sample SSMForm2O_FD_200262 | JGI IMG/M metagenome (GOLD analysis project Ga0272442, IMG submission 200262) | Marine sediment archaeal communities from Little Sippewissett salt marsh, Falmouth, MA, United States - SSM-Form-2O | ecosystem: Environmental > Aquatic > Marine > Wetlands > Sediment ...
ACAAATCTCACCTGATCCGGCATACCTTGAGCGGCATCGAAGCGAAACTGGATCCCCGGCGTTTCGTGCGCATCAACCGTTCCACCATTGTCAATGTGGATCGTATCCGGGAATTGCGTACCTTCAATGACTCCCGGCTGCGGGTGATCCTGAGAGACGATCGCTCCTGGAATTGGGGCCGGCGCTACCGGCACAACCTGGTTCGCCTGATCGAAGGCGACCGGGCGGGATGAACCCGAGGAGGTCGAACATGCCGCCAGGTTCCCTGAACACCAAGGAAGAAAGACGCGCCGGCGCCGATACCCTGAGCCGTCGCCTCGCGGAAGCCCGGGATGAACTGGTTCAAAACTATATCCTCATGATATCCAGGAAGCAGGGTGTTTCGCTGAAGTCCTTTATCGGGGATATGGAAAAGCATTTGATCGAGTGCGCCCTGCTGGTTTCCTTCGGCAATCAACGGCAGGCATCCCGATTGTTGCGTGTCAAGCCCACCAGTCTGAACGAGAAAATCAAACGCTACGGCATCCGCAGGTTGGACCCCGGCCGGGATATCCCCCTTACCCGCCTGCGGGAAATGCTGCGCGTCCTGGCGGATTGAATCCCCTTCCCGGAAAACGCGTCGCCGGCAAAACCGCGGGGAAGGTCCGTCATTTTCATAGTCCGTTTATCCCAATTCAACATTTGGGACAAATGTCTCATTGTCTGAACGCCGGATCCCATCCATAATTTCCTTGATCAAACCGCTGGCAGCCGGCGGATCCGGAGGTGACCATGTTGGGTGACGCGACATCACGATTGCTGGTGAAGGTGGGACGCAGCTACCGGCTGGTCCGTACCGCGGAAATCGATTGCATGGAAGCGGAAGGCAACTACCTGCGGATTCACCTGGGAGAACGGTCATACCTGATCCGCCGCACCCTGAGCGCCATGGAAAGCGAACTGGATCCCCGCTGTTTCGTACGGGTGAATCGTTCGACCCTGGTAAATGTCGAACGGATCAAGGAGTTGCGGGCCGTGGGTCCCAGGCGCCTGGAAGTGGTGCTGGAGGATGACCGCTCCTGGGGTTGGAGCCGGCGTTTTCGCGGCAACCTAGCGCGGTTGGTTGAAACCGGCTCCGGCGCGTCCATGTACAAGGAGTAGACCATGATTCCCGAAATTTCGACGTATCCGGGTGAAGATCGGGTGGAAAGGTTCCGTCATGACGATGCGGAGCACACACAATTTCTGAAGTCCCGCCTGGCAACCGCCCGCAACGAGTTGATCCGTCATTACCTGGCCATCAGCCTCCAGTCCAGGGAAGTCCCGCTGAAGGAGTTTTTGAACCGGCTGGAAAAGCAGCTGATCGAAAGCGCCCTGTTCGTGTCGTTCGGCAATCAGCGGCGGGCTTCCTCGGTGTTGGGCGTCAAACCCACCTGTTTGAACGAGAAGATCAAACGGTTCGGCATTCACAAATTGATCCCGCCCCAAACCGCCCAATCCATTGAACGCCTCCGGGAGATGCTCCGGATTCTGCCGGATTGAGCGTAACCCCGGCGAACCCGCGGGAACGATCCCGGCACTGAATCCGGCCCGCCGGATCCCGGCGGCGTGATTTCGGGTTGTCGGGTATTCATATTCCCGAAGCCGCTACGGCTTTCCGCCGAAAATCCAGATTTTCGTCCCTGAAAGGTTGCGGCGGTATCTCTTCCACCGGGGGTTCACGTCATCCCGCCGGTCCTCGGTCCCTCCGTATAGTTCGTTCGTCCCCGGGGATAAAGGAAAGGCCCGCATGGCATGGGAACTGCCTCTATACAGCGCCGCCCGCCGGATTTGCGGGCAGGCGAATCTAATTTCATGGAGGTTACCATGTGTAAACGCATCGCATTGGTTTTGCTGGCTTTTCTCGTCCTCACCGGCGGGATCATGGCCCAGCAGAGCAACTCGAAAATCATCGGCAAGGTGACCGATGAGGAAGGCAGCGCCCTTCCCGGCGTGTCCGTAACCGCGGTGAGCCCCAAGATGGTGGGCAAGGCGCAAACTATTACCGATGAGAACGGCGTCTACCGCCTGCTTAACCTGGTGCCCGGCGCGTACAAAATCACCTACGTGCTGGAAGGGTTCCAGACCGTCATTCGGGACGGCATTCGGATCTCGGTGGAGCAGACCCTCGAATTGCCGGTGAATCTGAAACTCGGCAGCGTGGAAGAGAAGGTCACCGTTACCGGCAAGGCTCCCCTAATCGACGTCAAGAGCACCGCCAAGGGCATGACCTTGAACAAGGAAGTGTTCAACACATTGCCCAAGGGCCGCAACTTCGACTCCCTGGTCACGGCCATTCCCGGCATCACCAACGATCCCATGCTGGGTGGAACTTCGGTGGACGGCGCCACGGGCCTGGAAAACATGTACTACATCGACGGTACCGACGTCACCAACCTGGTGACCGGAGAAAACGGCCAGAGCGCTTCCTTCGACTTCGTGGACGAAGTGCAGGTCAAGGCTTCCGGCTACCAGGCGGAATTCGGCGGCTCCCTGGGGGGCGTCATCAACGTGGTGACCCGCTCCGGCGGCAACGAGTTCCACGGTGAAGTCATGGGCTTCTACTCCGGCGCGCCCCTGCGGGCCGCGTACAGCCAGCGCCTGGACACTGCCCGGGACGACACCTCCGTGGCTGAGTACTTCGATTACAACGACTACATCGGCGAGAACAACGACCACCGTATCGAGGCGGGTTTCTCTCTGGGGGGCTATATCCTCAAGGACAAGCTGTGGTTTTTCGGCTCATTCCTGCCCATTTATTACACCAACACCCGCACGGTCAACTACCCATCCGGCGAGACCCGGGACTGGGAACGTACGGAAAACTACTGGAATTTCCAGGTCAAGTTGACCGCCCAGCCCTTCAAGAATCTGCGTCTTTCCGCGTCGGTGGTCAATAATTTCCACAAGTACAAAGGTACTCTTGATGACTCTTTCGGAAATCCCGATCCCGCGATATCCTATGACGATCTGGGTTACAGTTATCCCAATATGTCCGCCAGTTTTTCCGCGGACCTGACCCTGGGCAACAACTTCATGCTCAGTGGCCGTGTGGGCTATTTCAGCAGTAACGTAACTGATCAGCTGACTGAATATGTCGAGCCCAACTGGCGCTTCCAGACCCCGGCCCCGGGAGGATATTTTGGGACAACCAATGCGGGCATTCCCGGCATCCCCGATGCGTACATTAGGCCTACGGGCTGGGCGAATTCCGGCTATCCCGAAGATTTAAAGAAAAATCTGGATACCCGGTTGAACGTGAACGCGGATCTGACCTATTTCGTCAACCTGGCCGGCGAGCATTCCTGGAAAATGGGCGTGCAATTCGTACGCCAGGGCCAGGATTATGATAACCAAGCCATATTTCCAATCATCAGACTGGCTTGGGATCGAAGCTTCATCGCCTATGGCATCGATTTCGGTCGCGGGACCTATGGTTACTATGGAGTACGCGCAAACGAGGATACCGGCGTTTATGGTGATGTCTACGACGTCAGCTGCAGCCGCTGGGCCGTGTACCTGCAGGATTCCTGGACCATAAGCAACAAGTTCACCCTGAACTTCGGTGTCCGCGCCGAGGCGGAGTATATCCCCGCTTATTCCGACGCGCCGCAACTCGGCGGAATTGATAAACCCATCGAGTGGGGACTGGGCGATAAAATCGCCCCCCGTATCGGCTTTGTCTACGACGTAAACGGTGATTCCTCTTTCAAGGTCTTCGGATCCTTCGGCATCTATTACGATGTCATGAAGCTCTCCCTGGCAGTGGGATCCTTCGGCGGCTTCAAGTGGAAAACCGCTTATTACCCTTTAAATACCTACGAATGGGACAAGATCGGTCTGGAAGGCTGGGATTACGGCGAACCCCTGGCGGTGTTCGATTTCCGTCCCCCGTCTGAGATCGACATGCTGGATCGCGACATGAAGCCCATGAGCCAGCGGGAGATCTCACTTGGAGCGGAAAAGAAGCTGGCTGAGAACCTCTCCCTGTCGATACGGGTGGTCAACAAGAAACTCCTCTGGGCCATCGAGGATATCGGTATCGCGTCACCCATGGGAGAATTGTACTTTACAACCAACCCGGGCAGTGATTACATTAAGGAACGTTGGGAAGAGCAGAAGGCCGCCGGTGCCGTGCCCCAGGGCGCCCCGGACATTCCCAAGGCCAAGCGTGATTACTGGGCGGTGAACATCTCCCTGGACAAGCGTTTTTCCAACAATTGGATGGGCGGAATCTCCTACACCTGGAGCCGGCTGACCGGCAACTATTCCGGCCTGGCTTCCGGCGACGAGTACGGCCGCGTATCTCCAAATGTGGAACGTTATTTCGACACCTGGTATCTGGCCTTTGATAAACAGATGAACCCCATCGACGGGGTCATGCCCGGCGACCGCACCCATCAGTTCAAGCTCTACGGCTCCTACACTTTCGACTTCGGTCTCACCGTGGGCGCCATTGTCAACGCCATGAGCGGTACCCCGGTATCCACGGAATATGCCATGGATGTCCAGGGCTATCTGCCCTTCAACCGCGGCGACCTGGGCCGCACCCCCTTCCTGATGTTCGCCAACCTCTATGCCGAGTACAACCTGAAACTGGGCAACAATACCCTCAACTTCAACGTCAACATCGACAACGTGTTCAACACCCGCACCGCCATGCGGATCTATCAGATCTACAACCAGACTTCCATGCCCGTGTCCGATGAAGAGATTCTTTCCGGCAATTGGAGTTTGGAGGATTACAATCCATTGCTGCATCCATTGTTCAAGAAAGAGATGTGGTTCTATGGCGACGGTTTGCGCGGTTCCCCCTTCCGGGTCCGCCTGGGCGCCAAGTTCATGTTCTGATCCTGCATTTCGATCACGAGCGTTTCAAAGACCCCGCCCTCTCCGGAGGGCGGGGTTTCTCCCCGGCGGAATCCCGTAGCTCAATCCGGAATATTGAATACATTCGCATTTTTTTTCTCATTTCACTGATTTCGGATTCCCGGCGGTGGAGACCTTCGTACCGGCAATGATGTCCTTTGTCCCGGAATTTGCGCCGTTCGTCCCAAAGGGGCGGAATCAACGGCCTTGTGGAACCGGGGATGCCTCCATGGAGTACGCCCGGCCGCGTGGCGGCGGGGCGGAAAATCAACTCTATGGAGGTTCCCATGACAAAGCGCATCGCTTTGGTACTGCTGGCGTTCCTTGTCCTTTCGGGCGGGATCATGGCCCAGCAGAGCAACTCGAGAATCATCGGCAAGGTGACCGATGAAGAGGGCAGCGCCCTGCCCGGCGTGTCCGTAACCGCGGTCAGCCCCAAGATGGTGGGCAAGGCGCAAACCATCACCGACGAGAACGGCGTTTACCGCCTGCTCAACCTGGTCCCCGGTTCCTATTCGATTACCTACATGCTGGAAGGATTCCAGGCGGTTGTCCGGCAAGGTGTCCAGATCTCGGTGGAGCAGACCCTCGAATTGCCGGTGAATCTGAAACTCGGCAGTGTGGAGGAAAAGGTCACCGTCACCGGCAAGGCCCCGTTGATCGACGTCAAGAGCACAGCCAAGGGCATGACCTTGAGCAAGGAAGTGTTTCAATCCCTGCCCAAGGGCCGCAACTTCGACTCCCTGGTCACCGCCATCCCCGGCGTCACCAACGACCCCATGCTGGGGGGGACGTCCGTGGACGGCGCCTCGGGCCTGGAAAACATGTACTACATCGATGGTACCGATGTGACCAACATCGTGGAAGGCGACCGGGGCCAGAGCGCCTCCTTCGACTTCGTGGACGAAGTCCAGGTCAAGGCTTCCGGCTACCAGGCGGAATTCGGCGGCTCCCTGGGCGGCGTCATCAACGTGGTGACCCGCTCCGGCGGCAATGAATTCCACGGCGAAGTCATGGGCTTCTACTCCGGCGCGCCTCTGCGGGCCGCGTACAGCCAGCGCCTGGACCTCAGCCGTACCGATACCTCGGTGGCCGAGTATTTCGACTATAACGACTATATCGGTGAGAACAACGACCACCGCGTCGAAGCCGGCTTCACCCTGGGTGGATACATCCTCAAGGACAGGTTATGGTTCTTCGGCTCTTTCCTGCCCATCTACTACACCAACACCCGAACGGTCACCTATCCCGGCGGCGAAGTCCGGGACTGGGAGCGCACGGAAAACTACTGGAATTTCCAGGTCAAGCTGACCGCCCAGCCCATCAAGAATCTCCGCCTGTCCGCCTCGGTGGTGAACAACTATTACAAGTACAAGGGCGACCTGGATGATTCCTTCGGCAATCCCGATCCCGCGGTTTCCTATGACGACTACGGGTTCAGCCACCCCAACCTGTCCGCCAGTCTGTCCGCCGACCTGACCCTGGGCAACAACTTCATGCTCAGCGTCCGGGGCGGGTACTTTCAGAGCAACACCACCGATCAACTGGTGGCACCCTACGAGCCCCGCTGGCTCTTCCTCACCGAAGCTCCCGGCGGCTACTTCGGCACTACCAATGCGGGCATTCCCGGCATTCCCGACGCCTACATCCGGAGTACCGCCTGGTCCAACTCCGCCACTCCCTATGAGACGGTCAAACGGCTGGATGAGAAGTACAGCGTCAACGCCGACCTGACTTACTTCGTCAACCTGGCGGGAGAACACTCCTGGAAAATGGGCGTGCAGTTCGTGCGCCAGGGCCAGGATTACGATGACGGCATTTCCCATCCCATGATTTTCCTGGGCTGGGATCGTGACTACATCGCCTACGGCACCAACTACGGCCGCGGTACCTATGGATACTACGGCGTTCGCGGCGCCGGCGACGCCGGCCCCTATGGAGATGTCTACAAGGTCTACAGCAACCGCTGGGCCATGTATATCCAGGATTCCTGGACCATCAGCAACAAGTTCACCTTGAACTTCGGGGTACGCGCCGAATCCGAGTACATTCCCTACTACGGCAGCGACGAGGATCTGGCCGGCATCCGGCCCATGGAATGGGGATTCGGCGAAAAGATCGCTCCCCGGCTGGGCTTTGTTTATGACGTCAACGGCGACTCCAGCTTCAAGATCTTCGGATCCTTCGGCATCTACTACGATGTAATGAAACTCCACATGGCGGCCAACTCCTTCGGCGGCTTCAAGTGGAAGAGCGCCATTTACGCCCTGGACACCTATGAGTGGGACCAGATCGGACTGGACAGCTGGACATACGGCGATCCCCTGGCGGTGTTCGATTTCCGTCCCGTTGACCTGGATATGGTGGATCCCGATCTGAAACCCATGAGTCAGCGGGAAATTTCCTTTGGCGCCGAGAAGAAACTGGCGGACAATATCTCCCTGTCGGTGCGGGTGGTCAACAAGAAACTCCTGTGGGCCATCGAGGATATCGGCATCCTGTCCCCCCTGGGCGAGTTGTACTTTACCGCCAATCCCGGCGGAGATTACATCAAGGAGCGCTGGGAGGAACAGAAAGTAGCCGGCACCGTGCCCCAGGGCGCTCCGGAAATCCCGAAAGCCAAGCGCGATTACTGGGCGGTCAACATCTCCCTGGACAAGCGTTTCTCAGACAACTGGATGGGCGGCGTCTCCTACACCTGGAGTCGTCTGGCCGGGAACTACTCGGGCCTGGCTTCCGGAGACGAGTATGGACGGACCTCTCCCAACGTGGAACGCTATTTCGATGCCTGGTACCTGGCTTTCGATAAACAGATGAATCCCATCGACGGCGTGATGCCCGGCGATCGCACCCACCAGATCAAGGCCTATGGTTCCTATACCTTCGACTTCGGCCTCACCGTGGGCGCCATTGTCAACGCCATGAGCGGCACCCCGGTGTCCACGGAATACGCCATGGACTATCAGGGCTTTCTGCCCTTCAACCGCGGTGACCTGGGACGCACCCCCTTCCTCATGTTCGCCAATCTCTACGCCGAGTACAACCTGAAACTGGGCAACAACACCCTGAACTTCAACGTCAACATCGACAACCTCTTCAATACCCGCACCGCCATGCGCGTATACCAGATCTACAACCAGGGCGGCGTACCTCTTTCGGACGCGGAAATCCTGGCGGGGAACTGGAATATCGATGATTACAACCCCATACTCCACCCCATGTTCCGCAAGGAGATGTGGTTCTACGGAGACGGCCTGCGCGGTTCGCCCTTCCGGGTGCGCCTGGGCGTCAAGTATATGTTCTAGTCAAATCAACCGTATGAAAAACGGGCCCCGCCCCCTCCGGGGGGCGGGGTTCCGACTCTCTATTCAGGTTCGGCGAATTCGGTTTTTATCGTCACGTCCAATGGCTGGTGCTCGCCGCCCTGCCGCTGAAAATCAACTCCTGTCACCCGGCTGCCGGTTTTGTTGAACAGGTCCACTTCCCAGAAAAAGTCCGGCCACAAAAGACTGCGGAAACGGTATATTGAAGCCTTCATGCGGCAGATTCGCCAGGCGGGTGCGTATTGGACGGGACTCCCCAGGGTGACGATTTCCACTTTCCCCTTGTCGCCGTGGAACAACAACTCCATGTCGTCCAGGGAGATGATCACCTTTCTCGGCATGGTGAACCGGGATCCGCCTTCCACCTGGACCCGGGCCGGAAGTTCCCTGCCCCGTCCGCCGGTCTGGCAGAACTGGGCGCCCTGGATTTCCCATACGCCCCGGTCCACGGTGTTGACCTCCCAATGGTAATCCGGCCAGTTGGCGTGGCGCAATTGAAAAATGTATGGCCGCATGCGGCATTTCCGCCAGTCCTTGCCGTTGGAAATCACCGCCCCCTGGCTCTCTATGGTCAGTTTGTACGTTTCCGGTTCGAGTACCATGGTGGCTCCCTTCAAGCCGGTGCGCAGGGTTTTCAGTTTGGGGAATGTCAGCATGGTCATGCCCAGCAGGCTGTTGTCCAACCGGGAGTACTCATTCAGCTTTCCATCCGGATCGGCCACCACGGCCATGTAGTATTTTCCCGGCGGGATGTCATCGGGAATAACCAAAGTGTCGGGAAAAGAGATTTTGCGGGTTTCTCCGGGGTCCAGCTTCACGAGGGTGGTTCTGAACAGGCGCAATGGAGCGTCGGGGGAGAATTTTTCAACGCTGGCTATGGGGACGGGAGGCAATTGGCTGGTGGGGGAGAACAGCAGGTCCACATGGACCTTTTCCGCCGGGACGGCACCTTTGTTGGTGACGGCGGCCTCTGTTTCTCCGGAGATGTTCTGGCCGTTGTGGATGCGGATGGGGTACTTCATCTCAACGCCCAGGTCGGGAACTTCCGAGAAGGTCAGGTGGAAAAACCGCAGGTAGTTCAGCTCTTTTTGTTGATAACGTCTGTCGGCGTCCCGGATAATGAATTTGTCTTCGGGAATCTTGATATCCTTGGTCACCAATTGCAGCAGGTATCCCGATTCCCCGGGCTGACTCGTGACGTTTTCCAGGATGCGCCGGAAGTCCTCGTCCTTGAATCGTACCATCAGCCAGCGGTCATTGACCACCCGAAAGGACCACTTGATTTCTCCCGCCTTCACCTTGCCCAGGCGGACGACTACTTCTCCCGCGGTGTTGACGATCTCCAGGTTTCCGCCGGCGTCCTGAAGGTCGTCAAGTTTGATCATGGCGTAAAGATGATCCAGGTTCAACAATAGGTTGTTGCCCGCTTCCTGGTTCAGGACGGGCTCCTTGACCTTGAGGAAACGTGGGCCCGATTTCTGCGGTCCCGCGGGCAAAAGGAACGCGATCATGATCCCGAAACAAAGCAGACGCATCTTGACTGACATGCTGGCCTCCCGATCGTCTAGTTGGTTCTCATGAAAAAAAGGTTTTCGTTATAATTATGCTATAATTCCACGAATTTTTCAGGCCTTGCGTTCAGAGTCGGGTTCAACGGCTTGCATCAGGCCATGGGAAGAGTAAAATCCCAAGGGAGGTAATTTGATAAACGCTTTCAGCTACTCCGCCATTTCAACATTTCAAAACTGCCCGCTGGCTTTCCGTTTCCGGTACCTTGACAGGAAGCCGGAAGCTTTCGTCACCGTGGAAACCCATATGGGGCGGTCGGTACATGGCGTGCTTCAATTCGCGTATGAGGCGCCGGGGGGACCCGGTTCCGTCACCACGGAACGGCTGGAGAGCCATTACCGGGAACTATGGTCCCGGGAAGATCCGGCGCGGATTCATCTGGCCAAACGGGATAAGACTCCGGAGAGCTATTATCAAGCGGGATTCAACATGATCCTGGCTTTTCAGTCCCGGGTCATGGCGACCGACCAACGTCAAAGCCTGGGGCTGGAACGGAATTTTTCCATCGAGCTGGCCGGGGACACCATTTTCCGGGGGGTGGTGGATCGCATCGCCCGCCAGGCGGACGGCCTGTTGCGGGTGATTGATTACAAAACCGGCCGTACGGGCGAACCCCTGGATACGCTGCAGCTTCCGTCATACGCCCTGTTCGCCTTTTCCCTGACCCGTGAGGACAGGCTGGAGCTGTGTTTCGAGGATCTCCGCGAAGGAGTGACCCGTACCGCGATAATGAGACGGGACGGTATCGGGGAGATCCGGGAGCGCCTGCTTGATAGTATTGAAAATATTCGGCGGGCCGCCGATTTTCCGCCCCGGCCTTCACCCTTGTGCCGCTGGTGCGGATTCAGCCCCGATTGTCCCGGGGTGGCCGGAATGTCGCCCCGGGAGCCTCAGGCCGTGACCAGTGAAGAACCGGCGGAGGCCTGTCCGGAATGCGGTTCTCCCCTGGCACGGCGCCAGGGCCGTTACGGGCCCTTCATGGGCTGCTCCGCCTATCCGCGTTGCCGGTATACCCTGGATCTCAGCCCTCCCCCGGAAAAGCTCTCCGGCGACCTGATCTGTCCGGAATGCGGCAGTCCATTGCGGGAGCGCAAGGGGAAGTTCGGACGTTTTCTGGGGTGCTCGCGGTACCCGGCCTGCCGGTTTTCCAGGGATCTTCCGGAGGAAAAAGCAAAAGGAGTGAAATAAGTAACCAAATAGGTTATAATTGGGAGTGGAGGCAGGATGAATCTGGAACACTACTTTGATTACAACGCCACAACCCCGGTGGATTCCCGGGTACTGGAGGAGATGATCCCCTGGTTTTCCCGGGATTTCGCCAACCCTTCGTCCTTCTATTCCGCGGCTTCCGCGGCCAGAAGAGCCATTGAAGAGGCCCGGTCCCGAATGGCGGCCCTGATCGGCTCCCGGTCGGATGAGATCCTTTTTACCATGGGAGGCACTGAGGCCGACAACCTGGCGCTTTTGGGCTGCGTGCATCCCGAAACCGCCGCCGGCGATCCCCATATCATTACTTCCGCCGTTGAGCATCCCGCGGTCCTGAATGTTTGCCGGGCTCTAGAGAAACGTGGAATGAGCCTGACAGTTCTGCCGGTGGATTCCGAAGGCAGGGTGAATCCGGAAGAGTTGCGTAAAGCCCTGACTCCGCGGACCGTTCTGGTGTCCATAATGCATGCCAACAACGAAACCGGAACGATTCAACCCGTCCGGGAGCTGGCTTCCCTGGCGCATGAAAAGGGAGCCCTGTTTCATACCGATGCCATTCAGACGGTGGGCCGCATTCCCGTGGATGTTGAGGAATTGGGAGTGGACCTGATGAGTGTGTCCGCGCACAAAATGTATGGCCCCAAGGGAATGGGAGCCCTGTTCCGGCGCCGGGGAGTGAAATTGAAACCGTTGATGTGGGGCGGCGGACATGAGTCGGGGCTGCGCAGCGGCACCGAGAATGTGCCCGGTATCGTCGGGATGGGCCGGGCGGCCGAAATCGCCCGGGAAGAGATGCAAGACGTGATGGAAAACGTTGCAAGCCTGCGGGACCGCCTGTACCTGGGGATAGTGGAGAGAATTCCCGAATTGTTGTTTAACGGTTCCCGCAAGCATGGACTGTTCAATACATTGAATGTATCGATCCGGCATATTGAGGGTGAAGCGGTCCTGGCGATGTTGGACGCGGAAGGTTTCGCCCTGGCATCGGGATCCGCCTGCTCCAGCAAATCACTGGATCCGTCCCACGTACTGAGCGCCATCGGTCGCAATCACGCGGACGCTCATGGCAGCCTGCGTTTCAGCCTGGGACGTCACTCAACCGCCGCCGGAGTGGATGCTTTGTTGGATGTACTGCCGCCGGTGGTCAAGCGCCTTCGTGCCATTTCCCCTTTTGGCAAGCCCGCCGGCCGTGGCAGATAACTGGAGGATTGTATGCCCTATTCAGATAAGGTGATCGAGAATTTCAGGGACGCCAGCCATTACGGCCGCATGGAAGATGCGGACGCCGTCGGCCAGGTGGGAAACATCAAGTGCGGAGACGTCATGTGGATATACCTGAAAGTGCGGGACGACGTGATCACGGAAGCGAGCTTTGAGACCTTTGGGTGTGTAGCCGCGATCGCGGCCAGTAATGTGGCCATCGAGATGATTATCGGGAAAACCCTGGATCAGGCCCTCAAGGTATCCAACCAGGACGTAGTGGACGCCCTGGATGGTTTGCCCCCGGAAAAGCTGCATTGTTCGGTGCTTGCCGAAGAAGGGATTCGCAAAGCGATTGACGGCTATCGTGAAGGCCGGGAGGACTGATCGGGACTCCTTCTCCTGATTTCACGGTATTCCGGATGTTCCGGTATCAGAGGGTTTTGGCCGTCGGCGGTTGACTTGAACCCCGTAGTTCAGTATACTTGTTTGACTCTGACGGGAAAATTGTAAATTCTATTTCCAACTAGAGGAGGAAAATATGCGAAAAGCCATTATCATGGGTGCTGCTGGACGGGATTTTCACAATTTCAACACGTTTTTCCGCCACCGGAAAGATATTCAGGTGGTGGCCTTCACCGCGACTCAGATTCCGGGGATCGATGACAAAAAATATCCCGCGGAACTGGCCGGAAAGGAACAATATCCAAACGGTATCCCCATCCATCCCGAAACCGATCTGGAAAATCTGATCAATGAACACGGTGTTCAGGATGTTTACTTTTCATACAGTGATCTGCCCTACGAGTACGTCATGAGCCGTTCCGCCCTGGTCAACAAGACCGGAGCGAACTTTATTCTGCTTGGGCCCGGTGAAACCATGGTTGAAAGCACCAAACCCGTTGTCTCCATCTGTGCCGTCCGCACCGGCTGCGGCAAGAGCCAGACAACCCGCACGGTTTCCGCGGCACTGCAGGCCATGGGACTTAAAGTCGCCGCCATTCGTCATCCCATGCCCTATGGAGACCTGGTCAAGCAGAAGGTACAGCGTTTTGCTTCCATCGAAGATCTGAAAAAGCATGAATGCACCATTGAGGAAATGGAAGAGTATGAACCCCATATTACATCCGGGACAATCATTTACGCCGGAGTTGATTATGAGGCCATTTTGAGGGAAGCCGAGAAGGAAGCCGACATCATCCTCTGGGACGGCGGCAACAACGATTTCCCCTTCTACAAATCGGATCTGGAAATCGTGGTGGTCGACCCCCATCGGCCGGGCCATGAAATCTCCTACTATCCCGGAGAGGTCAACCTGCGTCGTGCCGATGTCGTTGTGATCAACAAGATGGATACCGCTGACCTGGATGATATCCTGGAAGTACGTGAAAATATCCGGGAATTCAATCCCGAAGCCATTGTGGTGGATGGGGCTTCTCCGGTATTCGTGAATGATCCCGAGCTGATCCGGGGCAAACGGGTGCTGGTGGTGGAAGACGGACCTACCCTGACGCACGGCGAGATGACGTACGGAGCCGGTGTCGTGGCGGCGTATAAGTTCGGAGCCGCCGAGCTGGTGGATCCCCGTCCTTTTGCTGTCGGTGAGATCGTCAAAACCTATGAAAAGTACCCGGAAATCGGTGAGGAACTCCTGCCGGCCATGGGATATGGCGACCAGCAGATGAAGGACCTGGAAGCCACCATCAACGCCGTTGATTGCGATGTGGTGGTCATCGGAACCCCCATTGACCTGGGGCGGGTGATCAATATCAATAAACCTTCGGTCCGGGTGACCTATGAACTGGATGAAATCGGTACTCCTACGCTGAAGGACATCCTGGAGAAAAAGTTTAAAAAATAAGAATCCGGCTGGCGGCCCGCCGGGATAACGGCGGGCCGCTCCGATAAACCATGAAAAAACGTACGGCACTGATTGCTTTCGGAGGGAACGCCATGCTGCCCGCGGGCAGCCGTGGAACCGCCGCGGAGCAATATCGAAACGCCCGCAAGGCTGCCGGCCTGATGGCGGGAATCGTCCGCAAGGGCTATGAACTGGTGATCGTACATGGAAACGGCCCCCAGGTAGGAAACATCCTGCTGCAAATGGAAGCCGGGTCCAATATCACGCCCCCCCAGCCTCTGGATATCTGTGACGCCATGACCGAGGGCAGCATGGGATATCTGCTGGAGCGGGCGTTGATCAACGAGTTGCGCAAACAGTCCATTGACAAGGAAGTCGTAACTCTGCTGACTCAGGTCGTGGTGGATCGTGATGATCCCGCGTTTTCCCGGCCGACCAAGCCGATCGGGCCGTTTTACACGGATTTCCGAGCCCGGCAGTTGAAAAGGGAAAATCAATGGGATATGGTGGAGGACGCCGGCCGGGGATTTCGTCGGGTCGTCCCCTCGCCCCATCCGATCGACATCGTGCCCAAACGGGCGATTCGCAATCTGCTGGATAAAGGCGTGATTGTGATCAGCGCCGGGGGCGGAGGAATTCCCGTGTTTATCAATGGCTCGGGATACCTGGAAGGTGTGGAGGCGGTGATTGATAAGGATTTCGCCGCTTCCCTGATTGCCAGGGAAGAGGGAGTGGATTTGTTTGTGATCCTGACCGGCGTGGACCGGGTTTACGAAAATTTCGGTACTCCCGAGGCTGCTCCCGTTCGCGTGATGGATATGTCCCGGGCCCGGACCATGCTGGAAGATGGTCAATTTCCCCCGGGCTCCATGGCTCCCAAGATACGGGCCGCCATCGAGTTTATTGAAGCCGGCGGCAGTGAAGTGCTCATTACGTCCGCGGAGAAACTGAAAGCCGCGATGATCGGCCGGTCCGGAACCCGGATCGTAGCGGACGGGGCTGCTTGAAGTCGGTACAATCCGACATAAGGAGAATACGGTGGAAGTCAATTTGAATATTGAAGAGCCGGATATTGAGGTGATCCGGTCATTTCTGAAGGGAAAGGATGTCCCTCAGGAATTGGACGATCTGGTGTATCACCTGGCCCTGGTCAAGACCAGGCATTTACGCAAAAACCGGGTAAAAATATACGATCCCGGGTGTGAATACCGGCAAGGAGACCTGATTTTCAAAGAGTATTCAGGCAAGCTGCCTACCGGAGCCAAACGGTTTATCGAGATGGACCGGGGAGTGGTCCTGAAAGTCGTGGCCGTGCGCCAGCGCATGGGCGGCCATGAGATCCAGTTGGAATATGACGGCACCTCGGATTTCCGCAAATACACCCAATATCTGGAAAGACAGAAAATTGAACTGCTTCTGCCCCATAGACAATCCAAGCCCGTGGTTAAATCCTGCTACCTGGAGGATGACCAGGACCCCCGCCTGAAGCAACAACCCCTTATTGACAGGGATTTCAACCGCTTGCGCAAAAAAGTGGTCAGCGCCCTGAACCGTATTTCCGGCGTTGCATTTATTTCCGGTACTCTGTTGCTGGAAGACAACCTGAAGAGAATCGATGATGAAGTGTTCGATCATATCCGCGAGTTCCTGCGGGAAAACAAAAAGTCGGAAAGTACCGAATTCCTGGTGGAAAATTTCGTTAAGATAAAGGCGGATGATCCCGGATTCGCTTCCTTCTGCTTTGCGCTGAATTATCGAATGATGAGGGATTTCAAAATCGATTTCCATCAGACTACCATGTCGGGGTGGGGACGTTGGAACCTGATTTCGGTTATCTACCACTTGAAAAAGGACTCCCTGATCAGCCGGCCGAACCCATTGGAGAGGACGGTGGATCTGCCCAGCCGCAAAGGGCTGGCCTCCCTGCGCCGTAAGCTCAACACAGATCTTTTTCCCGAGCCTACGCGGTTTTATCTGACCCAGCGGGAAGTCAGTTCCGGAGCCCTGCGGGTCAATCCGGGGGTGTTCCATTTCGGAGATTCCATTGAACTGACCGCCCAGGAAGCGGGGACCAAAAAGGAATTGACCCTGTATTACTATCCCGATGATCAGTTGATCATGGGCTTCCGGGAGTACTTTGAAAGTATCCGGGCCCTTCAGGGCATGAGCCTCAATCTGGAACAGGTCGAAGACGACCGGTTCGTTTTTGAAGTGCGCACCACCAAGAAAGGCACGGTTTCCGACCGGGTGGAATACGATCCGGAGGCGGAGACCTTCAAAGTCACCGAAGAAAAAGTGGCATCACCGGTGTTCGCCAACAAGACCATGTTTCTCGAGCCCGAGGTGTTTCGGATTCTCCACGAGCATGTCCGGGATTTCCGCGAAGCCGAATCCATGAACGATCTGGTGCAGCGGGTTTTCCTGGTGTTCGGAATCAGGGAAAGGAACTATGAAATCCATACCTTGCGGCTGTATCACATCCTGGACCTGATCTACCCGGTACGTCTGCGTGCCGTTGAAGACATTCTTTTGGCCAACCCCGAATTCGTGCCTTCCGAGAAGGTTCCCGGAGTGTTTTATCTGGACTCCGACGTGGTGGGCGCTCCCGCGGAGGATGAGCGGGAGCGGATGGTTGAACAAGTAGAATCGGAAGAGGAAATCATCGAGGAAGTCGTCCTGGATAGTGAGGAAGAGACCCCCGAGGAAGAGAGCGGACCTGAAGAAGAAATCCGGCTTTTGCGGGAAGAACGCCGGCGCCGTCGTGAAGAAGAGATGCGTCTCAAAGAGGAACGTATGCGCCGGGTCCGCATGGAGAAACTCGGAGAAAGGCTCCAGGCCGTGGAACCTCCCCCCGGGCCGGAACCCTTGGTAAAAGAGGTGGAAGGCGAGGTGGAAACCCGCCGTCGTCGCCGGGTGGAGGAGGAAGATAAAACGCCGAAACCCAAAAAACGCGTCGAAAAACCCGCGGCTCCGGACGATGACGCCCTGGACATGGACGAGATCAAGGAAGAAATTCAGCTTGAGCGCCTGAAGGAAAAGGTTCTCGAGAAGAAGCCCGCGGATCTGCCCAAGGAAAAGAAAGAAGTCGCTTATCAGGATAACGGTGGTTTCGGCGGCATCCTGGCCTCCAAGCTGGATGGCCTCGCCGATGACGACGAAGACTCCGGCGATTCCGCGGATACGGAAGACGATACGGAAGAATGAAACTATTGACCGCCCGGGAAATGCTGAATCTCGATCCTCGAGCCTAAACCGGATCGTGCCTTGAATCTGGTCGAACAGTCACATTAATTCGTCTGGAGATTGAAAAACCAGCAGCTGCTGTCGTTTTTGGCCCAAAGGAACAGATTCGGGTGCGGTGTTGTTTAAGGATGTTGTGAAGATGTATATTTCAAAGATAGCCCCAAATACCTTTCATTGGACTCAAAAAAGTTTGCCCTAATTATTTACTTGCCGAAGAACATTAATGTTTAGCTTTTATTGCAAAGAAGTTTTGTGTGACGGGGTGTGATAAGGACAATCTATTATTGAAATTAAATAGTCTATCTGTGATAATAATATCAGATTGGGGAAAAGAAGCAGATATATAATCTATGTTGGGCTTGGGGGGAAATTGTGGATGCAGTCAAAATTGAATGAGCCTCTATATTTAGACAATCATGATTGATGTCGTGAGACCTAAAAGGAAAATTACATGCATTTTAAAGCTTTAAAATTATCTGAATGGCAGCAATTCGCAAATGTTGATATCGAGTTTCATGACCGGCTTACTATCCTGACTGGCGCAAACGGAAGCGGTAAAACTACTATTCTCAATTTGCTAGCTAAGCATTATGGTTGGGACATGCCGTCCTTAGCAACCCCAAAGGAAGAACGAAAAACTGGAATAGTTAAGTTTTTCTCAAGGCTTTTTAATGGGATAAATAAAAGTGATATGCCTAAAATAGGAAAAATTGAATACACAAACAACACTGTCACTGCCTGAGAGGTGCAAAATACAGATGAAGCCCAATACAGAATTGAGATAGTAGACAGGCAGTCTATTCGATGCTTATATATTCCTTCACACCGCTCTATATATCGCTACAAACCTCTATCCAATATTCCAACATCAAAAAAAAGCAAAGACAAAGCATTTCAGGAAATCTCATCCAGCATTAAACAAAGGTATTTTAATGGAAATGAGGGTAATCCGGGCAGCTTTTTCATGAAAAACACTTTAATTGGATGGGTTATTCAAGGTTATGGTGTAAGAAATGGTGAAAAAGCAATCATGCAAGCTGATAACGAACAAATAAAAAATTTTGAAGGATTTCAAAACGTATTAAAAATGATACTACCCAAATCTCTTGGATTTGAAGAAATAGAAATTAGGAATATGGAAGTGGTTTTTATCTGCAACGGGGGGAAGGATGAGTTTATTTTGGAAACAGCATCTGGTGGAATTAGTGCACTAATTGATATGGCTTGGCAAATATATATGTACTCAACAAAAGAAAATGAAAAATTTACTGTAATGATAGATGAGGTTGAAAACCATCTTCATCCTTCAATGCAAAGGCAAGTTTTGTCTGACTTGTTAGGGGCTTTCCCGAGGGCAAACTTTATTGTTTCGACTCATAGCCCCCTAGTTGTTGGTTCAGTGAAAGAATCGGCTATTTATGTGCTTACATATAACGAGTATAAAAAAATAGAAAGTAGACGATTAGATTTTGATAAAAAAGCACGCACAGCATCAGAAATTTTAGACGAAGTATTAGGAGTCTCCGTCACGATACCTTTGTGGGCAGAAAAAAAATTGAATGATATAGTCAGCAAATTCATTGATGAAGGCGCGAATGCTAGTGAGCTTTATAAGATTCGTGACGATTTAGAAGAAGCTGGATTAGGGAATTTAATGCCTTCTGCGATTCATACTATGGCTGGGAGGGAGTAATGATTCAATTAGAAAGACCATCTTGCCCCAATCCTGATGCCCTCGCAAATGGAAACTATAAACATCAGATAAATAAAAATGCGCTTCGAATAGCCTCGAATGATAAGTGTATGTATTGTGAAAGCAAAATCTCACATATTGATCATGCGCATGTCGAACATATTAAACCAAAGGCGAATAATAAATTCCCTGAATTAGAATTTAATTGGAATAATTTGGGGTATGCATGCCCAAAATGTAATAACAATAAGTCTGATAAATATTGTTGTGAATGTCCATATATTGATCCATACTCGGAAAACCCAGCAGAACATTTATATGCTTTTGGAACACTATTGTTTCAGAGGAATGGCAGCGAAAGAGGTGAAATAACCATAAGGGATATACAACTAAATCGTCCTGAATTAGTAGAGAAAAGGGCCGAAAGAATAAGAGAAATGCAAAAAGCTTTGAATGCATGTTTCCGGACGCAAAATTTGGCATTAAGAGAGTATGCACTACAGCAACTCCAGCAGGAAGGTGACAGGGATAAGGAATATTCTATCTTTGTGCAAGCCTTTTTGGAAGCTAATGGATAATATGCACAATTCTTTGAACATTTGAATCGTGTGAAAGAGTAGCCCTCCAAAGACAAGATTTGAGTTTGTTATTAATGAGAGCTATAAGGAATGAGAACTTTCTTGATAAGAATGTCCTTGAATCGCCTAAATTCCGTCAGCACATGAAGATCATCGCTGTTTTTCAATGTGCGACTTAACGATTGACGATTGGGATGAAGGTTTTTTAAGCTATTACATCTGAAAAAAAATTCCAGAATATATCAAATGGTTAGACAACGTCCCTCTATGTGGGCAATCAAAATTATCAACTGAAGGTTTCACTTAAATTCTGAGGCGGCATTAAGTCTTAAAATATTGAGACAGAGCTTTTACTATTTCTTCCGCTTTTTTTACTCGTTGACGAGCAGCAAATTCCCCAATCATTTCGGCAGGTGTCGAATTGCCTCTTGGATAGCGAGTGTGAGGGATTTGATCTGTAAAACAATCAGTATGGTCACCCGATTCAGAAGTCAGGTTAATAACTCTCATACTTTCATTATCTTCTTGATCATATAGTGAGTCTAATACCTCTAAAACACTAGTTGGCAAGAGTTTGTTGATTTCTATATGTCTTAACAACTCTGATTGATCATGTGTTCTTAGTGATCTAGGTAAATCAGTTGAATCTTCAGGGCATATGATTGCTTTTAATGCATTTTCCGAACAGTAGGTGGCCTCTCTGTATGAGGTTGGGAAAAATCCATTATCAAGATTACTTTTTGCAGTGCACAAATTTTCTTTAGCAGTCCTAAACCAAATTAGATTCATTGTTCATCTCTGCCTTTATTTTATTAAAAATGAAAGTAAGAATAAATCATATAAGCCCCGGAGTTGAAAAAGCTTTCAAATAATTGTCTTGATTACCCGGTTTGGCAAAAACAATCTGACGGTTGAGGGGGAAATATAATCCTCTTTCCAGGAGATTCCCTTGAAGTTTCGTTTATTGGTACTCGTGCCAAATTAAAGGGGAGACTGGGTGTTTTATTGATTTTTAGCTTTCTCTATGTAGTATTTATAAAACCAGATAGGGATATTGTCAGGAACCAGCTTGTCCCAAATCTTCTCTCCATTCCTGTTTAGTTTGAAATGTGCAAAGAGTCGGTAATCTTTGCCATCAGCAGAATTATCAAAATAATAACTTTGATAGGCGTATTGGGATGCTTGATATAGCAGGTTCATTGAACGATAGTACCTGCTCCTTATTTTTTCTTCAGGGACATCATGCCCTTTTTGTTTTATTCTGACCTCTTTGACTCTATAGACATTGATTTCAGGGTTCTCCGTTGAAATAAAATATAAATAGACTTTATACCCCAGCTTCTCTGCCTCTTTGATAATGTCCACTTTACTTGTATGAGAAAAAACAGTCTCGAAAGAGAATTTTTTTCTTTCCTTGAGGAGTCTTTTCCTTAGGAAATCCGCAACTATTTGCGCCAAGCGTTCATCATCTGGTCCGGATGTCAGCCTAATTCGGTTGTTGCATAATGAATAGCAATTTTTAAATCGTGTCTCTGGAAATTCTTTCCCGATTAGTCCGGATTCAAGGACGGTTTTTTCGAAATCCTGGAGGCCCACGCCGACAGTGTAGTTGGAAAAACAAAAACAGTTATTTCTAAGCTCTTCCGCTATTTCATCTGCGTTGATGTATACACCAAAATCAATAGGGGCACCTTTTATTCGTATATTTCGGATAGAGTTTATAATTGTACTTTTTCCGGAACCGTTAGGTCCGGCGAATACTCGCAATCTTAATGACGGCCTAGTCAAGAGTTATTGTCTGGTTTCTTATTGTGGAGTCCAATTTTTTTATTCTTTTTATAGAGTCGTCTGCGTATCTTCTTACAATCCAACCATCCTGAACAATAACGGTAGATCCGGCGATTCTCATTGCGCGTTTTGAAGCGTCATGGATAGCTTTGGTCGATTCATTGACTAGCAGCCGTTTGGTCATATATGCTGACTTTTTTTTATGCTGTACCATATCCTAATCATAAATCTACTCCAATCAGAAGTCCAGCTTTATTTATAAGAAAATCTTCAAGGTCGTCCAACAGTACCCTGTATTTGAAATGCAAGCTAAATAGATCAATGAGTGTAGGATTAGGCAAGAGGGAAATTCTCGGCAAGTTATGAGTGTAGGAACTCCGTTCACTGATAGATACTCAACGGGGTCATCCCCCTATTGTGGGGAGGCAATCTAAGCTGTGAGGCGACAGCCATACCTATTTTTAGTGAGACGCCCTGAGCCGTTCCTCTTTGTCTAGTGGAAAGTTGGGTTTCCTGTCAGTCGTCACGGGGTAATCACGATCGGTATTCCCGGGTGAAAGGAAAGCCCGTTATTCACGATGCGTATCCAGTATGTTCCCGGGGGGAAGGTTTCATTGAACCGGGCGGCGATAATCTCGTCCGACCAAAGGGTGACGGACAGGACCTGGCTGCGGCCGTTTCCTGAGATCACCACCTTTTGATTCCCCTGATCTTTCAAAAAGCTTTTGCCGTATATCAGGATTTTCGAACCGTTTTTGAAGGGGCCCTCATCCGGGATGGTGTGGGTGATGACCGGGATCACCCGGAACTTTACCCGGGTGGTATAATCGACATGAATCGGATGCTCCACCACGATCTCCCAGAGGCCCTGCCCGGCAATGTCCGATGTCACCTCTCCCTCGATCCTGTTTTTTCCCCAGGAAACAAGGGTGAAAGGTATGCCGAATCTGTCGTCATTGATCATCATGAAACGCAGATTCTCCGAGGGTCTGACGCCGAAATCGGGACCTTTCAAAGTAAACCTGGTGCCCTTGGGGCCCATTCCCGGAGTGATGGAAGTGACAATGCGTTTGCTGTTTACTTTGAAGGCCACCTCGTTGGAAAGCAGTTTTCCGGCCTGGGAACGTATGCTCAGCATGTAATTTCCGGATTGGGCGCCATCTTTCACCTTGGCCTGGATATTGTTGTTGCTCCACCACACGACTTCCATCCGGTATTGATTGCTGTTGGACACTCCCTGGATGAAAATTTCCTTGCCGCCTTTGTTCTGTCCGAAATTTCTTCCCCGGAGCCCGACCGGCGATCCGGGAGTACTGGCGGCTGGATTTATTTCGGTAATTCTGGGCATAATGTTGTCCCTGTAGTCCGGCTTGTTGAAAACGGGTGTTTTTCTGAGCTGCTTTCCGCCGGGACCATTGGCCAGGGTCAACTCAACCTTTTTCGATTCGGTAATGTTGAATACCGCCGAATCGTCGGCTACCTTGTCGATTAATGTTCTGACCCTGATGACATACTGCCCCGGAGTGATATCCTCGGGGACTTTCCAGGGCCCGTAACTGCCGTCATTGTTCGTATCATCAACCACACGCCGTATCAGGTTCCGGCCCGCGGAATCGTACAACCGGATCTTCACCCGGCCGTCCATGGTGCCGTTGATTGTCCATCGAATCGTGTAGGAACTCCCTCTTTCCCAATTTTCCCCGGACCCCGGTGTGGTAACCGTAATCGCTTGAGATAAGACTACTCCGTAAAGTCCGAATAATACACAAATGAATGCAAATCCCTTCTTCATGATCCCTCCTGCTTCTCGTCCTTCTAAGATTTCCGCTGTTTTCCCAATTAATATATGCGGTTTTTGTCTGAATCTCTCAACATATCCTTATTACGGTAAGTATAAGCCTGCTTCGCGGCATAATACCTGTAGAGGGAAATCATTACTTCTTTTCCGGATATTTTCTTGAAATCCCGATTTCATGGCCCTAAAATCAACATATGATACAATCGGATTTTCGATCGATTGAGGGCAGAAAAAAATGAAACTATTGACCGCCCGGGAAATGCGGGAAATCGATTCCCGGGCCATACATTCCGCGGGTATCCCGTCGCTGGTGTTGATGGAAAACGCGTCCCGCGGATCGGCGCGCTGGTTTCGTGAGTGT
>Ga0272442_10003112_pt1 | contig 23489 bp, 21 predicted proteins | sample SSMForm2O_FD_200262 | JGI IMG/M metagenome (GOLD analysis project Ga0272442, IMG submission 200262) | Marine sediment archaeal communities from Little Sippewissett salt marsh, Falmouth, MA, United States - SSM-Form-2O | ecosystem: Environmental > Aquatic > Marine > Wetlands > Sediment ...
TAATCATGCCTGCCCGGACAGCTGGTATATGATGGGGGTGATGCTATCAGCTGGTATGTCTTATGAATGGTTACAGAAAAAATTATTCAACCGCAGCCTGGATTATAACAAACTGGATCGCCTGGCAAAAGAGATAGCACCCGGCAGTGAAGGACTGATCTTCTTACCTTATCTTTATGGAGAAAGGACCCCGCATAATGATGCGAATGCCCGTGGCGTATATTTTGGGATATCCGGAAAGCATGACCAAAGACATTTTATAAGAAGCGTCTTGGAAGGTGTGGCTTTTGCCCTCAAAGATTCTCTGGAATTAATGAAAGATAAAAGTGTGAAGATTAAAGAGATAAGGATGATCGGAGGTGGCGCAAAGAGTAGGATATGGCAGCAGATATTGGCTGATATCTTGAATGAAAAGATAAATCTATTAAACGTCGAGGAAGGACCTGCCTTTGGGGCAGCTTTGATTGCCGGTGTAGGTGTCGGTCTGTATAAGAGTTTTACAGAAGCAGGAAATAAACTTATCAAAATTGAAAGGACTATCCTTCCCGTGATTCAAAATACCGAAAGATATCATAAACATTATCAGCTATATAAAAAATTATATTATAGTTTGAAAGAAAATTTTAAAGAACTGTAAAGAAAATCAAATAACAGCTGATCGTTTCATTGCCATCCTTTTTTCAAAGAGAGGAAGGCCTATCCTCCAAGTTTGAATACGTCGGTGACTGCATGCACTATACGATATATCAATATGATGATAATGACACTATAATCAATTTAGTTCTGGGAGTTATTTTAATAATTTTTAAGATATTATTATAAAAAGAAATTATAAAAATAGAAATAGATTGTAAAACATAATATGTTGTATTAACCAAATAATTCGGACGTATTTAGAAGAAAACATTTAGGATTTGAGGAGTTTATTGGCGTAATTATTGGGATTTTAACTATTACTATAGATAGGTATCCTAAAGGCAGATTTCATTAAAGAGAAAGCTAGGCCAATAAATATCTAAAATAATTTTAAAAAAGAAGGATTTTTAAGATTTATAGTGTATCTTCAATATAGGTATTTAAATATTATAAAATTTAAAAGGGTTGAAAAAAGCAAACTACTCTAAAGGGTAGGGCGCAAAGTCATGGGTCTAAGGCATTTTAGCTAGCTTCCAGGTCTTTTTATTGCTATGATCACCAAACTGCCAACTTCTAACAAAGAGTTGGTAGTTTTTTATTTTATGATGAATTCAGCTTTTAAGGAAGTTAAGAAAATTTCTGAGTTGAAATAAAATGTAAATCTAAATAACAGGATTAATGGCTAGTTAAAAAATGTATGATTTTAATATTTAAAAATATCGGGGGAGGATGAAAATGAAAAAACTGATGCCATTCTTATTTTTTATTATTCTTTTACTTTTAATTTGCAGTATCAATGCTTTTGTTATGAGCGAAACGAGCTTTAAATTATATACATACAACTCTGCTGCCGGGCAACTATTGCAGATTGACCCTCAAAACGGTCAAGCAGTTGTCCTGTATAATTTAAATCAAAAAAACTCTTTCGCTGATTTATCCGGTTTTTCTAATTCCAGTTCTTTGATTACTGTTGGACTTAAATCTCCGGACACTCAGCTTTATCATATCAATCTTTTAAGCGGAAGGATTGAACTTATTGGTGATACTGGTTTAAATTTCGTAGAAGGTGTTGAATATATCCCTTCAACCGGACAATTATTTGCGGGTGGACGAAAACTCCCCCATCATACCAATGATTCGTATCTGTTTATCAAAATAAATCCATCTGATGGAAGTATTATAAAACAGCAAAAAACCAACATTGGAGACATTGATAGCCTGGCATATAATCCTGTCAGTGGTGAACTCTGGGCTGTTGATAATCAGCCTAATCGATACGCACGTCTCTGGACAGTTGATCCGGAAACCGGACAGGGTATTTTGAGAAAAAATTTCACAAAAAAAGAACTTAAGGGATATAGCGGACTTATCGGAATCAGTTTTAGTCCTGATGGTCAAGCTTACGGGCTTTTACATAAAGGAACCAAGGCACCTATAAAAGAATATCGCTTAATCAAAATAGATATGGGTGATTTTTCGTTTGAATTGCTACCCGCTGAAAATTTAGGGCAGGAAGACACGATGACTCTGACTAATATTACCGGTGATTATTCCGAGAGTACTGATGAATTTTATAGAAGACTAACTGATGAAGAAATTCTTAGCCTTCTCCCGGAGGCAGATGGGGATATGATACCTTTCCCGGGAAACCGTGGTGCCTGTGGAGCCGGTATGCCATCTACAGCCGCGGATTGGCCTGATAAAGCTATAAAAGTTTTAGATCCCAATAATCATGATGACTATTATTTAGTAGTCTATAAAGATATAAAAAGAGCAGGCACGCATATTGGCTGTCGTTTCCATGATGCTTGTTTTGATATATGCAAGAACAAGAAGGGTGAAGACTATGCCGGCGCTGAGTATAAAGGTCCATGTCATGATGCATGTAGTGCTACCGTTTTAAAATTATTTCCAGTTGTGCATGGTGCAAGCTGGATGGAGGGTGGTGGCCCTTATAGCGGATATCTTCTTTTCTATAAAGTTCGTGAGGTTTTAGGTCCATTTAATTCTGATACAACTAAAAATGATCTCATAAATATGGGCAAGATAAAACCCAATACCGAAATTTGCGATAATCAAACCTGGCCTAATATGTCTTTGTATGCGATTGAAATTTGGACCGGAGACAAATGGGGCGCAGGGACTGATGCTCAGGTCTATATAACACTCGGAAATGATATAGTGATGCATTGTATGGAGACAAGCGAGATAGCCTTACTCGGTGCACCCTTTACCAATAAAAGTGTTATCGATGAGATTGCAAATGAAATCTTATCCCAATCATTATCACTTTCAGGTTTTGAAAGAAATAATCATGAAACCTATTACTTTATCAGGTCAGAATATCTGCCGGAGGTAAATTTTATCAGGTTAAGACGAAATAATAGTGGTTCGTTCCCGGATTGGTATTGTGAAAAAGTGAAGATATATAGGGAAAAATGGAATTCTTTTGAAAAAAAGGAAGAACTTGCCGAGATTACGATTAAAAAATGGATAGGTACCAAGAGCAAAAAATTTGATGCAAAATAAGATAATACATGGGACGGTTGAAGAGAAAGGAATGACCATTGTACCTGCTTCGTATTAAATATATTACTAAATTAATCATGATAGTATAAAGGAGGTTTGAATATCTTGAGGGGAAATAATAAAAATATGAAAGCAATAGCAATTTTACTGCTATCCATCTTTATCACAGGAATTGTCCTTATAGGTGGATATGCTCAGGAATCAGTAGAAAAATCAACCAGTGTAGAAACGGAAACAACGACAGCACTTTCCGAAAAAATAGAACTTACAGCACAGGAAGCTTTCCATATTGCTCATGCAGCGGCAGCTGAATGGGCATCAGATGCAGTCCTTGTTGACTTATCCAATTTCCGTGGCACTTCATTATCGAACGGACGCTCTGTGAGATGGAAAATAGAATTCAATTCAGCCAGCATGGATAAAGAACTGGAAGTCCATATAAGCAGGGGAAAAATTTTGCAAACCATGGAAGAAAAATTCAAGAAAAGAGAAACTATTACCGGAGAATGGATAGACACTCCCAAGGCATTGGATATCTCCATGGAATATTTCGCCGGGAAACCGATAGATAACTATTGGTTTGGAATAAGCAGCAAGGAAGGCATCACTACCTGGTATATAAAGTGTGATTACAGTGAAGGTGTTCCGACCTGGGTACATATCAATGCATTAACAGGAGAGGTGGTTAAAACCCGAGAGGGTTATTAAATTATCTTGTCAATGTGATAGTCCAATGACAATATTTGATTCCGCTACTCCCATTTATGATATGCGAAATCTGAGTTCCGGGGTTATTAAAAAGATTCAAACGGAATTTTAGAATATAATAATGAGAATAGTTATAGAAATAATTACTTTTGTTTTTATTATTTTTGACACCCCAAATCGGTTGCTGTATGAAATTTTACTCGAATGGGGGAAGTGACAACTTTAATATTTACTGTTTCTAATACATCATGATTGATAGTATTATATATTTTAGACAGGAACAGAAAAATAGAGTAAAGTAAAAAATAAAAACTTTTTTATAAAAACCTTTAATATATGTTCTGCTGGACCATCAAGACATAATATTGTTGCGAATAAAAATTAAGCAAGGAGATAAATCATGGCTTTTAAAACATTATTTTTGGCACATGCGCCGGATGCAGATTATGAAAAACATCAAAATATGATTGATACGGGAAAGTATAAGCTTTGGACATTTGTTGTAAAAAATCAAGAAGAGGCCATAAAAGTATCCAAAAGCATTTATAAAAAAGAGAAGATAGATGCCATTATCCTTTGTCCGGGCTTTATGCATGGTGATGTGTCGGAGCTATTTCAGGTGCTTGAGGGAAAAGTATCTGTCAATGTTGCCAGGGGAGATGGTCCCAGCAGTAAAATTGCACAGTCGGTCATAAAAAAGGAATATTTTAATCAATAAAAAAAAGCGGGATCAGGTCTTAAAACATAAACAAATCATTTTTTTAATTAATTCAATCATCAAAATCAGAAAATTCGCTTTTGGCCAATCTTTTATTCTGATTAACTGTTTTAATTATTTCAGTATCTGAATTATCTAATTTAAAATTGAAGATATCAAGGTTCTCTTTTAAATGTTTTTCGGAACTTGCTTTAGGGATTGCAATAATATCCTGTTGGATGAGCCATCGCAAGGTAATCTGAATGGGTGTTTTTTGGTATTTTTTTGCTATTTGATGAATGATTTTATTTTGATTAACTAAACCTTTGGCAATAGGTCTATAGGCAGTAAGGTAAATATTATTTTTTCTACAAAAATTTAATAAAGATTCCTGATATAGAAAAGGATGAAACTCAACCTGATTCGTAACAATGGGAAGTGAAAGAGATTGGCAAATGGGTAGAGCCTGTTTAAGATGTCTTATTGTAAAATTACTGACACCAACTGCTTTAATCAATCCTGCAGAGTAAAGCTCCTTTAAGGCTTGAAAAGTTTCTTGCATATCAATTGAAGGGTTAGGCCAGTGAATTAAATAAAGGTCAAGATAATCAATTTTTAGCTTTTTTAATGATTCTTTACAAGCATGGATGACAGATTGATAATGGAGGTCATCATACCATACTTTTGAAGTAAGGAATAATTTTTTATGATCAAAGTTTTTAATTGCTTCACTGATTTGTATTTCATTGTCGTACATTTCGGCTGTATCAATATGAGTGTAACCCATTTGAATGGCTTTTTTAACGGTTTCAGTTGCTTCTTTTCCAACCAAACGCCAGGTTCCTAAGCCGAGAATCGGAATATTGCTTTGATTGTTCAATGTGAGGGAATACAAATAATTCACCTCCTTATATGCAATTTGTTATTTACTGTTAATTATAACATAAGCAAAAAATACTGCAAAATAATTAAGCGAAAATTTTAGAAGTGGCTCAAAGAGCGATATGTCATTACCGGAGCATGGATAAACACTCCCAAGGCATTGGATATCTCCATAGAATATTTTGCCGGGAAACCGATGGATAACTATTGGTTTGGAATAAGCAGCAAGGAAGGCATCACTACCTGGTATATAAAGTGTGATTACAGTGAAGGTGTCCCGACCTGGGTACATATCAATGCATTAACAGGAGAGGTGGTTAAAACCCGGGAGGGTTATTAAATTATCTTGTCAATGTGATAGTTACAGTGACAATATTTTAGAAGCTTACTTTCAAAAAATATTGAAGAAAAGGAATAAATATGATATTCCAAGACTTGAGCCAAGAATTCCATATAGTAGATATCTTGAAGGAAACCCTTGTAAAAGGTAAATCGCGCCATAAAACAATAAAGTTTTTCCATTTTATAAGTCAAATGTTGTAAGAAATATTTAAAATAGAAAAGATAATTATGGCTACAAATTTATTAGAATACACGATATCATTAAAAGAAATTGAAAGAAGAAAAAAAGCATTTACGACACTTATTGCCAGTTTTTTCTTTGGACTTATTATATTTTCCTTTGATTTTATTATATTAAATATTTTGTTTTCTTCTTTTTTCTTGGCGTTTCTTTTAATACTTCTTTATATTTCAAGAATATTAACTATAAAATCATTAAATAATTACTCACAGATACGATACTTTGTTAATGAGCAAAAAATTGAAAGAAAAACAAAAAAATCAAGGGAAATATATCTTTTTAAAGATATTACAAAATTAAATATAAAAAGAACGATAAAAGGATATATAAGAGAAATTATGATATCATCAAAAAGTGCCAATAGTATATTCATCAATGGATTAAACGATTTTGAATCCTTTAAGACCATACTGATAAATAATTGCAGCAAAAACATTAAAATAAAGGAAACGAATGAACCAATTGATTTTGAGCATCCACTTTTTTATTTGTTTTTTGGATTCGGCTTAAGTTTAATCCTAACCATATTTATACGTTTAATATCTGGATTAAGTTCTTCTAATATAAATATTATTAATATAAGTGTTTTATTGTATATTTTAATAATTAGTGTATATATCATTTTAACAAAACCTATTTCCGGTAGATTTGGGCAAAAAGCACAAACAACCGATTACGTTTTAGGAGTAACAATCTTTCTTCTTGATATTTTATTATATTTCTATATTTTTTGATGATATACCGGGTAGTTTATTAAGGGTACGAATTATCCTATGAAGTAAAATAATACTAAATGATATTTAGGAGTCGAAATGTATCACCCAAGATTTAAAGGGAATCATTACGAAATGGGGCAGAAGATGGGCAATATATTTAAAAGATATCATGTTCAGTTTCCCATTAAACTTGATCCATTTCAAACTAAATTTGGCAAAGAAAGCGGCATTTTATTAAAACAGTATTTTCCCGAAGCGGCAGCAGAAATTAAAGGTATTACCGATTTTATAGAATATGATTATGTATTAATGGCATCCTGGATGATGTGTATGGGATGTTGTCATATTATTGAGGATGGAAATTGCGTAGAAGTTAGAGGATGTACAGCATTCAGCTTTATACATCGTGGCCAAGTGTACCATGGAAGGGATAATGACCTGCCACCATTTTTAAAACAAGTCAGTAAAAGTATCTATTATGAACCTGAAAATAAAATGAAATTTATTTTAAACACATCATCTTTTGTCAACGGAGAGGAAGGCATCAACGAAGCAGGATTGGTTGCAGCAATGACTTTTGTTATGCCAAAATTGGAAGAAATAAAACCCGGAATAAATTCGGTGTTTTTGGTGCGTTATCTTCTCGAGAATTGTAAAACCGTTAATGAGGGAATTGAAACTTTAAAAAAATTACCGATAGCTTCAAGTTGCAATATCATTTTAACAGATAAAAAAGGTGATATGGTGGTTGTAGAATGTAATCCACTAAAAATACATATAAGATACCCCGAAAAAAATGAAGATGGTGAAGAATTTATCATCACGGTAAATCATTTTACGTCAAAAGCGATGTGGAAACATGATGCGAGTAATCGTAATACTTATTTCTCTAGCGAGAGATATCAAACAGCATTGAACGCTTTAAAGAATATTGATTATAGCAATGGTGTTGAGCATACTATAAATATACTCAGTGGAAAACACGGATTGATGTGTCAATATGACAAGGCATTAAATTTTGACACTATTTGGTCTTCAGTCTTTGATATTACTAATAACAAAATATACAGGGCAGAGGGTAATCCTTTAAGGGCTAAATTCATCGAGGACAAAAGATTGAAAATGACATAAAAATGATCCTAACTTTTTGTAAGTATAATTCGCTCACATTAGGGTAAGATTTACCTATTCGTGAAAAAGTGATCATGATTTAAAAAATTATTAGGGATTCTCATACAAAAAGGAGATTGAAATTGTGGTAGAAATAAAACGCGAAAACATAAAGCCGGGCTGCAAAGTAAGGATTGTTCAAAAACAAGATCAGCACTCAGGTAAATTGACGGAGGGCATTGTCCAAAGGATTCTTACGAAATCACCTAATCATCCGCATGGCATCAAGGTGATGCTGGATGGTGGTATTGTTGGCAGAGTTAAAGAAATCTTTTAATTGAAAGAGGAGTTTTTGCGAGTGTAAGATGAACTTAATAAAATGTCAGATACTGTCTTGATAATATACCCTGGCTCCCTCAAAAAAAGATATTTAATTTTTTAGAAGAAAAGGTCGGTGCAAAATGATGATCCGCAAAAAAAAATATTTTATCTTAACACTTTTGTTGTGTTTTTTTCTGAGTGGTTGCTACCATTGGGTATCCAATTCAGAATTCACCGGAACGATACTCAGTGAAAAGTATCTTCAATATGAAAACATTGTTGAAATAATGACAGATGAAGGTTTTGGAGGAGAAAAACTACACGTAAGATTCCAATTAGCTGTCGAAGGAAAGGGAGGATATGACCCGGATTTACTAAAATCTTTAAAATTAATCGGAAAAGAATGTTACATTGCGGCAGGACCTCAAGGTGTTGTTCTAAACTGTATTTTGAAATTAAATGGAGAGAATTTTGAAATTCCAAAAGTAGAATAATTGGATTCAGGCATAAATCATTCAATGGTGACCGGAAATTTTTTTATATTGATCAACCATGAACAACCATTCTCCATTTTTTCCTGATAATTTAGATGGCCTTGTAATGGATACTGAAACACGCGAATTAAAAAGTAAAACAACCAAAAAGAGATTGAAAAGTGTTTTAAAAAAATAAATATAAATAAAAAAAGGAGTTTAAAAAATGGCAATGAACCTCAAAAAGAAACTGCGCGCTGGAAAGTCCGTTGTCGGAACGATGCTTTGCCTGGTGAATAACCCCGATATTATTTGGATCTTAAAAAATGCGGGTTTTGATTTTATTTTTATCGACTGTGAGCATGGTACATATACGTTTCAGGATGTTTCCCGTTTGGTGTCCATGTGTCGTGCTTTAGATTTGGGCGTCATTGTACGCGTTCCTCAGCCCGACCGTCAGTCTATCCAAAAATATAGCGATATGGGTATTGATGGAATTATGCTTCCCATGATAGAAACTGCCGAGCAGGCGGAGCGTGCTGCTAAATACGCCAGATATATCCCAAGGGGTGCCCGAGGTATATCATTAGGCGCGCTTCTCGATTACAAGACTGATGTAAACCTCACAGAATTGATATCGGAAATCAATGATGACTATATCATCTTAACACAGATCGAAACCAGAAAAGGCGTAGAAAATATAGAACAGATCATGTCAGTACCGGGCGTGGACGGCGTCTTTTTCGGCGTGTACGATATGTCGGTCAGCTATGGTAAACCGGGCGAGATCTATGATGCTATTTTTAGAAAAAATATTAGCCATGTGCTGGAATCGGCGAAACGACATGATAAAATTCTAGGGCATCATTTCTTTGGTTACGAAGATTTGGAATGGGGACTCGATCAGGGTGTAAAGCTGGTTACATGGTATACGGACGCAACCTTTTTGCAAAATTTCTATAAAAAAGAACTTGATAAGATTAAAAGCTATCCAAGATTTATTAAATAAAGAGAAGAGTACATCATTAAATGTTTTCAATGTTACAATATTTTTTTGTAAGTTTTTTTATCTTAGGACTTAATACTGGAGTAAAATGCGGGACTTTTACTGGCTCAATAATTCGGAAACTTATCCTTACTTTTTAAAAGGGGTGATATACAAAAGCCCACCGTCCCTTTATAAGTGATTATATCCATACAATTAGCTGCCTACATTATATAGTAACATAACTTAAAATAGGTTCGATTATTTATGGACGTTTTATTACACTCTCTCTTTCAACAATGTTAGTGCTTACTTCTATTCTTATTGTTTCTGCAGGCGCTTCATCTATTCTTTCTACAAGGCGTTTTAATGCAATCATGCCCATTCTTTGTTTATAAACCATTACAGTAGTTAATAGTGGATCAATCATCTCACAAAACGGCATATCGTCAAAGCCTATAACTGAAATATCTTGAGGAATTCTAATTCCAAATTCCTTCATAGCTTTAATTGCGCCAAAAGCTATTATATCGTTATCAGCAAATAGTGCAGTGGGCAATTTAGGCTTATTCTCTAGAATATTGAACATATTTTTGTAGGATCCATCTATCGTTGATTCAAGACAGAAGATGAAATTATCTTTGAGTTTTAATCCATTATTTTTAATAGCCTTTTTAAATCCAGCCTTTCTATAATCAAAATTATTTATCCACACTGAGCTATGCAGATAGCCAATATCTCTATGCCCTAATTCATAAAGATAACATGTGGCTTTATAAGCACCTTCCAGGTTATTGATTATTACAGTATCAAGGTTTTCACTTTCGAAATAACTATCTAATAACAACAGTGGAACACTTAACTTTTTGAAAGGCTTTAGATCTTCTTTGGTCATTTCAGTGGCTAATAACATAATTCCGTCTGGTGATGTTCCTTCAATGATATGAAGTATTTTCGTTAAATTATCTTTATTTTCATCCATATAGGTTACAATCAGGTTGTAGCCAAGACTGCGTGCTTCTCTATCGATTCCTTCCATTAATGCAGAAAAAAATGGTGTGTCAGATACCACAAGACCATGTTTTTTATAGATTATAAAACGTATGTTACGATTATGGGTGAGAGCAGATTTTGAAATTATATTAGTGTTATATCCCATTTGTTCGATTGCTTTTAAGACCTTTCTACGCGTTTCCTCACTAACACCCGGTTTGTTATTGAGAGCAAATGAAACTGCAGAAGGTGATATAGATAATTTTTTGGCGATGTCTTTTGCTTTTAATTTCATAATATGTTTACCTTTCTTTCGGAAGTTAAAGTTAATTTAAATTTTAATAAATATATTCTATTGCATATTGATAAAAAAATCAACTAAATTTTTAATAAATATTTTTAGTGCATAATAATATTTTAAAAATACATTTTATTTTATCGAATATAAAGATTTAATTGTCTGCAAAGCATTGTAAAATGGTGATGTTATTAATCTGTCAAAAAGAATATCTTAGTTTCATAAAAACAATATGAAATTTTGTCTATATTTTATGGTTGACATAAAATAACAATAATGATATAAATATAATTAATATATTTAGTTAATTACTTCATTTATTTATAAATAATAAAGTGAAAATGCGAATAATAATTTAATATAATAGACCTTCCTATTTATAATAACAAGAAAGTATAACATGTTTTAATCGTTAATAAATTTGTTTCCTATACACCGCGAACAGGGGGTAAAATATGGAGTACAAAAAAAACAAGATTAAAATCCTCATTATTGTCATATCGATTTTCTGCTTGGTAATTGTGTCTTGGCTTTACGGCTTTACCGTTGTTCAAATTAGGCAATTGGAGGAGCTGAAGCTCAGTGAAAAATTCGATCCGAAAGCCTTTGTAGATGAGATATGGGAGAGCAAGCTCATTCCTACCATCAATGAAAAAGCGGTTGATTTATCTCTTGTGCTGGGAAAAATGCAACCTGATGATAGTGGTTTTACCTCGATAGATAGTCTGATTCCTATTACCGAAAATTATGGTCTGATCACAGTAGGTGAAGCCCATGTTTATATTGTTAAGGGACAAGGCAAGGTGATCAATGTTAATACCAAGACAAGTATCGGCACACTCGAACTCTTGCTTGACGGATATGCAGGTCCTATCAAGATCCTATTTTACATTGGTCCGCGAATACCAAGCGATGAGAGCTCGGTACGGGATGCTGTGGGTTTTATAAATTTTGGAGATTTCAGAGAGCAAACCGAGTATGGCAAAGTCGGGTTAGAAATCAACAAACGCAGCATGAGTCAAGTTGACCTTCCAAGCGAAAAAGATAGCTTGCAAGATAAAATTATTAATTTCCATGGGGTATTTACAATCCGCACTTTTAACTTGACCAAAATAAATATGAATGAGATCAAAATCGTTCCAATCCAAATAGATATCGTGAAGGTAACAAAATGAACAAATCAGCCACGGTTAGTAACCTGACTTGTCCGGATAAGGATGTAATTCTACGTACCGAAGACATTACCAAGGTGTTTCCTGGAACAGTAGCGTTGGATCAGGTGAATTACAATATATATCATGGCAAGATTAACGTACTGGTAGGGGAAAACGGAGCCGGCAAGTCAACTTTAATGAAAATACTCGTTGGTAATGAACAATGTACTAAGGGGAGAGTCATCTTAGAGGGGGAAGATATCCATGTAAGGTCACCTCAGGATGCAATGCGTCATGGTATTGGTATCATCCATCAGGAACTTGATTTATGTCCCAATATGAGCATAGCTGAGAATATTTTTCTCGCGCGGGAAGTCGTCCATCGTGGCATAATTGATAAGAAATCTCAGCAACAACTCACCCGCGATTTAATCCAGCGTCTGGAACACAAAATTGATCCAAATACCTTGGTGGGTGATTTGCGTATCGGTGCACAGCAGATTGTAGCAATAGCCAAAGCGCTAGCGCAAAATCCACGGATTCTGGTTATGGATGAGCCTACCTCAGCATTGAGTACTTCTGAAGTCGAAGTGCTCTTCCGGGTTATTTATGAACTTAAATCGCATGGAATTACTGTCGTCTACATTTCACATAAGTTGGACGAAGTATTGAAGATTGGTGATTGCATTACTGTGCTGCGCGATGGACACTTGGTAGCCGAAGAAGCTGTAAAAAATATCGATTTGCACTGGATTATTGAAAAAATGATAGGTCGGAAGCTAGAGGCTCTGTTCACACGTAAAAAACATAAGATTGGGAAAGTACTGCTTCGAGCGGAGAATCTAACCTTACCAAGAGTTAGCGGGGGATATGCGGTTAATCATATATCTTTCGAGTTACATAAAGGTGAAATCCTGGGCATTTATGGCTTGAAGGGCGCCGGCAGGTCTGAGATGTTAGAATGCCTGGTGGGTGCCAATCCACGTGCAACCGGTAAAATCTGGCTTGGGGATCAAGAAATTGGGGGTAATACGACCTTAAAACGTATTCAGGCAGGACTTGTTTTAGTGCCTGAAGATCGGCAACGAGATGGTCTTGTACTAACCTTATCTGTTTCTCATAACATGATTCTTGCTAGCTTGGAAAAATACCTCGACCGTTTTCGTTTATTTCTGGTCAGGAAGAAAGAAAAGAAAGCTGTCAACGCCTTAATCAAGGAATTGTCTATTAGAGTTGCTGATCCTAAAAACCTCGTCGTATCTCTCAGTGGCGGCAATCAACAGAAAGTAGTTGTTGCCAAAGGCTTACTTACAAATCCCAAGGTATTGATGTTGGATGACCCGACACGAGGCATCGACGTTGGCGCAAAACATGATGTCTTCGAAATTATGGAAAAATTAGCTGCTCAAGGATATGGTATCCTTTTTGTTTCATCTGAGCTAAAAGAAATATTAGCAATGTCAGATCGTATCCTGGTAATGTCGAAAGGTGAAATTACCAGTTTTTTTACGGGTGAAGAGGCGACTGAAGCAAAGCTGATTAGTGCGTCAGTTGTCGGTAATGGGTTAGAAAATAAAGGTAAACAATAATAAACAGGAGGTACATCAACAATGGGTGAAGGTAAAACTACCGATACAAAACGAATGAAACGTATCACTAGAACGGATATCCTGGAGTTCATCATGAAGGGACGTGTGTTCTTTGCCCTGATTATAGTTGTTGCAGTTTTTACAGCAGTTTCACCTGGGTTCCTGAATCCAGCGAACATCATTATCATGTCGAAACATGTAGCAATCTTTGCAATATTAGGAATAGGCATGACATTTGTGATGATTGGTGGTGGCATCGATCTCTCTGTGGGCTCGATTGTTGGCCTGTCCGCAATGATTGCCGGTGGCTTGATTAACGAGGGTATACAGCTGAACCAGTTTGGGATAATCGCATTCCCACATATCTGGATGGTTATTGTTATTACCATGCTTGTAGGAATACTAATAGGTGCCATTAACGGTTTCATTATTACGCGTTTCAAGGTAGCTCCCTTCATCGCTACCCTTGGGATGTTGTACATAGCACGCGGCTTTGCCGGATTGCGTAACAATGGCTATACATTTTCTAACTTAATTGGGAAGTCTGAATTTAGTAACCAGGGTTTCGAACGATTGGGCGCAGGGGACTTTTTAGGTATTAGCTACTCCATTTGGATTATGATAGTGTTTGCGCTGGTGGCATTCTTCATCATGACGCGAATACCTTTTGGCCGCCATGTATATTCGCTTGGTGGAAATCGGCGTGCTGCTTCACTCTCCGGAGTGCGAACCAATCGAACCGAAACGATTGTCTATATGATCAGCGGTTTCTGTTCGGCTATGGTGGGACTGATTATCGCCTCGCAATTGGTAGCTGCCCATCCGGCAACTGGTACAGGATTTGAATTGACCACCATTGCAGCCGTTGTTTTAGGAGGAACTTCTCTAAGCGGTGGTCGTGGCAGCATCGGTGGTACAATCATTGGCGCCTTTGTTATTGGAGTACTGAGCGATGGTTTGGTCATATTAGGTTTTTCCACATTCTTACAGAACATAATAAAAGGTATAGTAATTGTGGTAGCCGTAATCATCGACCAGGTACAAATAAATATGCAGGAGCGCATTGCATTACAACGACAAGAGTTAAAATAACGACTTTATAACCGAAGATATTTAATGCCCTTAGGCTGAACAAAATTGTAAAAAATATTTTTTGCTTTCCATTCTTTTTAAAAAGGGCAGTATTAAAAAAAGGAGGTGGTCGGTAGTTAAAATGTATATCATGTACTTTAGGTGATTTACTTAATTTTATTAAATTAAATGGAGGTACAGAAAAGTGATAAAGAAAGGTTTATTAATAATACTCCTTGCTGTATTGTTAGTATCTATAATTTCGTTTGGAACATTTGCACAAGAAAAAACCATAGCGGTAATTGTGCCACCGGTGGAAAATCCCTTCTTTGGAACGATGCAGGTAATAGCTGCAGAAAAGGCTGAGGAGTTAGGTTACAAAACAATCAAGATGGTCCATGATGATGATGCTAACAAGCAAATAGAGCTGTTCGAGACCGTTATCGCACAGGGTGTTGCAGCGATTATCCTGGATAATGCCGGAGCTGATGCCACTGTGGCAGCAGTTCAGAAGGCAAAGGATGCCGGTATTGGTTGTTTCCTGGTGGACAGAGAGATTACCAAGGAAGGTGTGGCAATATCTCAGATTATATCCAATAACTACCAGGGTGCTACCATCCTGGCAGAGTACTTTGTAGAGTTAATGGCCGAGGATGGCAAATTTGTAGAGCTAACTGGAAGAGATACTGATACTAACGCTCACATTCGTTCTCAGGGTTATCATGACGTTCTCGATCAGATTCCTGGTATGGAGATGGTTGCCCAGCAAACAGCTAACTGGAGTCAAACAGAAGGTTATAGTGTAATGGAAACTCTCCTGCAGCAACATCCCGATATGAAGGGCGTGATCTGTGGAAATGATACTATGGCTTTAGGTGCCCAAGCTGCCTTGTTGACCGCTGGAAGAGCCGATGTTATTTGTGTTGGGTTCGATGGCAGCGATGAAGCTATTGAGTCCATTATGAAAGGTGAATTGAAGGCTACATCACTACAACCAGTAGCTGAGATGGCTATGCAGGCTGCTATCCAAGCTGACAGTTGGATTAAAACCGGCAAGACAGGTAAGCCAGAGAAACAATCTATCGACATGGTATTGCTTACTCCGGAAAATGCTGACCAATATGAAAAATTTGCCCCCAAACCGAAAGAATAGACTAGAGAAATAGGAATTTCTAAGGATGGAGGTGGTGTAAATACTGTGGTTAAAAAAGTGCAGTTACCACCTCCATCATGGTTATCTTCCGTTACAGGTGAATTTATTATTGGCGTGTTGTGTGACGGAAGGGTTTAAGAAAGGAGAAAATAAAATAGTTATGAAAGATAGTTATGTTACCTTTGGAGTCATTATTGGAACAAGAGGCATTTTTAATCCTCAACTGGCTCACGACGACAAAAAGATCCTTTTGAAGACTTTAGATTCTCTGGGATATAAAAGTATAATACTTCCCGAAGGGGAGACTCCTTCAGGAAACATTGAAACTTATCAAGATGCAAAAAAATGTGCCTCTCTGTTTAAGGAAAACCAGGATAAAATCAACGGTATTCTGGTGATTCTTCCAAATTTCGGAGATGAACTGGGTATTGTTAATAGCATTGTTCTCTCAGGTCTTAATGTTCCCATTTTGGTACAGGCTTCCGGTGATAAAATAGATAAGGTATCAGTCAGTGAAAGACGGGATTCCTTCTGCGGCAAGATCTCGGTGTGCAATAATTTTGTTCAATATGGAATTCCCTTTACCAATACGACTTTTCATACCGAAAATGTCGATAGTCCCGCATTCAAAGCCGACCTGGATAGATTCGCAGGGGTATGTAAAATAATTAGCAGACTAAAAAATGCTCGATTAGGGGCAATAGGAACACGTCCTGCCGCTTTTCAGACTATGCGATTTAGTGAAAAAATACTACAGGATTATGGAATTACCGTTATTCCTGTCGATCTTTCGGAGATTTTAGCTGCAGCCGATAAAATTGATGCAGCAAAGGCTGCCTCGAAAGCAGATGAAATAAAGATTTATGGTCAAATTCCTGCAAGGATTCGGAGCGATAGTATTTTGAAGCAGGCTCGCTTTAGTCTTGCGGTTGAAGAGTTTGTTGAAAAAAATGAGCTTATTGGAGGCGCTATTCAGTGTTGGGATAGCCTGGAATATAATTACGGTTGTGCGGCGTGTCTAACCATGAGTATGCTTGGCGAAAAAGGGATTCCTTTTGCCTGTGAGATGGATATCACCGGTGCTTTAAGTATGCTTTGTTTACAATTGGCATCCGGTAATGCTGCGGCTCTTCTGGATTGGAACAACAATTACGGGAATAATCCTAATAAATGTGCCTGCACACATTGCAGCAATTTTCCCAAAAGCTTTATGGCCAACAATATAGAAATTTCCGAACTGGATATTCTTGGTGCATCGATTGGTCAGGATAGGTGTTTTGGCGCCATTAAGGGGCATGTTGCATCCGGAGATTTTACCTTCTTTAGAATCTCTACAGATGATCGAAAGGGGTATATGAAGAGCTATGTTGGAGAGGGAAAGTTTACAGATGATCCATTTCCTATGGACGGTGGAATTGCAGTAACAGAACTAAATGATCTCCAGAAAATAATGAAACATGTTTGTAGTGAAGGATTTGAGCACCATGTTGCCATGACCAGGGGTAATGTTGCTGATATCCTTGAAGAAGCTGCTAAATATTTACAGTGGGAAATTAAGAACTTCCAAAATTAATTTTACTTAAATTTAATCTTCTTTATATTTATTTAGAACATAATCAATCTGAATCGGGTGAAAATATTCTTGGATAAAAAATATTTTTTAAAAAATAAAGCAATACAGATACGTAAAGAATTATTACAGATGATTTTTAATGCTAAGACAGGACACACAGGCGGATCTCTATCATCAGTAGACATATTGGTGGCACTTTACTATGAGATGATGAAAATACACCCTAAAAACCCGAAATGGAAAGCCCGTGACAGATTTGTTCTCAGCAAAGGGCATAGTGTAGAAGGCTATTATACTATTCTTGCAGATTTGGGTTTTTTTCCAAAAGGCGAATTAAAGAATTATTCTAAATTCAATTCAAGGCTAATAGGACATCCAAGTGTAAAAATACCAGGTGTAGAGATGAATACCGGAGCCCTTGGGCACGGCTTATCGGTTGCGGTAGGAATGGCGCTTGCCGGAAAGATGGATAAAAAAGATTATAAGGTTTATGTGCTTATGGGTGACGGAGAATTAGCCGAAGGTTCCATATGGGAAGGGGCTATGGCCGCAGGACACTACCAATTAAATAACCTTATTGGCATTATTGATAGGAATCATTTACAAATAAGTGGAAATACCGAAAAGGTAATGAGCTTGGAAAATCTTAAAGAAAAATGGCATGCATTTGGTTGGCATGTTTTGGTCGAAGATGGAAATAACATTAAAAAAATGATAGATATATTTAAAAAAATACCGGTAGCAAAGGAAAAGCCCCATTTAATAATAGCTAATACAATTAAAGGTAAGGGAGTACCCTTTATTGAAAATGATTCAAAATGGCACCATAAAGTACCCAACGAAGAACAGCTAAAAGAAGCGTTAAAACTATTGGATTCTCAACGAAGTATGAATAAGAGGTCATAGTGTATAGATGAATACAAATATACCATGTAGAAAGATGTTTACTGATACACTTCTGGAGCTTGCCAGGAAAGATTCAGATATTATTGCCATAACTTCTGATGCAAGAGGATCAGTAACTTTGGGGGATTTTGCAACACAGCTTCCCCAACAGTTTGTTGAAACAGGCATTGCAGAGCAAAATGAAGTGAGCATAGCAGCGGGATTGGCTGCCTGCGGCAAAAAGCCTTTTGTCGGTGCACCGGCATCTTTTTTATCTGCAAGAAGTTTAGAACAAATTAAAATAGATGTTGCCTATACAAATACCAATGTAAAGATCATTGGCGTAAGCGGAGGCGTCAGTTATGGACCTTTGGGGTCTTCGCACCATTCATTACACGATATTGCAGTTATGAGAGCCATACCGGGAATCTGCGTTATTCTGCCTTGCGATATACACCAAACAGAAAAAATGACAAAGGCGCTTGCAGATTATGTTGGTCCGGTTTATGTAAGAATGGGCAGGAATGCTGTACCGGAGGTCTATACAAAGAATGATGCTCCGTTTGAAATAGGCAAAGCGAATACGATAATGGAAGGAAAAGATATCACCATTATCGGAACCGGAGAAACGGTAAAAATTGCAGTTGAAGCAGGTATTTTACTTAAGGGGAAAGATATAAGTGCAATGATTATAGATATGCACACAATAAAACCTCTTGATCAAGAGGTTTTAATAAAAGCTGCCAAAGAAACGGGGCATATCCTTACAATCGAAGAACACAGTATTTATGGTGGACTGGGAGCGGCCGTCTCCGAAACTGTTGTACAGTCTTTTCCAGTGCCTATGCGCATAATAGGCATACCGGATGAACCGGCCATTACCGGAACATCACCCGAAGTTTTTAAGTATTACGGATTAACGGCAGATAACCTGGTTCATGTTGCAGTAAAAATGCTAAATCAATTATAAATATAAAAAAGTGCAAGTGGAGGTCATCATTGGAAAAGAAATATATTTTGGCAATAGATCAGGGAACATCAGCCACGAAGGCAATACTCTTTAACCAAAAAGGGCAGGTTGTGCATCGTTGCAATAGAACACATCAGCAGTACTATCCTAATCCCGGATGGGTTGAACATGATCCTGAGGAGATCTATGAAAATACCCTAAAAGCAATACATGACCTGCTTTACGAAGCAAAGATAACCGGGCAGCAGATTATGGCTTTGGCTATAACAAATCAAAGGGAGACCGCCTTAGTCTGGGACAGACAAACAGGGAAATCGGTGTATAATGCTATCGTTTGGCAATGTAATAGAGGGAGTAGTCTTTGTAACAGATTACGTGAACAGGGTTATGAAAAAATAGTGAAAGAAAAGACCGGCCTGGTTTTATCCCCCTATTTTTCAGCAGCAAAGATAAAATGGATATTAGATAATGTTGAAGGAGCCAGACAAAAAGCCGAAGAGGGAAAACTATTATTCGGTACGATCGATTCATGGCTTGTATGGAAATTTACTCACAAAAAAGCTCATGTAACAGACTATTCAAATGCCAGCCGTACACAATTATTTAACCTAAAAGACCTAAAATGGGATGAAAAATTATTACAAATATTTTCCCTGCCAAAAACCATGACTCCCCATGTTAAATATTCAGATGAGATATTTGGCTACACCACGATAAACGGAATATTGGAAAAGGAAATACCAATAGCCGGTATCATGGGTGATTCCCATGCCGCATTGTTTGGACAGAACTGCTTTGAAAAAGGTATGGCCAAGGCAACTTATGGCACCGGGTCTTCTGTCATGATGAACATAGGTAAAAATATATTATCATCAAAAAGTGGACTTGTCACTTCCATAGCCTGGGGAATGGATAATCATATAGAATATGTATTTGAGGGTAATATAAATTGTACCGGAGCAACTATTAAATGGCTGGTAGAGGATCTGGGGTTAATCCCTAATTCAAAGATATCCGGAAAGATAGCTGCTTCCATAGAGAGTAATGGCGGTGTCTATTTGGTGCCGGCGTTTGTCGGCTTAAGTGCCCCCTACTGGGACAGTGAGGCCAAGGCCTCCATCAGGGGTATTAGCAGAGGAACAAAAAAAGCGCATATCGTAAGAGCTGCAGAAGAGTCAATCGGTTACCAGATAAGGGATATACTGGATTTAATGGTTATAGAATCAGGCATTAAGCTTAAGGAATTGCGTGTTGACGGAGGAGCGGCAAGAGATAACTTTTTAATGCAGTTTCAAGCGAATATACTGAACATAGCTGTGGTTCGTAATGAAATAGAAGAATTATCAGCTATAGGTGCCGTTTTTATGGCAGGGCTTGCAATAGGGTTTTGGCAAAGCAAGGAAGAAATAAAATCATTAAGAGCGCCTGATGTCATCTTCAATGGTAAAATGGATAATGAGAAGCGGGATAAATTGTACAAGGGTTGGAAGGAAGCAGTAAGAAGGACTTTATCTAATTATTAAATAATGAATTATTCTATTTTAAAATATTTTATTTAAAACATATTTATAATCATGTTTTTTACGCTTGCTATCTTTCGATAGTGCACTTTTGATGTTTTATTCATCAAAAAAAGTGCACTTTTTAATTATAGGCAACATTCCGAAAAAAAATTGACAACTTAGATAGGAAGGATATACTTAGATTAATATTTTGAAAAAATCAAACGATGATATATAGGGAGGTGCCTATAGAAAAACAAGAGATTTCTATAAAAGAAAATCCTCGACATCAGATAATTTCAGTTTCTCGTTATGCCAATTCAAAAGAAAAAAGGTGTGTATAGATAAGTTAGATATTTCCATATATTAAGAACTAATATGTAGGATATTGAGCATTATCGTTAAAGAAGTAAATAATTATAATAAATATTGTTGAGATCAAAAATATTTAATTTTAGAGTATTTTAAAGTCAAATAATTTTTCAATACATTATATAAATTACAAGCTATGCTTTTGAAATAGAACTTATTATAATTAGTCATTAAAAAATTAAAAGTAAATTCCATTAAATAAAAGGGGGGAATTTAAATGATAACTATAAGTGCTGTTTATACAGCCCAGGCTCTAGTTAAAACACTAACAGATATTTTTAAGAAAGAGTTGCCCGAATGTAAACTCATTAACATAGTGGATGACCCTTTAATTAAAGATGTTATAAAAGAAGGAAAAGTTACAAAGAATATTATTAACAGGATGCTTTATCATTATCAAGCAAGTGTTGCAGCCGGAGCAGATTATATTTTAAATACCTGTTCTTCTGTTAGCGAAGTGGTTGATTTAGCGAATCAGTTTATTGAGATCCCTATTTTAAAGATTGATGAACCTATGATAATTAAAGCAATTAAATCGGGTCAAAGGATCGGTGTTTTAGCTACACTTTCTACCACGCTTAATCCAACTGTTAATTTAGTTTACAATAAAGCCAAGGAAATGAATAAAAAAGTAGAAGTAATCAAAGGATTAGCAGAGGGAGGATATCAAGCTCTAGTTGAGGGTAAACCAGAACAACACGATAAACTCATTATGGAAACTGCAAAAAGAATATCCGCAAAAGTTGATGTAATTGTTTTAGCTCAGGGGTCCATGGCCAGAATGGAAAGTGTATTAGAAAAAACCACGGGAATTAAAGTTTTTTCTAGTCCACATTTAGCTGTTTTAAATCTAAAAAAACTTTTAAAATAGGATTTATATTATGAATAGTATTATAAAAAACTTTTTCCCGGATACGGTGAAGATAGTAAGCTTGGAATGAGAAATCTTTCTTTTCATCTGCTATCTTAGCGGTTTATCTTGTTCACCAAAAGACCATGCTCTTTCATTAACCATTAGATTCGTTTCTTATAAACCAATAAGACCTTGTCGAAAATTGTGAAAGGATACACATCTATGGCGATCCCATAATGGAGATAATCTGCCTTAAAATCTTTTATACTTACTGTTATAGATTCATTTCTTTCTATAATCGATAATTATTTTCTTTAAAAGAGGGTAATTGTGGTAAGTTAATAATTGCTGTTTAAGTAGTCATTTTATGGAATAATACAGGAGACGATTTTATCTGAATAAACAGAGATGCGAATATTTAGGTTATTTTATAAATAACGAAATTTGGAGGCTTAAGAAAATGGATGAAAGAATACAAAATATTTCTAAAATGGCTAACCTTCTTCGAAGAGATGTGGTTACCATGATTCACGAAGCCGGGGACGGACATCCTGCACCGGCTTTATCATGTGCGGATATTGTCGCAGCCTTGTATTTTGATGTGATGAGAGTCAACCCGGCTAATCCTGAATGGCCTGATAGAGATCGGTTTATCTTGTCAAAAGGACATGCCTGTCCGGTTGTTTATGCGGCTCTAGCACATAAAGGTTATTTTAATGTCTCTGAATTACCCAAACTTCGTGCCTTTGGTTCAATTTTACAGGGGCATCCGGATATGAAAAAAACCCCGGGAATCGATATGACTTCCGGCACTTTGGGAAACGGAATATCCATAGGCACCGGCATGTCTCTTGCCGGGAGAATTAAAGGCCAAAACTTTTTCACCTATGTTATCACCGGTGACGGTGAAATGGAAGAGGGTGTTATTTGGGAAGCTTTAATGACTGCTAAAAAGTACCGACTGTGCAGATTGATAGTATTTATTGATAATAACGGGATGCAAGGTGGTGGTGCTGTAGATAAAATTAGTGGCTTGTATCCAATCTATCCAAAATTGGAAGCTTTTGGTTGGCATTGCCAGGAGATAGATGGCCATAACATCGATGAAATCCTTATTGCGGTTAAGGAAGCTCAAGCTGAGACTGAACGCCCTTCCATCATACTGGCGCATACTATCAAAGGCAAGGGAGTTCCATATATGATAGGTGATAACTCCTGGCATAAAAAGGTTCCAACCGATGAAGAATTGAAAGTTGCACTTACAGCCTTGGGAGGTAACGAAAAATGACAAAAAAAGAAAGTACCAGACTAGCTTTTACTGAAGGTTTAATTGAGCTTGCCGACGATAATACTAATGTTGTTCTGGTTTGCTCGGATTCAGCATTGTTAGTAAAAGCCGATCCTTTCATCGAAAAATATCCGGAAAGATTTATTGA
>Ga0272442_10003113_pt1 | contig 23488 bp, 25 predicted proteins | sample SSMForm2O_FD_200262 | JGI IMG/M metagenome (GOLD analysis project Ga0272442, IMG submission 200262) | Marine sediment archaeal communities from Little Sippewissett salt marsh, Falmouth, MA, United States - SSM-Form-2O | ecosystem: Environmental > Aquatic > Marine > Wetlands > Sediment ...
AGAAACTGTTCAAAACACTAAGGAAAATGATTTGATAAAATCAATCATGTTATTTTTTTAAAAAAAATAAACCGATAACCGGATGGCAGATTGACTGATTTTTCGGTTTTACAAGGCGGTGATGATTATGATTGAAAAAAATAGGAAAAGAAAAAAGGATAAAATCAAAAAAATACGCTCAAACCAAAAGGGTATGGCCCTCCTGACAACCATTATTTTTGTCTTTGTGCTGGTATCTCTGGGCGTTGCACTTTTGACTATGACCAATAATGACACAAAAATGTCTACCCTTCAGAGGGAATCCAATAAGGCATTTTACCTGGCCGATGCAGGCATCGAGGATACTTTTTGGAAACTGAATACATCCACTGAAAATGGAGGTATGGGAACAGGTTGGAGAGAATCTTCATATTACCCTGATGACACAGGTACAGCTTCCGAATATTATCAGGTAAAAATTGAAAAAATTGGTGTAGATGCAGATGGTGAAGATATAATAAAAATTACTTCTCAAGGAACAGTTTTCGGAGAGGAATTCTCATCTGGTCAGCGAAGAATTGAAGTGACGGCTGAAATTGATTATCCACTGGAATCGATGTATGATTATGCCATTCTTTCCGAAAAGATTATACTCTTCCAGGGAACCCCCGGACCTGATGTCGTGGGAGATGTTCATTCCAATGACGATATTCTGGTATCCGGTCATTTTGCCGATACCTATACCGGGCTGGCGACCTGTTCCGGTGACACCAATGATATCAATTCTGCCAACACAGGAGCTCCGAAAATTGATGTTCCTGTAGTCGATTATGAAGAATTAAAAACAAGAGCTTTAGCCGATGAAGCGGCATCAGGGGAAGTGCATTATCACACGGGAAATATTTCACTTGGAAACGGTGAAGTAAGGAATTGGACAGGTATCCATTTCATCGAAGGTAGTTTGGAAGCGAAGAATGGTTCCGAGATACATGTGACCAATGGTGCCATTATTGCCACAGGAGATGTTGACATAAAAAACGGGGCACTATTTGACATCTACAATGATGATACCTACATTGATATAAATGACCCTATTACGGCTCTTGCACTGGCGGCACAAGGAGATATTAAAATTTACGCAAAATCCACGATTCAAAAAGGAGTCGTGCAGTCAGTTTTGGCAGATGGAACTCCCGAAGGGTATATTGAACTGAAAAATGGATGTGAAGTGACGGGTTCGATTATTGCCGATACAGTGTATCTTCGAAATAAATCAACGGTGAATTATCCGGCATCCGGCATCAATGAGATGACTAAAAAAGGTGACCCCTTTTTCAAGAAAACCTCCTGGCGTGAAATTTATTAGAAATTTTCATTATTTTTTTTAAAAAAAGAAGGATTTTGAAAAATAATGTAGAATAAATTAAAACAGTGTAACTTATTGGAATAAATAGGAGTACTATTAAAAAAGAGATAAATTTATAAAAGAATAAACCGTTAATATAATTCAAGATAACAAATAATAATAATTAGAAATGAAAGTTTTCTTTCTGTTTTAAGTCAATTCCTTATTTGAATAAAGAATGCATAAAGATAAAAAGAAGGAATGCTTTTGTTTTGTGTATTTCATCTTTTTATCATAAAAACGGCTTGTATGAAAATGATAATGATTGTATGATTATTTAGAAACAATTAAGGAGAGGTTATGTTCGCAATCGATTTTGGTGCACGTTCAATCAAGGTTGCCAAATTATTTAAAAGTGGTAGTGGATATGAACTGGATAATTATGGTGCAACCTTTAGCCCGGAAGAAGGCATTACAAATGGAGAGATCATTAATCCCATTGCCGTTGCCGATACATTGGATGAATTATTAAGTGAAATCGGCATGAGGGACAGGCGTGCCATAGTAGCTATTACCGGACAAAAAGTCATTGTGCGGGAGATTGCTCTTCCTTTGATGGATGATAAAGAATTGATGGGGGGAGTCATTTGGGAGGCGCCAAAATATGTACCATATGACCTGGATGAAGCCATCATAGATGCCAAAAAAATAGACGAATTCACTGAAAAAGATGGCAATAAGATGATGCGGGTTCTTCTGGTAGCTACTCCAAAAAACATTGTTAAGCCTTACATGGAAGTACTGAAAAAAGTAAGGCTGATTCCCAAGGTGGTGGATATTGTATCTTCGGCAAATATACGAACCTTTAATCATTATTTGCTTGATGAAGCAGAAGAAAATAAAGAGGGTTCTTTGGTAAACATTATTTTATCCATCGGGGCAAGCAGCACGATTCTTACGTTAACCGAAAAAAATCGTTTAAAATTTACCAGAGATATTTTAATCGGTGGTAATGATATGACCAAAGCCATCGCAAAATCTTTGAAGATAGAATTTAAAGAAGCAGAAAAAATCAAGAGGGAAACAGAGATTCCCTTTGAATCAAGCATTGAAGAAGCAAAAGAAGAAGCAAAAGAAGAAGCAAAAGAAGATAAAAAAGATAATGAGTCGGGAAAAAATATCATAAAAGTACTAAATCAACTAACCAAAGAAGTTAGAAAATCATTGAGTTATTACAAGACCCAGAGCCAAAAAGTCAAGTATCATAAAATGATACTGTCCGGTGGGTGTGCCAATATGAAAAATATTGAAAAAATATTTGCCGAACAATTTGAAATACCTATTATTGTCGGAGATCCCCTGGAAGGTATTGTCATTGATAAAAACAAGTTCGACCTGAAAAAGGTCAATAAATTAAAGTGCACATTAGCGACAGTTATCGGATTAGCCAAGAGGGAAAGGTAAATAATGGAAAATATTAATCTTCTTCCAATTGAATTTAGAGAAAAAGAAAAATTTAACTTAAGAAGGATCGTTCTTATTACATTTTTTATTTTATTGGTATTTGCCTCAGCTTATATGTATTATTATCTGGAATTGGAAATTGATTTCAGGGAAAGTAAATTGAAAATAATGAAAACCGAGCTTGCTGCCCTGGAAAAAGTGATCAAAGAAGTAAAAAATCTTGAAAGAGATAAAAAGATGGTCGAAGATAGGATTGCAGTCATCGAAGGACTGATTGAAAATCAATCCAACTTATCCAGGATACTTGGTGAATTCAGCGCTACCATCCTTGATGAGGTCTGGTTTGATAATCTTTCTTTGAATTCCAATAAAACGTTTAATTTTTCGGCAAAAACATTTAACAATTATTTGATTGCCAAATATATGGTGACCTTAAAGGATGCACCGGTTTTTGAAAACATTGAACTAAGTTTTGTAAGAAAAGGTAAAATAAAAGAAGATGACAAAGATGTGGAAATCGTTGATTTTCAGCTTTCAGGGATATTTTTAAAAAACAAGCTGGGAGAGGGGAAATAGCCCGGTTCAATGGTTTGTAAAGTGCCGAAATAAGTATCTTACAAAAATAGAAAAATAAAATTGAGGAATATTTAGATGAAACTGTCTAAAGGAATGACTATATTTATTATTATTGCAATAGTGGCTGCCTTTGTTTATGCGAATTATGCCTATATCTATACTCCAAGAATGCAGACAATTGAAAGACTTGACAGGGATATCGAAGTGACTGCAAAAAAAATTGCAGAAGGAAAAAGAATTGCGGCAAGGTTGGAACCATTGAAAAAAGAATATGCTGCATTAAGGGAAAAATTGGAATTTTTGGAAGTCATGCTTCCCAAAGAAAAAGAAATACCGGACTTATTGGTGATGGTACAGGATACATTGTCGGAATTCAACGTTGATTTTACAAATTTTTCTCCCCAGAAAATATCCTGGGAAAAGGACAAGATTTATGGGAATTTACCCATTACCATGAGCCTAACGGCATCCTATTTCGACTTAATCGCTTACCTGGACAGGATTGAGCATTTGCCTCGAATTATTGATGCAAAATCCTTAAGATTGCAAAAATCAGGCGCTGACGTGGAAAAACTGAATATTTCATTAAACATGTCAACCTATGTTTTAAGAAAAGAGGTATCTGAATAAATTGAATAAATTATCTTTTAAGAAAATATTCAAAAAATCAGAATCAGCAAAATCCGGAAAGGGCGGAAAATTATTATTGCCTTTGTTGCTTATTTTGCTCATTGGTGCCGGTGCCTATTTGGGCTATCCGTTATTATTTCCGGATAAACCGGCTTTTGAGCCGACAAAGATTACCATAACATCCAATCCTTCTCTTTCTAATACAGTCAAGGAAAAAGAAGAAGAGCCAATTGTCGAAGAAAAAACAAGATTCGATATTGAGGTAGAGCAAAGGGAGCTGGGTTATAAAGAAAAAATATTTAACTATATGGCTTATGAACCACCGAGTATCAGAAATCCTTTTCAGAAAGTGGCGAGTTTTTATATTCCATCAGAAATCGTAAATATCGTAAATGAAGAACAGGGAGGAGAGGATGGACAGGGCACGCAACAGGGAACCAGCAGATTTAACAAACCTGAATTACCACCGGGAACGCTCCTCACCGGAATTATCGATTCTCCCGGTAAAAAAGTAGCTATTATTGAAATGAATGAAGAAGTTTATATTGCAAATTTATATGATATTTTATCAGATAGATATATCGTTAAAGAAATAAAAAAGGACGAAGTGATCATTGATCTTAACGGGACCTTTTTTTCATTAAAAATAGGGGGTGAAGGTTTATCAGATGAATTATAAAAATAAAAGAGTGAATTTATTATTTCTTATTTTAATATTATTTTTAATAACCTCTTTTGTGGTCAATGCGAATGCAAAGACGATTTCTTTTACAAACATTTGGTATAAAAAGATGCCGAATTATACACATCTTACCATCAAGGGGAATGAAGCTATTTCTGAATATGAGGTCTCTTATCTGGATAGTCCGGACAGAATCATTATCGATGTAAAAAATGCTGTTTATGACATCCGTGAGCTAAGCAAAAACATTTTGTTCTTGAACATGGGCGAGGTAAAACAGGTAAGATGCGGTCAACTGCAAGACCAGCCGGTCCCTGTTACCCGGTTTGTCGTCGATTTATTTCGCAGCTCTGATTATGAAGTGACATTGTCTGTAGAAAACCGACTCATTTATATTGACGTTTATGATTATGATGAATTTAAAACACCGGAGGAACAGATATTTACTGTCACGCCGGTTAAAAGTGAGGATATAAAGATAGAGAAAGCGGAAGAACCAAAAATATCCCTTTTGGATTCCTATCCCGATACTATCAATCTGAATATTTTCGAAGAGGATATCATTAATGTGTTAAGAGGTTTGTCTGAGCTGACCGCAGTGGATATTTTGCTTGATGATTCAGTTACAGGGCAGTTAACGCTTAATCTTTCCAATAAAACATTCAGGGAAACCATTGAATTGATTTTAATGAATAAAGGATTGGATTATACTGAAATAAGCGGTACACTGGTCATTGCGTCAAAGGAAATCATCGATAGCTATAAAAAACCAATTACCCGAATATTCGAATTAAAAAATGCCAGCGCAGAGGTAGCCAAGGGAATATTGGATGGATACAAGACTGAAGGTGCAAAAGTAAATATTGTGGCAGATGCACGAATGAATACCCTGATTATCGAAGGCTCGGAAGAGGAAATTGCAAAAATGGAGAGCTTGTTGCCAAATATTGATTCTGAATTGATTACCAGAACCTTTAAGATCGATAACGCGATTTATAAAGAGGAGATTGAGGCGATAAAAAACATGTTGACCATCATTGTTCCGGAAGACGGAAGAATCAATATTGATAACCGGCAAAATGAGATTATTGTCAAGGGAACACAGGAAGAATTGGATAATGTCGAAACCATGATTGCCGGTTTGGATAAACGGGCTACCCAAATCATGGTAGAAGCAAAGGTTGCCGAGATTACCATGGATGCCGAAAAAGATTTGGGGGTGAAGTGGTATAGCGGAAGTGGGGAAAATAAGCTGGAAGGACAGATTTCCCTGGGTGAAATCACTTTAGGAGGGTCTTTTGAAAGAAGCGGTTTAATCGAAGCCACGCTTAAAGCTTTACAAAGTGAAGGAAAGACCAATATCTTATCCAATCCAAAGGTATTGACTCTGGACGGGAAAGAGGCTAATATTTTGTCTGGTTCCAAAATACCTATTCGGGAAATTACTGAAGATGGCACGGAAACTGTTAAATACATGGATGTTGGGTTGAGTATGACCATCACACCAAGATTAAGCAGTGACGGAATGATTACCATGGATGTCAATCCAAAGATAGAATCACTGGGAACCGAACTTATTCAGGGATATCCCATTATTAATTCAAGAGAAGAACAGGTTACCATTCGAACAAATATAGACGAAACAGTGGTTATTGGTGGTTTGATATCTTCCGAAGAAATTGAAAATATTCGTAAAATACCCTTTTTATCGAGTATTCCCATATTTGGTGATTTATTTAAGTTTAAACATACCAAAAGCAAAAAAACTGAAATTATCATATTGATCACCACTCATTTGCTTGATTATTAAGTCATAATATTTATACAAGACGCTGCATTGCAAAGGGATTAATGCTTTAAGCGCAAAGAGTCATTTAAAAATAAATGACGTTATAATAATGAATCATTAGTTTTAAGATGCGGAAGGGAGGGAAACTATTTGAAAACTATCAATAAAAAGAATTTATACAGTTTATTTTTTGTTATCATTTTATTGGGACTAATTATTTCTTTAAGCGGTTGCGAATGGCTGACGAATGGCCTGTTTGGCATTATTGATCCATGGGCTGCACTTCGGGTAAATTATACGGAAGTTGACCTGGTTGACGGGACCATTACACTTGAAGTCTATACGCTAAACGAAGTTGAATTTATCGGCACGGGTTTTGAATACGACTATTATGTAGGTACGACAAAAATACCCGCATTATCGAAAATGGTCGGTGCAACCTTTTATGTGGCTCCCACGGATTCGACAGGTGTTGCCGGACCGATTACGACTATTGAAAGCCTTCCGCTCTATTTTCAGGAGGTCCTCGATTATATTACTTTAAATCCCATGATAACGGAACTAAAATGTACCGTTAATTTAATCGGTACGGATGGAGCCGGTCATGCCATGTCTAAATCGGTGACAGTTGACCTTCCTGCTATCCAACCGGGTGTTGATTTCATACCGCCAGAAGCCAAAATCAATGTCATTCCGGGAATATCAGGAGAGGCACCTTTCATCGTGACATTTAATGCACTTGATTCTAAAGATAACCGGGGAATTGCCAGTTATGATTGGGATTTTGGTGACGGTACGACGGGAACAGGTGTAATTCCAAATGCACATACTTATACAGAATCAGGCGTATATGTTGTTATATTAACTGTTACAGACTATTTTGGAAATATGGATATGGATTCAGTAACTATTACAGTAGGAGACGAAAACCTACCTGCACAAGTTAATCTAACAGCCATTCCCACTACAGTAACCGCCGGTGGGGGAAAATCACTTATCATTGCTGATATCAAAAACGCCTCAGGTGATTCAGTGCCTGATGGTATGACAGTGAATTTTAGTACAACTTTCGGAAGTCTTTCTTCTTATTCCGAAACAACAACAAATGGGATTGCTAAAACTGAATTAACGTTAAGCAGCGAAGGGGATGCCACAGTATCTGCGCAAGCGGGTTCAATCATTAATACGGTTATTGTGACTTGTCCACCTCTTCCTGTGCCATAAACTTGAAAAGAAAAATGATAAAAAAGGGTAGATAATTAGATATCTGCCCTTTTTTATCGTAAATGATTACATTAAATTTATTTCTTCAATCATACTGCTACCTTTGTTATAATAGATGAGCATACAAAAAAATCTATTTATAGGTCCTGATGCTTCGATCAGAAAATGTAATATATTCAGGAAAGATTAATTATTTATTAAATATTTTTAAATGGCAAAGTGCTGTTTAAAAATAATTTGATCAACACCATGATAAAAAATGGATTATTGAAACCATCTTAAAGATATTTCTAAAAAATTCATCAATAAAATCTTATATGAAAATGAGAACTGAAAGATACGGAAAAAATAATCAACACGAAAAATTAAATGTATTTAAAGCCTATACCTGAAGTGGTTTTTTCAAGTATCAAAGAAAAAAGACTTAGTTTGCCCAGTGAAAGCAGGAGCGGGAGGTTCTACAATTATTGCATATGTTACGGATGCCGGAAGCAATCCGGTGACTGATGGAACAGTTGTTAACTTCAGTACCAATCTAGGCACACTTGATGACCTATCAGTTCCAATAATCGGTGGATTTGCATCAACTGATTTACCGTTGAGTAATCCCAGCACTGAGGATACGATAAATGCAACTGTGACTGCTATAAGCAGCCCGGCAATTGCTAATATTACTCCGACATGTCCTCTCACACCTCTGCCTGCACCATAGGATTGTTTGAATAGTAATTATGGTTAAGGGATAGATATTTTAGATATCTATCCCTTATTTAGTTCAATTAATTTTGTTTGAATGAAATAAAAGAAAAGATTGAATGTGAAAAATATGAACGAATCAATGAAAATAAAGAGGTTGTAAATGGCATAGTAATTATTCCCCAAGTCTGAAAACAATGCTTTGCTTCTAATGCAAACAATTAATTGAAATGATTATGATATGTTTTAAAGCCGCCTCTATTCAGTCATTGTAATATGATAGAAATATTTTTCTGTATAACAATCAAAAAATTAACATTTTAAAAACCGGATTTATAGCTATAATAATTATCTACTCTTTGTTATAATGTTTACAATTGTTATCATCGATTGATCATTTATTCAAATAATAAAATGATAAAAATAAGGCATTGACATTCACTTTTTATTAATAGCTAGAAATAATTAATCTGGAATCATTTAGTATTATTAATATATGATTATTATTCAAAAGAATCATATATTCCGTAAAGTATTTTAAAAATACATAGTTAGTCGTAAAAAATTTAGCGATAAATATTATAAAATAATAAGCAATAATGAGAAAAGGCATGGAAGACATTATCACCAACGAATTCGACAGTGAGAAATATGAATATGAAGCAAAAAAGATCAAAGGAAAAAGACAATCATAATAATATAGACCTATACAAGCCTTACGTTCCTGAAATTGTTTCTACTGGTATATCGGAAGGGAAAAAAAGTTTACCCAGTGAACGGAGAGAAGTAACGGTCATTTTTGCAGATATCACAGGATTTACCCGTCTTGCCGATAAATTAGACCCCGAAGAAGCGGATGCCATTATAAAAAAGATATTTCATCCGATTGTAAATATTGTCAATCAATATGAGGGAAGTATCAACAAATTTTTAGGTGACGGAATCATGATTTTGTTTGGGGCAAGCTCTTCTCACGAGAATGACTATGAACGAGCCGTTAGAACAAGTATGGAAATACAAAAATCCATGGATGAAAACGGCATCATCAAGATCGGCAACAAAGAAAAAAGATTAAAAATACGTATCGGAATTCATTCAGGATTATGCATTGCCGGTGAAATAGGTTCATCGTTTAGGAAAGAATTCACTGTTATCGGAGATACCGTTAACCTGGCATCCCGGCTTCAAGCCTCCTCGAGACCGGGCAGGATTCTTGTTAGTGATAGAACTTATCAAAAAGTGAAAGAGATATTTACATTTTCTCCTCCAAGGAAAATACGCATCAAGGGAAAGAAAAATTTGGTTAAGGTTCATTATTTAAAAAATTTGAATCATTTACCAAAAGAAAAGAAAAAACTCTCACCCTTTGTAGGGAGAAAAAAAGAAATTAATCTACTGAAAAAATCAATAAAAGGTCTATTGAATTCAAAAGGAAAAACCATTGAAATCCATGGAGAATTGGGTATAGGTAAAACGAGATTAATTTCAGAATTATTAAAAGAGGGGCAGGATGAAAGATATCAGGTTTTTTCAATCCATTGTAATTCCTGGGAAAAAATGACACCCTATTGCGCTATCAAAGGATTATTTTCATTTCTTTTAGAGATTAAAACCGAAAATAAAAGAACCATCATAGCAAAGATTAGAGAAAAAATTAATAATATCGATTCATCCCGTATATTTGCCTTACCTTATTTGATTAAATTGTTTTCCAATGAAATCAACCTCCAGGGCGAAGTCAGTTCGCAGTCAAGGGAAGAATATCGTTTGTTTAAAAGGGTAATTAAAGGAATGATTCAGGCATATTCGCTCAAAAAGCCCATGATAATCATCATGGAAGATGTGCAATGGATGGATGAATCTTCACGGGAATTGTTGACTGAACTTGACAAAACCATCGATAATCAACCTATTTTGCTCCTTTGTACCCTACGGGAAGCCCATGACCGGGAAGGCTTTATTGATGATGCCCAAAAAATAAAATTAGGTCCTTTAAGCATTAAAAATACACAAAAATTAATTGAAGGATTAATAAAGAATAGAGAAAAGCTATCACATGGCATCTGGGAAAAAATGATTGCGACTGCCGGAGGCAATCCTTTATTTACGGAAGAAGTTGTCAGAACAATTAACGAAAATAGAATATTTTTTGATAAGCAAAAAACGATTCAATCCGCTGTAGATTCTGATGGTTTGGATATTCCTGATACTATTCAAAATATTGCCAGGGAAAGAATAGACAGGCTTTCAATCAGTTTAAAAGAGATTTTGTATAAAGCAGCTGTGTTAGGTATGCAATTTTCATCTGAACTTCTGAAAAATATCACCCAACTAGATCATTTGGAATTTAACAAAGCATTAAGTGAATTGATAAAAAAGGAATTTTTTATCAAAATAAAAAATGGTGAAAAAAAGGACATTATTTCTTTCAATCATTCCCTTATTCAGGAAGTTGCCTATCATCGCCTGCTTTATAAGGATCGGAAAGTCATTCACGGACAAATCGGCTCCATTATTGAAAGAACCTATTCCCACCGTTTAAATGCAAAAGTTGAGGAATTGGCTTTACATTTCAAAAATAGCAATCTAAAAGAAAAAGCTATTTTATATTTGATGAAAGCCGGTGATAAATCGCAATCGCTATATGCGTTTAGAAATGCAGTCCATTTTTTTTCACAGTGCAACAAAATAATAAATGAAATGAAATCAGGCGTGAAAGATTTGGCACGACTGGCTGAAAACTATAATAAGATAGGATTTGCCTATAATGTATTAAGCCATAGAAAAGAAGCAGTGGATAACCTCAATCAGGCTTTAAAATTATCTCTTGCCTGTAACGACAAAGAAATTGAATCGATTATTTTGATGAATCTTGGACATTTTTACGGAGACATCGGCAACTGGGACAAGGCAATTCATTGCTTGCAGAAAAGTCTGTCAGCCAATAAGGAAAATCAAAATTTAAAAAGAAAAGCAAGAATTGTCAAAAGCATCGGTTTGGCAAATATCTTCAAGGGAGATATCCGGAATGGTTTCAATTACTTAAAGCAAAGTTTGATAATTGTCAAAGATATTAAAGATGACATGCTGCATGCCATGATCTTGAATAATATGGGAATCTATTTTGATATGATTGGACAATGGGAACAATCAATCGATTTTTACCGGAAAAGCCTAATCATTTACAAGAAACATAATAACATTATTCAGATTGCCAATACCATGGGCAATCTGGGCTTTGCATTTTTCTCTATCAATCTTTTGGATAAGGCCAAAGAATGTTTTGAGGAAAGTATCAGTTTTTCGGAAAAAACCGGAGATGTCTACAATGAAGGCATTAACTTGCTTCATTTAGGTGAAGTGTACCTTAAGGAAAAACATTTCCAAAAAACGAATGATTTTATCCAGAAAGCAGAAGAAATATTTATTGGATTGAAGGATAAGCTGGGATTAGCAGATGTTTACAGGGTGAAAGCTTTAGTGTTCAAACAGACCAAAGATAAGAAAGAAGCATCACGTTTTTTCAAAAAAGCCATTGATATCTATCATAAATACGGAGATAGGTTAAATGAAGGAGAGAGTTACTATGAATGGGGTGAGATGCTTCTTTCAGATAGAGCGTATCGTTCAAGCAGGAATAAATTAACCAAAGCCAAACACCTGTTGGAAAGTATAGGAACCATGAAACACAGAAAAGAGATAAAAGAAAAATTAGAGAAAATGAGAAATTGACTCAGGGAAAAATCATTATCATTGGCTTTCCTGATAAGATGAATAACTATTAGAAAATCAAAACCTGCGGGAGAAAAGCAATGGTTTGCATAAAGGAATCAATTAAAAAAAACATGGGTAAAAATTCGAAATATTTCCTTTTTTGCTTATAAAAGGTTATAATAGGGCATTAATTTGATTTAGGGTTTTTTGCATTATGGTTTGGCAAATGATTGACCTTATTCTTTATTTATTTTTATACTGCATAAAAAAGTGGGGGAATGGAAAGAGGAGTTTAAATATTTTAAATAAACTCCCGATAATAGCAAATCAATCGAAAGATTGAGACGCAAAGTCACAGGTCTAATACTAAAAAGAGTTAAGATGGCTGGACTACCGAAGGAGGAAAAAATGAAGAAAAAAAGAAATTTGATACTTTTATTTGCACTGTCTGTATTTACATTGATTTTTTTAGCAAGTTCATTTTTTGGAATGGCTGCTAAAAAAGAAAGTGTCAAAGAATGGATTAGGGCAGATGATGGTGGAGAAATATCGCTTAATGATGTTACGATTTCATTTGATCCTGGTGTCCTGAATAGAGACACTAAGATACACATCATATATTTTGGGGAAGGTGAATATCAACTTGGGCCTGAAATTAAGGTCAACGGGACATTCACCCTATTTTTTGCCAATGCACCTTCAGGGGAATCCACTGTGATGACTTTTGAAAAAGGTGAATGGATAGAAATAGTTTGCAAGGATGGATATGTAGAGACAAACCATTTTTCGCGTTATCGCGGCGCTTGGTAAGTCGTTTATGATGATTTCCATTCCCCCAAAACCAATGAACAGAAAAACCCGGGATATCCCGGGTTTTTCTGTTAAGCCGCCTTTATCCCGGCGATTGTAATTCTTTGAATGACGTCATTCTGCCGACCATTTAAGTTGATTGACTGGATTAAGTTTTCTATGTTAAAATCAATCATAAAATATTTTCAATTTTTTAAATTGAATAAAGAAAAATATTGAAAAGTCAAGTAGTTATTATTTTAAATTATTTTTTTTAATCCGAACGATGATGGATTTAATTTTTACAAGGAAATGAAGGTAAAAAAAACGAAATGCATTTGATTGCAAAATAACAAAAGGATATGTTTTTAATCAATGATTATTTTCTTGAAAAATGAATGATTGGAAGATAAGAATTGAAGAAGATAGTTGACGGAGAAAATATCGTATGCCGAATAATAAAAGTAAAAAAACAAGAAGCCAACTAAATCTTGCAAGAATCATTTTCCATGTTCCAAACTTTATGAAATTATCACATCGGTTGATGAGGGATAAACGTGTCCCGTTTTATTTGAAGGCCATTGTTTTTGCGGCTTTCCTGTATGTGCTATCTCCTTATGATATTATTCCTGATTTTTTAATACCGTTTTTGGGAATGATAGAAGATGTAGTTATCGGAATCCTATGTTTGACGGGTTTGGTTAAATTGAGTCCAGATGCGGTCGTGAAGGAACATGTAAAGGCGATAGATATTGAAAATAAAAATCGTTTCAGATTTTTTAGATAAAAAACAGCATTGATGGAATATCGAGAGATATCTACAATGATAAAAAAACTTTTCTTAGAAATAAAACTGGAAGACGAAAGAGTTGATTAGCATCATTTTCAATGATTATATTTGCATTTTATATGCCTGGCAAGTTACACTATAATCTGAGAAGATTGAAACCATTCTTTCTATAACTTACAAAAGGATTAAATGAATAGCCATTATGAACATTGCCATTAAGTCGTTAGGGTGTCCTAAGAATTTAGTTGATACTGAAGTCATGTGTGGAAAATTATTAGAAAAGGGACATGTGATAAGTGATAGGATAGAAAATACTGATTTGGTCATTATTAACACCTGCAGTTTTGTAAAAGATGCCGTAGAAGAGTCCGTGGAAGAGATAATGAACCTGATAAAGCTGAAAAATGAAGGCAAAATAAAATATATCATTGTATCAGGATGCTTGCCGCAAAGATATATAAAGGATAAGCTTAACGAATCATTGCCGGAAATTGATGCTTTCATCGGGGTCAGTGAGTTAATGGAAATAAATGAAATAATAGAAAAAATCCATCTTGAAAAACAAATGATTAGTGTAAGAAACCATCCTGATTTCCTCTATAACCATCAAACGCCCAGAATTATTCTAACCCCTCAACATTTTGCATATATAAAGATAGCGGAGGGATGTGATAATCACTGCCACTATTGCATGATTCCAAAGATAAGGGGAGTTTATCGCAGTAGAAAGATGGAAGATATTATCGAAGAAGTGAAGAAACTATCTAAAAATCCTTTTCTTAGAGAGATTATTTTAATTGCCCAGGATACGACATGGTATGGATATGACATCTATGGCGAGTATAAATTGGCTGAGCTGTTAAAAAAATTATCACTTCTCAAAATAAAGCATTTGAAATGGATAAGGGTCATGTATACCCATCCGAACCATTATTTCGATGAGCTTATAGAAGTCATGGCAAAATATCCCAAGATTTGTCCTTATTTGGATATTCCTTTGCAACATATCAATAACAAAATATTAAAAAAGATGAACAGAAAAATCAGCAGGGAAGGGATAAAAACGATTATTAATAAAGTAAGAAATAAAATTCCCAATTTAGTTCTTCGTACCACCTTTATTGTTGGTTACCCGGGCGAGACCAAAAAAGATTTTAATGAATTATTGACTTACATCAAAGAAGAAAAATTTGATAAATTGGGTGCATTTGCCTATTCCAGGGAAAAAGGAACACCTGCCTACGATTTTTCGCACCAGGTTTCATTGAAGGAAAAAAAAGAACGATTGAATTTATTAATGCTGGCTCAGCAGGACATATCAAAGGAAAAAAACAAATCATTAGTGGGGCAGGTAAAAGAAGTTATTATTGATGAAATAGGATCAAAAATTCCATTTCATGTGATTGGACGAACCATGACAGATGCACCGGAAATTGACGGTAAGGTCTATATAAAAAATGGTAACCTAAAAGTAGGAGAAATGGCAAAAGTCAAAATTAACGATAGCACGGAATACGATCTGATAGGTGAAATCATTTAAAAGAACTGAAATAGGAGGATAATCGCCGTGTTGGAAAAAAGGTTAATTGATTTAAGGGAAGAAATCTTTGGCAAAAAAAGAGGCATTGATGGTTTCCTGATTTCAAGTCTTAGCAATCTTTTCTATCTAACCGGATTTGACGGAGAGGGGTATGCTCTCATCACCAAAGAAAAAAATATTCTTTTTTCCGATCCGATATATACCGAACAGGCGCAAAAAGAAAGTCACCAATTTCAAGTCATTACCGATAAAGCCGGAGAAAAAGAGGCAAGGACAAAATCGATTAAACGAATAATAAAAAAAGAAAAAATTAAGAAGATGGCTTTTGAAGGTCACTTTTTAAGCTATAATGATTTTAAGAAATATGCTGATAGCTTCTCTATTGAGTTGGTAGATGGTCAAGGCGCTGTTGAAAAAATAAGAACTGTAAAAGATAAAAATGAAATCATGAAAATAAGGAAGTCCTGCCGGATTATTACAGATAGCCTCGAAGAAGTGACAGAGTTGATTGAACCGGGATTAAGTGAACTTGATATTGCAACCGAGTTGGCTTATACTATGAGGAAAAAGGGTGCCCAAAAAGAAGCATTTGAAGCCATCGTTGTATCAGGAGAGCGCTCTTCTTTACCTCATGGGATACCTTCAGAACAAGTCATTAAAGAAGGCGAACTCATAATCATTGATACGGGGGCAAATTACCAAAGATATAATTCGGACGTAACTCGGACTTTTATCATCGGGAAAGAAAATACTAAACAAAAAGAGATTTACCAAATTGTTTTTGAGGCACAAAAAAGAGTCCTTGAAGCATTAAAACCTGGTATAAAATGTTCAGAGGTTGATGAGATTGCCAGGGGAATCATCAGAAAAAAAGGATATGGTGATTATTTTGCTCATGCTTTGGGACATGGTGTGGGCCTGGATGTTCATGAATCACCGATCGTATCTACTAACCACTCAACTGTGTTAGTTCCCGGAATGGTTATCACGATTGAACCGGGCATTTATCTCCCCGGAATCGGGGGTGTTAGAATAGAAGATACGGTATTGATAACTGAAGATGGTTATGAAATCCTGACCTGGTACCCTAAAACAATTAACATCTAAAGATGTTGGAAAATATATAATACTTTATGTATGATCCAATAAAAGATGGAAAAATATCAAAAAAGATTTTTTTAGACAATCAACAGGGAACAAATGATGCAATTTTGATTCAGCTATTTTTTAGAAAATCAATCAAAATCATATAAAATAAATAAAAAAGGAGTTTAAGAATGAGTAATTTGAAGCAAGTAGATCCAGAAATTTTTGAGGTATTAAATAAAGAGGTAAATCGACAAAAATTTAATTTAGAACTAATCGCTTCAGAAAATTTTGTGTCTCCCGAGGTTCTGGAAGCACAGGGCTCAGTATTAACCAATAAATATGCGGAAGGCTATCCCGGGAAAAAATATTACGGTGGGTGCAAATACATAGATATCATTGAAAATTTAGCCATAGAACGGGCTAAAATAATCTTTAATGCTGAGCATGCAAATGTTCAGCCTCATTCAGGTTCACAAGCCAATATGGCTGTTTATTTTAGCGTTCTGGAAATTGGTGATACTATATTAGCCATGAATCTTTCCCATGGCGGACATCTTACGCATGGAAGCCCGGTGAATTTTTCGGGAAGATTTTACAATATTATTCCTTATGGCGTTGATAAGGAAACAGAGCAAATCGATTATGACCATTTAAGAAGCCTTGCTATTGAAAGTAAACCCAAGATGATAGTCTGCGGTGCAAGTGCCTACCCGAGAGAAATCGATTTTGCAGCTTTTCGTTCGATTGCCGATGAAGTTGGTGCCTACTTAATGGCTGATATTGCTCATATTGCCGGATTAGTTGTTGCAGGACTACACAAGGATCCGATACCCCATTGTCATTTTGTGACCACAACCACACACAAAACTTTGAGAGGTCCACGCGGAGGATTGATTTTATGTAAAGAAGAATATGCAAAGAAAATCAACAAAACGATTTTCCCGGGTATTCAGGGAGGACCTTTGATGCATGTTATAGCAGCAAAGGCGGTTTGTTTCAAAGAAGCGATGACCGATGAATTTAAGACCTATCAAAAACAAATCATTGATAATGCTCAAGCAATGGCAAGGAAGTTTAGGGAATTAGGCATCAGGTTAGTATCAGATGGAACGGACAATCATTTGATGTTATTGGATTTAAGAAATAAGGGAATTACCGGAAAACAGGCAGACCGCGCATTGGAAGACGCAGGCATTACCGTTAATAAAAATACCATACCTTTTGATCCACAAAGCCCGTTTGTAACCAGTGGTATTCGAATCGGAACGCCGGCTGCAACGACCAGAGGCATGAAGGAAAAAGAAATGGAATTAATCGCTGTACTGATTAATAAGGTCATTTCAAACGTTGAAAATCAGGAAGTGATTCAGGCAGTGAGAGCAGAAGTCAGAGAACTTTGCGGAAAATTTGTTTAAAAACGATTATATAAATAAAATCAAACAGGAGGTTTTATCTTGATATCTACTAGCGATTTCAAAAAAGGATTAACCATAGAATTAAAAGGGGAGATCTACGGGATAGTTGACTTTCTCCATGTAAAACCTGGAAAAGGAGGAGCCTTTGTAAGAACAAAATTAAAAAATGTCAAGAGTGGTTTGGTTGTAGACAAAACCTTTCGAGCTGGAGAAAAAATGGAACAGGCGATTATTGAAAGAAAGAATATGCAATATCTATATACAGACGGAGATTCATTCTATTTCATGGATAAAGATAATTACGAGCAGATAACACTACCCAAAACACACTTATCCGAAATGAAAGATTTTCTAAAAGAAGGCAATGATGTAGAAATTATTTTCTGTAAAGGGGAAGTCATAGGCGCTGAATTGCCTTACTTTATGAATTTAAAGATAGTAGATACGGTTCCCGGCGTCAAAGGCAATACAGTTTCTGGTGCTTTGAAACCGGCAACTCTGGAAACTGGTGCCATTATCCAGGTTCCTTTGTTTGTTAAGACGGGCGATGTGATAAAAGTTGACACGAGAGAAAAAAAATACATGGAAAGAGTTTAAGATTATTCAAGAAAAAATGAATAAAAAATAATAAAAAGTAACGGGTATTTGGTAGATGGGTAAGCTAAAATGATAGTTTAGCTTACAGGAACAACAGATAGGGAAATAGTCAATAGTTTACCATATGCTTGCAAAAAAGGTGAATTTATTCATGGAAACCATTGAAACAAAGTATGGAAAAGTGTACATTCCAAGGGAAACCATTGAGAGTCTTGTAAAGATCAATCTTGCGGATATCAAAGGTTTGGTAGGAAGCAAAAAAACCATTATCAAAGAAATTACCGATATGATACGTGGTAAAGAAGATAATGAAAATAAAAACAGAAGAACGATCAGAGTGGAAGTAAAAAAAAATGAGATCATTATCGATTTGTTCATTGTGTTAAAGCATGGCGTAAGAATACCGGATATTGCCTGGGAAATACAAAATAAGATTAAAAGGGAATTAAAAAAAGAGATTGTTGCTGAAAATGTTGAAATAAATATTCATGTACAGGGGATTCAATTTTCCAAAAAGAAAAGCAGTAAGCGGGATTTTGTTGCGTCTAACTTGTTTGTGAAAGTGTTTTAATTAGTCTGAACATCATAATTGGATGCTTAAGACCTAAGATATTCAGTATTTCAAAATAATTATATGATATAAGAAGAATGAACCGGAGGAAATAATGGGCGGAAGAAGACTCTCGAGAGAATTAGCGCTGAAAATATTATTTCAAATTGATTTAGCCCATTCTAATTTATTGGATGTGTTAAAATATACTTTTGAGGAAAATAATTATACCGAAGAGGTAAAGGATTTTTGTCTCGTATTAGTCAGAGGTGTTGAAGAACATATTACCGAGATTGACATGACCATCAAAAAATATACGGATAATTGGTCTTTGGAGAGAATTACCAATATAGATAGAAATATTTTGCGAATTGCTATATATGAAATTCTTCTATTGGATGATATTCCGAAAAGCGTATCGATCAATGAAGCCGTTGAACTTTCTAAGGAATATGGAACGAAGAGTTCATTCAGTTTTGTTAATGGTGTCTTAGGTAAAATTAATAAGAAAGATAGTTTAAAATAGATTGAGGATTTATGAACAGGGATAATGGAATCGTATATTCTGTCACAAAGATAACGAAATATATTAAAAATCTTTTTAATAGTGATCACGTATTACAAGATGTTTGCATACTTGGTGAGATATCTAATTTTAAGTTACATTCTTCGGGACATATGTATTTTGTATTGAAGGATGAAAATAGCCAGATTCGATGTGTTATGTTTAAAGGAAATAGCCATCGTTTAAGATTTATTCCCAGAGATGGCATGAAAGTAAAGGTATGCGGAGATATCAACGTATACGAAAGAAGAGGCGAATATCAATTATATGCCAGGGAAATGACAGAAGCCGGGAAGGGTGATCTTTACCTTGCATTTGAAAAACTAAAAAATGATTTGAAAAATGAAGGTTTGTTTCTAAAAGAACACAAAAAGAGAATTTCTTTTACACATCAAAAATTTGCGGTTATCACATCTCCTACCGGTGCAGCCATTCGGGATGTGATTTCTATTTCATTGAGAAGATTTCCCAATATTCATATTTTGGTGGTACCTGCTTTGGTACAGGGTGAAAGTGCTGCCGATGATATTGCCCGTAAAATTGATTTTTTAAACCGGCATTTCAATGATCTTGATTTTATTATTATCGGTCGGGGTGGCGGTTCAATCGAGGAATTATGGGCATTCAATGAAGAAGTATTGGCCCGAAGCATTTATCATTCAAAAATTCCCGTCGTTTCCGCAGTGGGGCATGAAACTGATTTTACTATATCGGATTTCACAGCCGATTTAAGGTCTCCCACACCTTCTGCGGCTGCAGAGATGAATGTTCCGGACATGAATCAAATTCTAAAAGATATTCAGCAAGCAAGAGAAAAATTAAAACGCATTATGATTCGAAATTATGAAAAAAAATGGGAAAGATTGACTTATTTAGATAAAAATATCCGGTATTTAGGGCCGGAGAATAAAATAAATCAATATATCCAAAATATTGATGAATGCATGTATAAGATCGATTATCATCTTAGGAATAAGTTGAAAGCTTCCGGGGAACGAATAACAAAAGACATACAGAGGTTGGAGGCGTTAAATCCATGGGCGGTTATTGATAGGGGTTATAGCGTATGCAGAAAGCTCCCGGGGCATCGAATTGTAAAAAATATAAAAGATGTTAATGTCGCCGACCCAATTGAAATCATTGTCAGCGATGGAAAAATATTAAGCAAGGTCGACAAAAAGGAGGAAATGCATTAATGAAAAATAAGAAGAATGAGAAAGACATTCCTTTTGAAGAGTATTTAACGAAATTAGAAAATATTGTTAAGCAATTGGAAGAAGGAGACTTATCTCTTGATGATTCAGTGAAGTTGTACGAAGAAGGAATGAGCATCTCGAAGATATGTCTTGAAAAATTGGATAGTACCAAACAAAAAATTGAAGAACTTGTTATAAAGGGAGAAGAGAAGTATTCTCTAAGACCTTTTTCTATTAATTCCGAGGAAAGTTAGTCTTATGAAATTTAAAAATTATCTGAATGATAAAAAGATCTTAATTGATAAAACTTTGGATAGTGTAATACCGGCTGAAGACAAAGACCCTTCCATCATTCATCAAGCAATGAGATATAGTGTTTTTGGCGGCGGGAAAAGATTACGTCCGGCATTGACCTTGGCTTCAGCTGAACTTTTGGGAATCGATAATAAAACGGCTATTTATACCGCTTGCAGCATTGAATTAATTCACACTTTTTCGTTGATCCATGATGATTTGCCCTGCATGGACAATGATGATTTTCGCAGAGGGAAACCAAGCTGTCATAAAGTTTACGGGGAACCCATTGCCCTGCTTGCAGGAAATGCTTTATTGGTTTACGCTTACAAGACGATACTTAAAAATAACGATTTCAAGGAAATTAAAAAAGAAACCATTCTATCGCTCATTGAAGAAATGACACGGTGTGTAGATACTGAAAATATGTTAGGTGGTCAAGTCAAAGATATCATTCAGGAAAAAAAAGAAAATAAAAAAGAATATTTATTAGGTTTATACAAGCAGAAAACATCAGCTCTCATATGTGCTGCCATCCGGTCAGGGGCAATTCTGGCAGAAGCCACGGAAAAAGAGATGAAGGCTTTAACCAGATACGGAGAATGTATCGGATTAGCATTCCAAATTACCGATGATATATTGGATATGATGCAGGACCAGAGAAATCCTGATAAAATAACCTATCCGGGTGAATTTGGAATAAAAGAGGCAAAAAAGGATTCTGAAAAATTTATTTTGGAAGCGTTAGATGCTTTAAAAATATTTGATGATAAATCCGGTTTCCTAAGTGGATTAGCGGATTACATTCTTACAAGGCAAGTTTAATCATTAACATACATAGCAATAAAGAAGGACTATAATACGAATACATTGATAAAACGAAGGAGATAGCATGCTAAGATCACACAATAGAAAATACAACGAGATACGTCCGATCAATATCACTAGAAACTATATTAAATATGCTGAAGGTTCCACTTTAATGCAAATGGGTGATTCAAAGATCATTTGTACAGCTTCAGTCGAAGAAAAAGTACCTCTTTTTTTAAGAGGTTCTAAAAAAGGATGGATCTCCGCAGAATACTCCATGATTCCCAGGGCGAATCAAATTAGAAATATCAGGGATTCAATTAAAGGAAAGATCAATGGTCGATCCTCTGAAATTCAAAGATTGATTGGAAGGTCATTACGATCCGTTGTCGACCTGTTTAAATTGGAAGAAAGAACGATTTGGATTGATTGTGATGTCATTCAGGCAGATGGAGGCACCAGAACTGCTGCGATCATTGGTTCATTTGTTGCCCTGTATGATGCCTTATCTTACCTGAAGTCAGAAGGCAAAATAGAAGAAATGCCAATCACGGATTATATTGGTGCCATAAGTGCGGGAATAGTGGATGGGGAGATGCTTTTAGATTTGGATTTTAAAGAAGATTCAAATGCACAAGTGGATATGAACATGGTGATGACAGAAAAGGGAGAGATTGTAGAAATTCAAGGTACTGCGGAGGGAAAGCCTTTCTCCAAAGGAAATATGCAGGAATTGGTAAAGTTAGCAGAATTGGGAATCAAGGACATCATTAAAATTGAAAAAAAGTTGTTAAAATAACATGTTGGACATATTTTTAGCCACAAAAAATAATGGTAAAATTGAAGAAATAAAAGCGGTTTTAAAAAAATTAGACATAAAAATATATTCATTAAATGATTTTCCTGATTTTCCTACAACGATAGAAGATGGAAAGACTTACCGTGATAATGCATTGAAGAAGGCGCTTGAAGGAAGCCGACATACCGGAAAAATGTGTTTGGCCGATGATTCCGGATTAGAAATTGAGTTTTTACATGGAGATCCCGGACTTTATTCGTCAAGGTGGGGAGATACCGACGAAGACAGGAATAATAAAGTTTTGAAACTCATGGAAAATGTGCCACAAGATAAAAGGAGGGCAAAATTTGTTTGTGTCCTTGTCCTTGTATTGCTTAACGGAAAGCATTATGTGATTCGAGGGGAATGTCATGGCGAAATATCTTTTGAGCCAAAAGGACATTATGGATTTGGCTATAACCCGATATTCTTTGTAACTGAATACGGGAAAACATTTGCAGAATTAAAAAGTGATGTAAAAAACAAAATAAGTCATCGGGGAAAAGCATTAAGAAAAATGAAAAAAGTACTGGAAGAATTGTCCAGGGGAAAAAGTATATAAAGCATTTATAAATAAGTTGATTCATTATAATTCTAAATAATTCTAACAAAAAAATAACTGATCAGTGATGTTGCTAAAGAACATTTTTTCGAATCAGACTTTAATTGATTGTCTTTTAATATTAATATTTGATTTATAAAATGATAAACGAATGAATTACTAAATTTTTATGATTTTATAATTGACTTATAAAATCATTTCTTATATAATATCTTTTGTTTCGGGGCGTAGCGCAGTTTGGCAGCGCACCTGCTTTGGGAGCAGGGGGTCGGAGGTTCAAATCCTCTCGCCCCGACTTTGCGGGAATAGCTCAGTTGGTAGAGCACTAGCCTTCCAAGCTAGTTGTCGCGGGTT
>Ga0272442_10003114_pt1 | contig 23487 bp, 18 predicted proteins | sample SSMForm2O_FD_200262 | JGI IMG/M metagenome (GOLD analysis project Ga0272442, IMG submission 200262) | Marine sediment archaeal communities from Little Sippewissett salt marsh, Falmouth, MA, United States - SSM-Form-2O | ecosystem: Environmental > Aquatic > Marine > Wetlands > Sediment ...
GCATCGGCGTCGGCATCGGCGTCTACGTCAGCATCGGCGTCGGCGTCTATATCCGCGTCTGCATCAGCGTCTGCATCGGCATCGGCGTCTGCATCGGCGTCAGCATCTGTATCGGCGTCAGCATCTGCACCCGAGTCTTCTCCCGCATCTGCATCTGCATCCGTGTCTGTATCAGTATCCGTATCCGTGTCCGTATCCGTGTCCGTGTCTGTATCAGTGTCTGTGTCCGTATCTGTATCAGTATCTGTATCCGCGTCTGTATCAGAATCAGTATCCGTATCAGTGTCTGTATCCGCATCACTTCCAGTGGAATTTCCAGCGTCTTTCATATTCTTTCCGGCATCAGTGACAGGATCACTGAGTGAATCAAAAACGCTGCATGAACAAAGAAAAAGCATCATGCAGAATGTGAGGAAAAATAATATCGATTTCATAATAAAAACCTCCTGACCCTGAGTCGCCCCTACCAGGTCAGAACAAGGCGGGCGCCTGCCCCGCCGCCATTAATATCCGGAATGATCCTGGCTGATGAAGTCTTATTCTCTTCTTCAGTGAGCTGGCCCCAGTCCGTAAAAATCGCCAGAACACCCGTTGTCACGGCAAAGGCGCAGGTCACAGCCAGAATTCCTATCGAAGTGGCCTGAAGCGTTTCTGTTTCATCTTTCAGGCTCACATCGGTACGCTCTTCTTCGTATTCATTTCTTTTGTTATTCGTAACAACCAGAAGCCCCACGGTAGCTGCTGCTGCTGCACCGGTGGCTCCGATTCCAATCCATACATACAATTGGTCAAGACCTTCATCTTCTGCTGAAGGTTCTTCTTCGGGTTCCTCATCTGCTTCTTCAGCGGGCGCGGGCTGCTGAACAGGATCTTCGTCCCGTTTCGTCTCAGGTTCAATGACAGGAGGTGATGGTGGCGCTTCTTTGTCCATGAACTCAAAATCAATCTTGCTCTGCCTTCCACCAATTACGTAAAAGGATTTCTTAGCAATTTCTTTACCGTCTTTGATTAGGGCGATTTCCCTGTTGCCCGCACTTATTCGCACAGGCCCCGGAAGCGGGGTGAAACCACGCTTTGTCCCGTCAACGTGAACTTCATGATCTGCGGGAGCATTCACCGTGACAAGTCCCACCAGAATCTTCATTCTTGAGATTTCTTTCAATACGTAATCACTTCTTTCGGCCGGTATCTCGTCACCTCCACCGAGCAGGTATGCCTCAAATGCCTCCCACGCAAGACCGAAGCGCCTGGCAGCAGCCTCGCTCTGTCCTATGTTGAACCATATCTTCCATGAAGGTTTCAGTTCATATGCCTTCCTGAACGCAACTGCTGCCTCGGAGTACTTCTGCGAGTTGAATTTCTCAATGCCCTGGTTATAAAACTCACGGGCATCTGATCCGAAGGAGGCCCGGGGAACAATACATACGACGGTGAGAAAACAAAGAAAGCGTGCCAACCTGATTTTCATACTAAAAACTCCTCTGAAAAAAGTATTTAAAGGATGCTTTCAACCTGTCGGAATATTTACGCATTGAGTCTCGTCCATGTCAAACAAGAATATTATCATGAAGTAGTCAAAAGTATTAAGTGAAAACATGATCGGTCATACAGGCATCAACCGGATATATTTAGGTTTTATTACTCTCGCTTCCGGTATATGCTGTATACAATAATCTAAGCAGAGGAGGATGAAAAATGCAGTGTATTAATGGAAAATATCTCTTGATTGCCATCACAGTGCTCCCAGTAGCGCTGCTTCTTGCAGCAGGCTGTGGAGGAAGCAGCAAAGACACTCCAGAAGACACTCTCGATGCAGGCAGCAGTCAGGAAGATGCTTCTATGGATGCCGCATCTGATACCGGTGCAGACACTGATACTGACACTGATACTGACACGGACACTGACACTGACACTGATACTGACACGGACACTGACACTGATACTGATACAGACACGGATGCGGATGGTGATGCGGACGCATCCACAATGGTGGCTGTTCAGGCAATGGTTTTACTGAATGTGGACGCCGGGTTCCGTCCTGCTCCGGGAGTGACTATCAATGAGCTTGTAACATCGAAAACTGAGATAACTCATATGGTGGATGCCGGAAGTTTTCATGGACGGGCGGCCATTTTTGCTGATATTGCCTGTCCTTCTACAGCCGAATTCGTAAGTGAAATGCCACAGGATGCTGGCGTAACATGGATAAACGGATCAGTACACGTCAGTATTCCGGCCACCTGTCTGCCGAGAAATCTGGGAAGGCTGTTCATAGTCAGGGAAGCATTAAGGGACATGATTTCTCAGAGAGTGGATGCTTCGGTCGAGCCCGGGGACGGCATGATAATGATTCATATTGAAGATGCTGCCGGAAATGGAGTGCCAGATGCCGTTGTATCAATAACAGGGGGCGATACCAACACAATATCCCTTATTCCCAAACCTCCCACCCTGACCGATACAATTCCATCGGCAAACGCGAAGGACATCATGTGGTTGAACGTTCCACCCGGATCGCATACGGCAACGGTTACGCCGACATCGGGAGCCTGTACCCCATGGCCTCAGTACTATGCGAATCCGTTTAATGTTTACGCTGACACAATGGCCTTTATCAGCTTCAGGTGTCAGTAGAAAGCTTCCGGTTGAATTCCTTGATGTCCAGAAACCTGGGATGATTTTCATACGCCTTTCTGAAATCCGGACGCATCAGTTTTTTTCTGCGTTCGTTCGTTTCCTTCAGAGCACGGGCTCCGGCCTCAACAGCCCTTTCAAGTTCACCCTGTATATGAAAAATCTTACCCGTCAGCCATAATGCCTCATCCGCTCTCCGGAAAGTATCCAGCGGTTCAGCAGCCTCCATGGCCCTGTTTGCTGCCTGAACAGCTGCTTTGGAATCATGCATTGCTGATGCGCAAAGACCTGTGCGAGCAAGGGCATGTATCTCTTCACCTGTAGCTCCCATTGAAGTTGCAACCTCCAGCATCTGCCCGGCCGCCTTCAGGGATTCTTCGAAATTATCACCCAGAAAGTGAAAATCGGCCATCAGCCGGAAAAAACCCAGTGAAGACAGCCTGCTTATGTCTTCATCCCTGTCTCTGAGCCGTTCAAGAACTTCTGCCGCACGCTTCATATCACTGAACTGCAAATAAGCATCAACCTGCGCAAGAAGTACTTCGACAAGGCCGGGATCGTCTTCGGACTCAATCGAAAATATCTCGCTCTCGCCAAGATACTTCTGAGCCAGTTCAATCTCGCCGATTTCCGCCAGTATCGAACACTTGGTCGCCATTTTCCGGGCTCTTGCATACCTGTCGTGAAGCGCCGCATCCAGCTCAAGGGCTTTTTCAATCAGGTTCAATCCGTCCTGATACTCTCCGAAATGATACGCAAGCACGGCCAGATTGCTCATTGCAATGGACTTCATCCGCGTTATGCCAAGCTTGTTAAAGATGACCATTGCCTCGATAAGAGCCTGAATGGCCGGGCTGAGTTTCCCTGCGTAGGTAAGTGCTATGCCCTTGCTGTTCAACACGTTTGCCCTGTGTTCTCCGGTGCTTTTTTCACTGTCGAGAATCTCCAGGGCAGAGTCGCAGTATTCAACCGCCTTTGACATCAATCCCTCCTCAACCTCAACGATGGCCAGTATTCTCAGTGCCTCAACACGCTGATCTATATCGTCAGCAAACACGGCTGAATCGAGTGCCTGGTTCAGATATGTCCTTCCCTCGTCATATCTGCCTTGATCCACGTGGAACCTGGCCCTGCGATTTAAAGCCAGTGCCCTCTTTGCCTGATCTCCCAGATTGTCGGCAATCAAGACGAGTGCTTCGATGTCCCGTAACCGCTCCTGCTGAAGTCCCATGCCCCGCAGAATGTGTTCTCTTTGCGCCCTTGAATAAAACTCTTCATTGCTGCCGGAAGGAAGTAGAGTGATTGCCTTGTCATAAAGCTGCCGGCTTTCTCTCGTGGAATTCGCCCTGCGCGCGGCATCTGCAGCATTCAGATAAAGGGCCCCGGCCCGAGCAGTATCTCCTGCATGTTCCAGATGCCATGCAACAAGAGCCGAATAAACATTCTGATTGTCATCTCCGTCCTGCATAAGATGACGTGCCATCCAGCGGTGAACTCTCCTGCGATCATCGGCACGAAGACTGCGGTAAGCAACCTCCCTTACAACAGACTGCGAAAATGAATATTCCTTTCCGGTGTCGGCGGCGTCTCTCATTCTTCCGCATTCCCTGCTGACAAGCAGCTCTTTTGTCACGAGTTTTTCCAGAATTCCCTCAGCTTCTACCGAAGCAAGTTCGGATATCTGATCCGCTGTAAACGCAGTTCCTGCCGCGGAAGCAATTCTCAGCACAAGGCGCTCTTCGCTTGAAAGCGCATCCAGTCTTGCGGCAACAAGGCCTTCGAGGGTGGTGGGAATAACAACGCTGCCGCGCTTGGATGGTGTAAGCCTTATTCCGTCCGGCGACCTCCTGAGCACTCCGTTTTCAACCAGAGCCTCGAACACCTCGTTGATAAACATGGGATTTCCGCCTGTCTTGCTGAGAATTTCTTCGGCAAGATCCTCTGAAAACGACCCACCTACCAGTCTGTCCATTACCATTTTTTTACGGACGCTTTCTCTTAACTCGCGCAGTTCGATCCGTTCAACGCTGGACAGCTTCTTTTCAATTTCCGCTTCGGGTCTTGATGCAAGTATCACATGGATGGGTTGAGGAACCCGGGAACCGCTTCCTCTTCTGTACAGTGTGGAGAAGAGTTCTGCACTCAAGGGATCCATCCACTGAGCATTATCGAAAAAGATCACGAGACGCTGTTTTCTCGAAAAGGCGCTGATAACATATCCGAGCGCCTGCGTACTCTGATCCAGCAGCTGATCTGATTTTTCCACAGAACGATTTATAAACTCGAAAAGCCCGTTTGCCATGGTTCTCGAAAGGCGTGGAGCCTTTGATATCAGCTTTGACATGCCTCGCTGGAGTTCTTCATGTATATCCTCAAGGTCAGCCTCTTCATCGATGCGGAAGAGTTCGCGTATGATGGCCTGTGTACTTGTCCAGGGAATCGCACGCTCTGCGTACAGGCATTCAACCTGCATGATCAGGCACAGGTCCCTGTCTCGCGATTCCAGAAACTTCTGAATGAATCTTGACTTACCTATGCCCATCTCTCCTATCACATAGGAAATACGGGGCCGCTGCTCCACCATGGCCTGCCGGAAGGCACGCTCCATCGACCACAGTTCGAGTTCCCTTCCGTAGAACAGGTCTTCCGTATTGGCTATGTCACTGAGCCTGCTCTCGCGACTTTTAACTCCTATTGCCTTGAAATACCTTATTCTTCTGCTTGTTCTGCCGAAACTGACCTTGATGTCGGACTCTTCACTGCTCAGAAAATCAAACTCTCTGCGCGAAAGACGGTATACCCCGCCTACTGCCAGCACTTCCCCGGCCTGTGCAGTCGCGCTGAGATGCCTGGCGGACTCGGCCGGAAAACTGTCGGGTTCCGTTATTGAATACCGTCCCTCGGACTCCAGCCGGCACATGGTCTGACCACGGGCCAATCCAATGGAAAGGGCAGGAGGCACACCGCCGACATCCCTTCCCAGTCCTGTCGCAGATTCTATAAGGTCAAGTCCGAGCCTTACGCCCCGGACGGCATCGTCAACCGAAGAAAAAGGAAGGCCCAGATAAATAAGAAATCCCGAATCTGGTTGACTGATAAGCATTCCTTCGGCCTTGTAAGCCATTTCTTCAACAATGCCCTTGAGCCTCTTTCTGTACCTTTCGACCCATTCGGCATCCGGGTCAGGAGGGACAAAACGACCGGATACTATAACCACGTCCCTGTGTTCTATTGAACCGAGCGGTTTGGAGGGTTTCGCCGCGGCCGTGGTTCCAATCTTTTCGGGTACCGCAGCCATCTGAACCAGTGAATCCGATGGGAAAGTGGTCCTGATATACCGTTCTAGAGCAGAAGCATCAAAATATTCTTCCTGGTTGTGGAGAAATTTACCCAGATCGACAATAATCTCCCTGGCTGTCTGATAACGTTCAACAACATCAACTGCCATCGCACGTTCAACGATCCGGCTGATCTCCCCAGGAACAGCCGGATCAATCTGTAACGGCGTCTTTATGGAGCCCTGCTTCAGTATTTCCATGGCCTCGGCAGGCTTGAGCCCTGTCAGCAGATTTTTTCCCGTAAGGAATTCATGGAGAACTATTCCCAGTGAAAAAATGTCCGAACGCCTGTCAACAGCTCTCCCCATGGCCTGTTCGGGAGACATGTAGCTTATTTTTCCCTTAATGGTTCCGTCTGCATCGTCAGTCACCAGCCGGGCTTTGGCTATGCCAAAATCCGTAATCTTCACTGACCCGTCGTAGGAAACGAGGATGTTCTGCGGAGAGACATCTCTATGAACGATTTCCAGGGGTATCTTCTGTTCGTCCCGTCGGTCATGGGCATAATCCAGACCCTTGGCCACTTCTCTTGCAATGAATGCAGACAGTCCGTAGGGAAGACGAAGACCTTTTGACTTCATATTCTTCTGAAAGTGGACCAGGTCGAAACCATCCACGAACTCCATTGCAAGAAGGTAATGTCCTTCGGCCTGCTCAAAGGAGTATACTTGGACGATATTCGGATGGTTGAGACTCATGGCAACTTTTGCTTCGTCGATGAACATGGTGATGAAACGATTGTTGCGGGCCAGAACCGGCAGTATTTTCTTTACAACGAGAAGCTTTTCAATCCCCTGGGCGTTATGGCTTCTTGAGAGATAGACTTCAGCCATTCCGCCTGCGCCGAGTTTTCTAATAAAATGATAACGACCGAGTTTTGTGACTTCTTCAGTCATGTCTGCATAGCCGGATCGATCAGCTCAGATTTACCATACCGAAGAACCTGAGTTCCTTCGTGCTGTACAGTGGATGTATCTTACAGAACACGGCAGGTCATGAACGAACGGGAATGGCCTTTAACGAGGCTTTTCCTTCTTTGTCATAAACTTTAAATGCGACTGCTCTGCACTGGTAACGTGCGATTAGTGCGTCACGGTTCTTTTCCAGTGTGCCTTTGAAACGATCAAAGGAAAGATTTTCGGTAGGCTCACCGAGTTTCTTTTTCATCTCTATGAATTTTTCATGTATTTCCTTGAAATACTCGAGTTCTTCCGGTGTCCCGGGCGCTGGAGCACCGGATGCATCCGGAGATACTGCAGCCACTCCGGCCGCCGAGATTGCACCTACGCCGGACTGGGAGGACATTGGTGCCCTCGGTTGCGGGGTCGCACCTGCTGCCGGGGACTTTGACAGCCCGGGAGCGGACATGGAACCGGGTGGCTTTGATGGCGGTTCAGGTCTTATGCCACCGGGTTTCTGGGGAGCAGCGGGAGGCGACTGTCCGGCAGATGGAGCCGGTGGAGCTATGTTATCCGCTCCTTCTCCGGGAGGGGCCGGTGGTATCTGTGAAGCGCCGGGCTCAGCAAAATCAAATACGGCGCTTGATACCCTTTCCGGTTCTTTGCCTCCAGTGCCCAGTATTGAATCAATGCTGTGGGCCGGTTTTGCAGGCCGGACTTCGCTTACAGCGGCAACGGCCCTGTCGATTGCCTCGTTGACGGTCGATGCAAGCCTCCTGAGTCTGCCACGCCATAAATATACGTTCAGTCTTTCATTCTCGCCGGGCTGAAGAGCTTCGGTTTTAACCTGGAAACGCTTGAGCGGTCTCTCGAGCTCAAGAATGTTCCACAGAATACCGAGTATCACCATAAGCAGAACTGCGGGTACGATGACAAACCACGGGAGCTGTTTGATATCCTGGGAAGCTGCTCCTTCAATGAATTCCCAGGGTTCGGTCATGTGGTGTACAGGACGGATAACAGCGTACATCACGTCGTTTTTACGCGCTTCTCCAACTATACGGGCATAAATCGCATAGAACTTGTCGTCTTTAAGAGGAATTACATCGCTGACGCGTTTCTCTTCGAGTTTCTTGGATGAAATCAAATCCGAGACAGGATCTGATACAATGGCTTCTGCAGCAGATGGCGCGTCAGCATGTTCAGGCTTGTCGGCAAGGGGCGAGGGGCTGAGGCCGAGAAGAACGTTTGCATGGAAAAAGGCCACCTGTGCACCGAGACTCTTGGATAATCTGATGGCAAACTGGCCCGTCAGTTTGAAACCATGCAGGACAGCCCCCACATACTGACCCTGATGTATAACGGGGCGCCCTGCCATAAGAAAAACCTCACTGTCGATAAGCCATACATCATCGCGGATATTTCCCCGCAATACATCTCTTACCAGGGGAAATCCCGAAAGCCCGTGCTTGTAGAACTGTTCGTTATGTCCAATCTGGGCGATAACTTTTCCATACTTGTCAAGAGCCGAGATAAAATCGCCCTTGTATCTTCCAATCTCTTCATTTACCGACCTGAGTACCGGCAGAAGTTGTTCTCTCGTCCTGTCAATTACGGCCGGGTTTGATGAAACTCTTCCGAGGTTATCCCTGATCTTGGGATGAACACTTACTGCCGTAAGGGCATCCAGCCGCCTTCTCGCAAAAAGGTTAAGGGCTATATCCAGTTCGGACTGATCCTTGTGAAGAATGGCAGTGACGTCGTTGCGTTGCTCACGATTATATATTTCCTGAGCCAGCATGATTGCCGTCACTGCGGCACCCGCTATCGTGGCCAGCAGCAAATACCAGAATTTGGAAATAAACATGGCTGTCTGATAAACCTCTTTCCGGTTGGTAAAATTAAATCGACTTAGTTATTTTCAAGTCAGCTTTTTTGTCTTTCTCAGGCTCCGGAGTTTTCAATTCAACTTTTATGACGTTTTTAATCTTTTCCTTAATCTCGACTATTTCTTCGTGTATCCATCTGCCCTTGAAAAACACTTTAAGCGTGTACTGTCCAGGGACTATATTGCTTATTGAGAAACTTCCATCCTTGGAAATATCAAGAATGAACGGAGAGGCCAGAACAAGCACGTAGGAAATAATATGCGGCATCCTTCTGCACCGGATTTTGTAAGTACCAAGTGTATCAAAAACTATCTGTCTGACCGCGTTCGTTGACTGCATCTCGGGCTGGAAGTCTGGAATATCGGGCGAATACAGCTCATGCACAAAAGGTTCTTCATTGCGGAATCTGATGGTCGTTCCCTTGTGCACTGTAATTATTTCTTTCTCAATTTCGGCATTCTTTATACTGATGGAAAGCAGATTGTCCGGAGGTGCGACAGTAGCGGAAGGCGGTATCAGAACCGCTGCAAATTCGTCGGCAAAGGAGATACCGGGCTCACGGACGTTTAAAATTCCGTTTGGTTCATTCCAGTAAAAGTCGGGGCTTCTGTCGGGCGTATACCTGACTGCCTTTAAGAAATCGTTGGAAAGGATAATTCTGCCTTCAAGGTCTTCTGCCCGTACACCATTTCCGCAGAAAAGGACAATGCTCAGACATACCAGGAAACTTGTTGTGCAAAAACGGTACATGTTCAATCCGTTACGCTCCTTTTTCTACCACACATAGTCTGTTTACCCTTAACCTACCTATTATTAAAGGCTTTAGACTATACTAGTACACAGACCATTTAACAAATGAAAAAACAAGGGGTATTTCAGATTCATGTCAGGCCGAAAGTTTTATTATTGATAAGGGGTTCTTTTGAGGTTACTGTCCGCATGTTCAGCCTCCATCAGGGGATTGGAGCAGAAATGAAGGGAGAAATAATTTCAGTAGGAGATGAACTGATCAGTGGCCGTATTACGGATACGAATGCGGCGTTCGCTGCGAGGGAAATATGCCGTATCGGTTGCCGGATTCAGCGAATCAGTGTTGCTCCTGACGATTCAGATGCCATATGCAGCGTTCTGAAAGATGCGCTTGGCAGGAACAACGGTATGATTATCGTTACAGGAGGTCTGGGACCAACGCATGACGATGTTACGGCCGAAGCCGCTGCAAAGGTTTTCGAACTTCCTCTGGAAAGAAATCAGGCAGCGATGGATGATTTACACAGGTGGTTCGCGTCCAGGAATATCAACATGGATCCGATAAACCTCAAGCAGGCGGATATTCCGCAGGGCGCCCGGATTCTCCCAAATCCGATCGGTACGGCCCCCGGATTCATGATCAGACAGGATGACTGCACCTGCATATTCCTGCCAAGCGTGCCTGCAGAGTCTGAAAAGATGCTGGAAAACACCATTTCCTCAATGATCAGTGATACCAGACAGGAAAAAAGCCGGGCACTTTCGATATTCGGAGCCGGGGAATCGGAAGTTGCCGGAATGATTGAACCGCTCAGAAACAGGTACGGCGAAGTCAATGTCCATTTTCGAACACATTTTCCAGTCCTCGAAATCAGGTTTGAAGGATCAGCAGACAGTGGTGTCGATGATTTCTGCAGGCAGACGGCTGAAATGCTCGGATCAAAGGTTTACGCGAATTCCCGGAAAAGCACGGCAGAGGCCCTTGGCAGACTGCTACTGGAAAAAAAGTCTACAGTAGCACTGGCGGAATCATGTACGGGCGGTCTTGCATCTCACATGATGACACAGGTACCTGGAAGCTCCGCGTATTTCCTGATGTCGGCTGTTCCCTACAGTAACAGGGCAAAAGAAGAAGTACTCGGCATACCTCGCAGCCTGATAAGTGAGCATGGTGCAGTGAGCAGTAATGTTGCCGCTGAAATGGCCTCCAGGGTAAGAGAAATCTCAGGAGCCGACTGGTCTGCATCGATAACGGGAATAGCCGGGCCGGACGGGGGATCAACAGAAAAGCCCGTGGGCCTTGTATATTTTGGAATTGCAGGTCCGGATACCTGTTTTACCAAAAGAAGGATATTCAATATCCGGGATCGCCAAGGTATACAGGTAATGGCCGCCAATATGTGTCTTGTATTTCTGATAAGGCAACTTTCACGAATGCGGGGTTGACGCCGGCTCCCGGTGAGCATCACAATATAGCGTTAAAGAGCAGCATAATGACAATTCGTACATTTACAGCCATTAACCTGAATCTGGAAACAATACGTAATATTTCCCGTTTTCAGGAGGAATTGCGTGGTGATCTGAAAACAACCGGCTACAAGATAAGCTGGGTTGCTCCTGCAAATATCCATATTACCTTGAAGTTTCTTGGCGACGTGGATGAAACCCTGCCGGATGCCGTTGCCGGTGCGCTTGCCGACCCATTGAGGAAAATTCCTGCCTTTAACGTAAGCCTGAGAGGAATTGGTGTGTTTCCGAACCCGAATCGTCCCCGTATACTATGGGCGGGTGTTGAAGATCCCGAAGCTTCCATTAAAACGCTTTACCTGGAAATGGAAAAAATAATTTCCGGCATGGGCTTTCTGCCGGAAAAAAAAGATTTCAGTCCTCATGCGACCATAGGACGCATAAGGAAAGGTCCTTCGGGCGCGATTGAGGAATTTATCAACAGGAACAATGAACGCTCTTTTGGCGAAACCTTTGTAACTGAAGTAATTATTTACCGAAGCACCCTTACCCCGAAAGGCGCAGAGTACAATGTGATCAGAAGGATCAGACTGGGATCCGCAAGAAACAGAAACGAGGGATCCGGCCGCAACAAATCTGAATCACATGATATAGCACTCGGTAAAATTCCCGACGAACAGTCAAATGACAGCAACAATATCAAAAATACACGAGAGAGCGAGGAGGAATAGCCAGCAATGCCGCCATCAAAGGAACCCAAGAAAGACAAGGCACTGGAGCTGACAGTAAGCTCCATAGAGAAACAGTTCGGAAAAGGCGCCATCATGCGCCTGGGGAGTGAGGACGGCGTATTACCCGATATCCCGGTAATACCAACGGGAGCTGTGGGACTTGATATTGCGCTGGGAGTTGGAGGTTATCCACGCGGTCGTGTTATAGAGATATTCGGTCCTGAAGCATCCGGAAAGACAACCCTGACACTCCATGCCGTTGCAGAGGCCCAGAAACTTGATGGTGTATGCGCTTTTGTGGATGCCGAACATGCACTGGATATCCAATACGCAAGACGACTCGGTGTCAGGACAGACGATCTGCTGGTTTCCCAGCCCGATTATGGTGAACAGGCGCTGGAAATTGCCGATATGCTTGTAAGAAGCGGGGCTGTTGACCTTATAGTGATCGACTCTGTTGCCGCGCTTACTCCCCGTGCCGAACTCGAGGGAGAAATGGGAGATACGCATGTTGGTCTGCAGGCACGTCTGATGAGCCAGGCTCTTCGCAAGCTGACGGGAAACCTGTCACGTTCGAAGACCTGCCTGATGTTTATCAACCAGATCAGGATGAAGATCGGCGTTATGTTCGGAAACCCCGAAACCACAACAGGCGGCAACGCACTTAAATTCTATGCATCACAGAGGCTGGATATTCGCAGGATAGGCGCAATCAAGCAGGGCGACAAGGTACAGGGAAACAGGACAAGGGTTAAGGTCGTTAAAAACAAGCTTGCACCTCCATTCAGGGAAGTCGAATTCGACATCATGTACGGCGAGGGCATCAGCCGCGAAGGAAGCCTCCTGGATATAGGTGTTGACAACAACGTTGTCGAAAAGAGCGGTGCCTGGTACGCATTCGATGGAGAGAGAATTGCTCAGGGAAGAGAAAATGCCAAGAACTTCCTCAAGGAAAACAAGGATATATCAATCAAAATCGAATCCAGGCTGCGTGAAGAACTTGGTTTGAAGACTCCGGAAACCGACAGCGGTGAATAAGATCCGGCTTTTTTAAGGCCGTCCCTCCCGTATGGATATATTTTATGAAAATACGCAATTCTGGGCAGTCATGCTGCTGGGCGCAGGCCTTCTGCTGGTTTATAAATTCAGAAGCTGGATAGGAAAGTACCTTCTCAGGGTTCTGTTTTATTTCCGTATCAGGCGGGCAGAACAGATCACCAAAGCCGTGAAACTGTCAGAACAGGGAAAGACAGATGAAGCTCTTGCTCTTCTTGACAGGATTGGAAAAAGAATACCAGCCTCGCTCGGGCCGGCTTATTTCCAGGCCCGCGGTCATGTCCTCGAAAATGCGGGAGACCTTGATGATGCAATAAAGGTCTTCACAGCCGGCGTGCTGCTGCAGGAAGGCGCATCTCCCGCATATATACGACTTGCAATCATATGTGGAAAACTTTTCAGGAATGATGAGGGAAAAGCGTGGCTCGACAGACTGAGGCGGAATGAATCGGTGCCCACAGACCTTCTTAAGCGCGCAGACGACATTCAGGATCTTTTCGACAGGATAGAAAATGGAGAGATGCTCAAGGAATATGGGCAGCGGGCCGGAACTTTTTTACGAAGGGTTCTTGATCTGAAGGAAATATCAGCATTTTCATTAGAACACGCCGTGGTCTGTGAGCGCTGGATTAATGATAACCCCGGCGCTTCCAGGGAAGAAATGGACGATGCCGCCATTTTTCTGGGAGTGCTGCTGGCTGAACGCACCGGGGGCACATGGAAAATCAGCATTGATCCTCAATTCAGTATGATCGTACCTGCAGGATCAGATGAAGGCCTGAGACCTTACGATTTGATAAAAAAAATCAAGTCCGGTGTCGGCACCATTTCCGATCTTATTCCCGGATAGTCACTGACACGGATTCAATGCGCTGATGGCTGTCTGTCAAGCTCTCCTGATAATAGTGAAAGTCCTTCTTTGAGACGACTGCCGGCCTGAAGCCAGGAGAGCCTGATTGTTCCAGGAGCCTCGAATTTCGTACCCGGAACGAAAAGAACTTTTTCTTTCGTAAAAAGCTTTTCGGTAAAGGCAACGTCGTCAATGCAGGCTGGAAGTCTGATACAACCGAATCCGATGCAGTCAGGTTCATGCCATTGAATGCCGTCTGTATCCTCAACCCATTTTTTTACAATTCCTGCTCCGTCCGACGAAGCAGCCAAAGCCTTCTTGAGCAGATCATCCGACATTTTCATTACCTGTACTCCAAGGCTGGCCGCCGGGGCCGTGCCCATGCCCATGTTTATGTGTGCAAGACGAAGCTTCCGGGCAAGCGGCTCTGTGGCTGAAAGCCATCCCAGGCGCATCCAGTAGGTGCCGAATAATTTTGAAAGGCTGTTAACTACAACAATGTTTTCGGCCACGCCGTGAAAGGAAGGAGCTTCTGTAAAACCTCGATAAACTTCGTTGATCATCAGTAAGGCATTTTTCTTCGCCGCAATTTCAGCCAGCTGTAATACATCATCGCGGTTTGAAAAAACAGCTCCGGGATTGTGTGGTTCAGTGATAATGATCAGGTCGGTATTGTCGGATATGAGTTCACCTGCCCGGTCAATCGGAATCTTCCATCCACTCTCGTATGATCTTATCAGCCTGCCTGTTTTCCCCAGTCTCTGGGCCTGTCTCAGCATTGGCTCGTATACCGGCGACTCGACAATGATGTCAGCGGACGGTCGTGTGAGGGCCAGTAGAGCAAGAAGGTTCCCCCCTGTTGCTCCGGGTGTAAATACAATCTCTTCCGCCGGTATAGCAAGCCAGTCGCTCAGAATTTTTTCGAAAGTCGATGCAGCGGACCATGCGTCTTCCATTTCCAGGCTGAACATCGAAGGATCAAGCTGAGGCATACCGCTGGAATGAAGATTAATCACGTCTTCATCTGCGCTGCGGATCCTGGGCAGATACCATGAAAGATATGCGTTCTCGGAAAAGTTCGTCATTTTCTTTCTTCTATTTCACAGCTGGCTTCCTGCCCGTGCTTACCAGGTGTAACGCTGCGTCTGGTGAACCAGCAGAGAAGTTTCAGAAAAAGAGCGCTCGACATCCTTTTCAGGATCCACAGGGGCCATATCTCGGGTGAGATTATGGCCAGCTTCTTTTTCCTTTTTACGGCTTTCAAAATTTTCTCTGCAGCAGTATCCGGGCTCATTCCCCTTGTATCAATCATCCGCCTGACCCTGGAAAGCCAGTTTCCCGGCAGCCGTATTCTGGAATGATTTACTATGTCAGTGCTGACGGCACTGGCACAGACCGTGGTCACGTGAATGTTATGAACACAAAGCTCTGAAGACAGTGTCTCACCTAAACCCACGACGGCGAACTTGCTGGCAGTGTAGGGGCCCGTATACGGGAAGCCAATCAAACCCGAAAGCGAAGCCGTATTTACTATGTGACCTCCGCCCTGTCTTATCATTCCGGGTACGAATGAATGTATTCCATAAATAACGGCCATCAGGTTTATATCAATGACCCATTTCCAGTCATCGATCGAAAGCTCGTCCACGCCTCCTCCACCACAAACCCCCGCATTGTTGAAAAGGATGTCAACACGGCCTTCTTCATCGAAAACCCTATCTGCGAGATCTTTCATGCACGATGGATCCGTGCAGTCCATCAGGCAGGTGGAAATACCTGCACCTGAAGATGCTGTCTCTGACTCGACTTCTTCAAGACTTTCCCGGTCAATATCCACAAGGTAAAGTCTTGAACTTTCACTGGCGAGGCCGAGGGCGAGGCTGCGTCCGATCCCGCTGCCCGCACCTGTAATGACAATGACCCTGTCCCTGAAAGAATTCATAAATCATTTATGTCTGAGCAGACGATCCAGAAGACGGTCAAACACATCTATGCTTGTGTAGTACAGCTCTACTCGACCCGAGCCTTTCTCATCGATAATTTTCACCCTGACGCCCAGAGATTTCTCAAGCCTTGCAATCAGAGAGCGCATCTGAGGGCTCTGGCTTGCCTTACTGCCGGTAGTTGATGTCCTGGTATTTTTCTTTTCCCTGGTAAGTTTCTCCAGCTCTCTGACGGAAAGAGCGCGACGCACGGCCCGTTCGGCCAGTTGCGTCATGGCGGACTGGTTTTTAAGTCCGAGCAGAGCCCTTGCATGTCCTTCGCTCAGATCTCTTGCCGCAACAAGTTTTCTCACTTTTTCCGGGAGCTTGAGAAGACGGACTATATTGGCAACAGCAGTGCGGCTCTTACCTACTTTTACAGCCGCCTCTTCCTGCGTGTAGCCGTGTGATTCCAACAGTCTTCCAAGTGCTTCGGCTTCCTCTATGGGATTCAGGTCTGTACGCTGTATGTTCTCGACAAGGGCCATTTCAAAGGCCTTATTGCTGCTTGCCTCATGAATGACGACGGGCACCTCCCTCATCCCCGTTTTCTGACAGGCCCTCCATCTGCGTTCTCCGGCGATAATCTCATATCCATCTTTTTCCCTGCGGACAACGAGCGGCTGTATCAAACCCTGCTCCCGGATGGATTGAGCAAGTTCCTCGATGTCTTCATCATCGAATCCATGACGCGGCTGCTGGCGTGATGGAAATATTTTTTCTATAGGACATAGAAAAAGGTCGCCGCTTTTTTCGGTTGAAGGCAAAAGTGCTCCCAGACCTTTTCCCAGAGCCTGCCTTCTTCCTTTTGATTTCTTTGTTTTCACTTTCCGGGCTCCATGAATTCGGCAGCCAGGTTCATGTAGCCCTGGCAGCCGCGGGATTTAACGTCGTACAGAATGACCGGTCTTCCATATGACGGGCATTCACTCAGGCGGACATTCCGTGGAATAATCGTTTTAAAAACGAGATTGCCGAAGTGTTCCCTGACTTCCTGTTCCACCTGACGGGACAGGTTGTTCCTTGAATCGTACATCGTAAGCAGGAGCCCTTCCACCTCCAGGGAGGTATTCAATTCACGCTTCAGCGCTTCAACAGTATCTAAAAGGCGTGCGAGACCCTCAAGAGCATAATACTCGCACTGCAGCGGAACCAGCACGGAATCGGCTGCTACAAGTGCATTAAGAGTGAGAAGACCAAGGGACGGGGGACAGTCGATAAAGACAAAATCGTATTTGTCATCAGCCGCACCCCTGATGGCTTCCTTGATAAGTGTTTCCCTGTCATCCAGGTTGACTAGTTCTATTTCCACTCCGGCAAGATCTTTTGTTGCCGGAACAAGATCCAGATACTCCAGTTCGGTTCCGCAGGCTACCTGCTTGAGATTCGCATCGCCAATCAGCAACTCATAGGCGCCTTTGTCCAGTCGCCGTGGATCATGTCCAAGCCCTGAGGTGGCGTTTGCCTGCGGGTCGAGATCTACAAGGAGAACAGGATGCTCGGCAACGGCCAGAGAAGCCGCCAGATTGACTGATGTGGTCGTTTTGCCAACACCGCCTTTCTGGTTTGCGATGGCGATTATGCGTCCCAAGCTTCAGTTCCCCGTGAAAATATCCTCTGCAATCTGAACTGCATTAAGAGCGGCTCCTTTTCTCAGATTGTCTGCTGCAACCCAGAATACGAGGCCGTTGTCCAGTGCAGGATCCTTTCTTATTCTGCCTACCCAGCAGGGGTCTGTACCGGCCGCACATAAGGGATCAGGGTACTCATTATTCGATATATCATCCATCAGGCTCACACCAGGTGCGCCGGACAGTATCTCTCGAGCATCCTCAGGAGAAAGAGCCTTGTTCAATTCCACATGAACTGCCGCACAGTGGCCTATCCTGACAGGCACACGAACGCATGTAGCAGATACTCTCAAGCCTGAAATGTTCATTATCTTGCGGGTTTCATTTATCATCTTATGTTCTTCTGAAGTAAATCCATCCTCTTCGAAGCTGCCTATGTGCGGTATGAGGTTGAACGCGAGCATCCTCTGGAATGACTGGGGCTTGAATTCCCTGCCTTCAAGCGATGCCTGGGCCTGACGTGAAAGTTCGTCCAGTGCCCTGCTTCCCGCACCGCTTGCAGACTGGTAGGTAGAGACGATGAGTCTTTTAATGCCGGCGGCTCTGCGAAGAGCCTCCAGCGGAACGACAACCTGTATTGTTGCACAGTTTGGATTTGCAATGATGCCTTTGGGACGGTTCTTCGCAGCGGAAATATTCACTTCAGGAACGACAAGGGGAACTTCCGGATCCATCCGGAATGCGCTTGTGTTGTCTATAACGACTGCACCGGAATCGACTGCTCGTGGCACGTGATCGAGACTGACCCGACCTCCGGCCGAAAACAGTGCGAGATCGATCCCCTCAAAATCAAATGTTGAGAGATCACTGACTGCCAGACGCTGTCCGGACCACGAAGCAACCGCGCCGGCCGATCGGGAAGAAGCAAGCGGGTAAAGGCTGGACACAGGGAAAGAACGATCTTCGAGAAGACGCAGCATCTCACGACCTACGGCGCCTGTTGCTCCTACGACTGCAACGGAAAGACTATTCACGACAGTTCACCTTCCTAGCGGCTTCTGTACCTGCCTTCTTTTTTCTTCTTATCCTCGGCCAGGCGCTTCTCCACCAGTGTCCTGACCAGGACATCCATGGATGGATCCGCTATGGTGAAATGAAAATGATTGAGTAGCTCATTATCCTCTTCATACCATTTGATAAAAACATAATAAGGTTTGTTCAGCATCCCTTCCTGTTCATGCTTTTTAAACATCTCAAAGCCGGGTTGATCGTTTTCGCATGTAATTTCAATGGGTTCGCCCGGGCTTGTGCCGTACAGAACTTCATTCAGACGGATCTGTATCCTCATCGACTCACGTTCGGTTTCCACAACCGTCTGCACGGAAAGGATGTCCGCAAGAGCTATAAGGTCGGAGAAAAAAACGCGCCCTTCAAGTTGATCCATCTGCTCCTCGGCCCACTGTCCCTCCAGACGGGACAAATCCCCGATAACGTCTATGGAATCATCGAAATAAGGCCTGTATTTTTCTTCCCAGGGAGAGGAAACATAAACCCCACCTTTCGAACAGGCGAACAGGATCATAACTACGACAAATAACTTAATATATTTCATAAACCGTCATCCTTCCTTCGTTGAGGGGAAAGTTTATCAGTGGTTCCGCCTTTGCGTCAATTGATGCAGATACCGAAACGGGCCCTCCCAAATATGTATAATGTTATGTAACAAGACAGGAAAGTAACTGTAGAAGACCAGGACAATGAGCAACTCAGGAATTCTCGCATTCTGATGTTTGAGGCATCAAGATGGAAGTTTCATCATCAGAGAGGCTGTCCCATGCGGAACTGAAACCCATTGCCAGTCTTTTCATGTATGAATAATAAGCCTCTATATCACCATTATTGCGCTCTATCTCCTCCCTGGCGGGACAGGTTCTGCAAAAGGGACGCAGGTCGCAGCCAAAACACCTGTCATTTTGTGAGTATGTGCGGGAAACAAACTTTCTGCGAAAATCAGATTCTACCCACAAGTCACTGAATGAGTGTTCGAGCAGGTTTCCCAGGCTTTTCCTCATGAGAGCGCACAGCTTTAAATCCGCTTCAGGAGTCACCATTGCACTTATTATTCCCGCTCCACATCTGTTCGACTGCTCCGGAGTCTCCACATCGGCTGGTGATGGTATCATGCCAATACCTTCCAGTACCCTTACTGCTTCATCTGCATCGACTCTCAGCGATACTGGCACGGTTACCGACGGTTCTCCGGACATAATCCACGGATCGATCGAAATGGTAAAACCTTCATTCACGGCCCAGTTATATGTATCTTTGATTTCATATATATTTATCGCATTCATGGGACACAGGATTCTGACCGGTATATTCCGTTTTCTGAGCAGTCTGCAGGCATTCATGCTCTTTTCATGGGATCCTCTGGAACGCGTTATCTGCTCATGGATTTCTTTGTTAAGGGAATATATGCTGATGCCTGCCTCGCCGGTACCGAGATCGGCAAGCCTGTCTGCGGCGAGATCATCAATCAGAGTTCCGTTGGTAGTAATTCTAACAGCAAAATTTCTTTCCCTGGCCTCCTGTGCAATATCGAAGAAATCGGGATTGGCAAGAGGTTCACCGCCCGAGATACCGATTATGAGGACTTTGTTCCGGGCAAGGTCATCCAGTATCCTTGTGGCAGTGTGAGTGTTCATCTCGATATCCGGATGGGTCTGATAACAGTGAATACAGTTGAGATTGCACCGCTTCGTGATGTCGAGATGCACGGAGCATGGAAAATCCGTTCCGGCATAGAGATCATAAAGCCGGTTCAGAGCGTTTTCAGGATGTGACTTCATTGATCAGGTCCTTTTCGCGGAGTTCTTCAAGAAAGGCATCAACATCCTGAGCGGCCTGTGTCTCATCAAGGTTGAATTTTTCCATCAGGGCGGATTGAAGATCCAATCTGGACATCGGATCTTCTGCCATTAACTGCCACAGCCATGAAGCTGAATGGTTCAGGATGACTAGTTCCTGGCTCAAAGGGGCTACAATGGCAACTTTGCCGTCTACTTCCCGCCAGGCAACATTGCTGTTTATGCAGTACGCTGAAGATTTCTCACGTTTTTTCAAGCCAGATCCTCCAAGGCATCCTTTACAACCTGAGCAAGTTTACAATCTCTGGTGAATTCAAGAGAAAAGCAAGGAACTTTTTCGCTTATGCGCGAAAGTGCTTTTAGAAAATTTTTTTCTTTTCCTGGAACAATGCAGTCCATCATTGCATTGTTATACAGATTCCTCAAAGCTTCGGTCTGATCAATCCGCGTACATGAAACCCGCTTGCTTTTCTTTACAAAAAATATACCCCTGGCCGGACCTGAAAACGGAAAACCACCCTGTTTCTCGACGTTGTTCACCGGACTGGAAAAACAGGCCGGATGTATATTATCTGCCGCTTTTATTTCAACACAGTCCTCTGAAATCAGCCGGAAGTCCCTGCAGCAGGAGGAGGCCGTGCTTTTCCCCGAATTCATAGGCCCTGAAAAAACAAAACAACCCCCGTCAGGAGCCGCTGCCGTTGAAGAATGCAGTATTATGGAGTCATGATATAAACTCCATGCCATCGAAACCGCACGTAAAACAAGGTTGAATCCGAACAGCAGGTATTCTTCTCCACGATGCTGGTTTTCATGTGAGGCGGTACTAGCGTTTTCAGGCTCATGATCCTTCATCCAGGAAATATACTGATCCAGGCTGGCTGAACATTTCCATCCATCAGAAATCGTGTTGATACGGACGCGAAGAGGTCCGCGAATAAAAACAAGTTCCTCGTCCTCTGAGTGACAAACGAAATTTGAAGTACCTTCCGTACTCTGCTCCTGAACCGAAGCTTTGTCATCGAAAGAACACTCTACACAAGCACCATGTTTTTCAGAAATCCAAGGGCCGTAATGACTTTTTATGACTTTTATATTCCCGGCTCTTTCGGAAGCAAAACAGACCCTGAAAGAGCCGACGTTAAGTTTGATCATTTTGGTCTATATACCGTACGGACAGAAACAGATACTGCTTGATGCCTGATTAGTTACTGGCAGGAGGCGGAGCTGCGTCGCATCCCTGCGGTGGCCCCAGATAGCATGCCAGAAGCAGCGTATCAAAAGACGAAACAGACTCGATTCGCGGAGGTTCGTATTTCACCACATCTCGTTCTGATTCAGCATTCGTAATGCTTCGAGTTACATTCTGTTTGCTTTTCATATTCTTCATTTTCCCCTCCCTGGCCCATAAAGCCAAGTTTTCCTTGTTCAGTAATATACTACTATTCTGCCCTCGTCATTAAGCTTGTTGTCTCCTACTATAAAATCCTCGAATCCGTCATTATTGAGATCTCCTGCTGACTTGATGTAATAAAACCGGCTCCTGTTTTCATCCGGAACGGCAAACTCATAATCCGCCTCGGTGTCCGGGTGTGTAACACCTTCCTCGTGGGTTGAGCCGTAAAAGAGTTTCGCTGTACCGCCATCAGTGTAATCACTGGCACCGAATGCCAGTATATTGTCTGTAGTGGCCGGTGTAGTACCATTGAAACGGACAGGGCTGTCTGAATAAATATCGAATGATCTCGCTATCGGTAGCCCCAAGTAGGCATCGTCGACCGAACTTTCCACTTTAAATTGTTCAACAGTGAGCAATGGAACAACTCCTCCCTGTTCGAGGCTTGCGATGTCTCCACCTGATGGTACATAAAGAACGACCGATCTGCCGTCTCCGGCTGCCAGGCCGAATGCAATATCTACCTGGCCGTCGCCGTTGAAATCTCCTACCGGCGAAATGTTGAGACCGAGCGAACTGTTGCTCGTCATTCCTGTACAGATCTTGACCGCGTCATCCGTGGTCAAATCAAGCAGTCCCGCGTCGTTCAGCCCTACATCAGGCCGGAAACCCTCGGCATAATATGCGCACTGCGGCTTGGTGGTCGCTGGCTCTCCCATGACAATGTCGTACAGGTTGTCAGAATTAATCATTCCAACGCCATTAACGCCCGACCCGAATACACCGAAATCACCTGCTCTGAGGCCCGTATACCTTATGGCCTTGTCAACATTTGTTCCGCCTATGAGATCAACGATATCCGGCGTTGCTTTTGTAATCGGGAAGGGCCCGCCAAAGACAACAAATACTTCACCCGCATAGCCAGCAGCATAGGGGCAGCCAAATGCAAAATCGTCATATCCGTCATTGTCGAAATCACCGATTCCTGAGACACTGTATCCACACCAGGCAAAGTTATAGTCTGAAGAGTCCGGACATACCACAACGTCCGGAGAGTCAGAATCCGACAAATCCATGTCATTCCATCCGTCCTGGCCGCCGGCAAGAGTCGGATCATCCTTGCCAAGGAACACATACACACAGCCTGATCCATTGGTGCCGGCTCCCAGCGAGGAAATTGCAAAATCCCCTATGCCGTCGCCGTTAAAGTCTCCTATGCCGTCAGCAGTGGCGAATGCATATGTCTTTCCGTCATTGTTTATCGTAATATCGGGAACAGAATCGATGCCTGTATCACTGCCGAAGAATATATAGGCCGTGGCATCATCGTCTGAATAATCTATTGAGAGCACATCTTCATAATCGTCGTTATTTATCTCGCCAATGCCACCCAGCCAGCTCGTGATAAACACACTGTCAGTAAAGAAAAACCCTGCAATCACCTGTGGAATGAAGTCAAAGCTGAAACTCCTTACAATGAGGCTCCCCTCCATGCCGATGGCATTGTAAGTCTTCATTGCGCACCAGTAGTCGTATCCGATTCTGAAATGGTTGCTGGTTGCCGGATCAGGTACGGGAACTGATACCACGGAATTGTCGCCGGCTGGATCGGGCACGCCGGTTACGGGATTGTCCGGGCTTGACCACAGTGCATCGAAATTACCGGAATTGATTGGTTCCTGTGCGCATACCACACGCCACTCGTCCAGAGGACCGCTGTTGGGATCAGGCTGATCAATCCACGTAAGCAGCGCGGTTGACTGTCTTCTGTATTCGGGATTAGAAACCGGGTCAGTGTCTACATCAAAATCTCCTATTGCAAACGAAGACCTGTCAATGGCCTGAACCGTAAGCGAATCGCTCACCATCCCGTTCATTCCGATAGCGGAAACGGTAAATACAACCTGAGTGGGATAAACTGACTCAAGCGTAGGTACACATATTGCGGGCCAGATTCCAGCTCCAACAACAGCCTGTACGGACGAACTGTTTGCCTGTGCATTTACGGTTGTTCCGTCTACTATGTCTTCGCTTATCTCCAGAATCAGATGGACCTC
>Ga0272442_10003116_pt1 | contig 23474 bp, 15 predicted proteins | sample SSMForm2O_FD_200262 | JGI IMG/M metagenome (GOLD analysis project Ga0272442, IMG submission 200262) | Marine sediment archaeal communities from Little Sippewissett salt marsh, Falmouth, MA, United States - SSM-Form-2O | ecosystem: Environmental > Aquatic > Marine > Wetlands > Sediment ...
TATATGAAGGATTTACTTTGCTTAATTCTAGCGGGTGGCAAAAGTACTCGTGTTCGCGAATTCTTGAATGAAGAAGAGCCTATAAAGCAGATGTTCTTTATTGATGAAAAGCGTTTGATTGAACACACATTCGACTTAGTCCAATCGATTCGTGTTGAAAAGGCCGTTCTTTCAAGATTGAGCGATAAACATAGATTGATGAATTCTTTAGTGAACGAAAGGGGATTTAGACTTTTGTATGAGAAAGCTCCTTTAGTAAAGATATCATTTTTCGTTGAGTTGCCATTGGTTATCCTGTATCAATATTGGCTTTCATCAGATCATAGCTATTTAAGAACATTCCGGTCTATAATGACAATACCTTCAGATCTATTTTTTGTTGATGTTGATTTTACCTCTTTTATTGAACATCATTTTAGACATCTAAAAGCGGGCAAAAAAAATGTTTTTTCTTTTTTGTCCAAGAGGTCCACAGGTGAAGGAAGAAGCTTTTACTTCAAATTGGATGGTGACCGAATTATTAAGTGCAAGAAAGCAAACAGTCAACCACCATCCTGTTTTATAAGTTATACCCAATCTGGCGCATATATTTTTACTACTAGTTTTTTAAGAAATCCTCTTCTCATCCTCAAGGGTTTGAAAGGTAATATTTTTACTCTTTATGAAACTAATGGAACATGGATTGATTACGGTGATCCTGCTACAATAAAGCGTTTAAGAGGAGAATAAGGTTCATCTCTTTTTTCCTTTCTTTTTTGGCTCGGGCGGAATTATACAGGACACAGAACACAGAAGACAGTCCTTGGGACTCCTTACGGAGAATACAGTGGCGTAAGCCATCCCACCGTTAGGTGTCCCTTAGGGACTTACGGGAGAGACATGAGACCTCTTCATTTACGTTTTTCTATTTTCGATTTATGATTGTCGGTTCATCTGCGTAATCCGCGAAATCTGCGGTTATATGCGTATCTCGTTGTTTGTCGTTCGTATGTTGTATAGCGTATAAAATTTAGCGGATAGCGGAATAGCGTATTGCGGATAGCGTTTGAGACGGAAGTCAGAAGATTTTATCATTGACGATTGACGATTGACCATACCTAAGGCATAAATACCTAAGGCATAAATACCTAAGGCATAAATACCTAGGGCACAAGTTGACGATTTTCTCAAGAATGGTGGGGCACGGCCGCCACCCTACAAAACTGGATTCCTGCTTTCGCAGGAATGACAAGTATCCAGAATCTGTGAAAATTAAAGAATGCGTTTGACTTTTGCATTTAAATGTAGTATAAAAGTTAACTAACATATGAATAGAATACAGTCTTTGGGACTCCTTCCGGAGAATACAGTGGCGTAAGCCATCCCACCGTTAGGTGTCCCTTAGGGACTTACGGGAGAGACAGAAGACTTTGGCATTGTCTATACCTAAGGCATAAATACCTAGGGCACAAGTTGACTATTTTTCTGTGTCCTCTGTGTGCTCGGTGGCTTAAAAAATCCGCGTAATCCGCGTAATCCGCGGTTATATGCGTATCTCGTATCTCGTGAATCGTATCTCGTATTTTTTATTAAAACGGTGTTCATTTGTGGTTCAATTTTTCTAAAAATCGCTCAAAAGTTTTCAAAAATGCACAAAAATTCACATAAATTCACAAAAAACAACAAAAACAGGGTCAATAATTCGTATTTTGCCGGGGATTTTTTAGATTTATTTCGGAAAACAAACCCAATCGCCGGCCTGCGGCTGGAGGCACGCTCAAGCCATCCCTCCCTTAGGGAAGGCTGCCACCCGATTTGAAAAAACAAAGCCAATTCCCAGTCTGCGGCCGGAAGCACGAAGCCCTCAATCCGAAATGCAAAACAAACCCAATTTACAGAGTTCGTGTCTTCGCGTCTTGGTGGCTGATTTGAAAAAACAAAGCCAATTTTGCAGACGTCGGGCCTTGTGCGTGCAGAAAAGGAGGTGGTGTGCGATGGTTTAGAAGAAGGGAAATAGCCGGGGAGAAGTCCGGCGGAAAGGACGACGATCAGGAGGCGCTGATTTAGTCCATCGCCGAAGCGGAATCCAGGCCACTGTAGGGATGGGTGAGGTTTCGGGTGTCCGTGATGAACCGGAGCAGCATGGAGATCTTGCTCTGGACGTGGACTTTGCGATAGATATTTCGGGTGTGCGTCTTGACCGTGCTGGGTTTGATCTGCAGGACCTTGGCGATTTTGCCGTTCCGCAGGCCTTGGCATATCAGTTCCGCAATTTGGCGCTCGCGGGGCGTCAGCTCGTAGCGTCCCTGCACATAGGACCACTGCTTCTTGTTGAGCAGGACGGCTTCGGTCTGGGGTCGGCCGGAATCCATGTGGCCGAAATCTTTGGGATGTGAACTGGGTAATTGAAGCATGGTTAACGACCCTCCTGAAGATTTTTAAGCAGACGGCGTGCTTCGTCCAGATCTGCCTGGGGTAAGCCCCCGATTCGGCTCTGCAAGTTGAGAGCGTGGTTTAACTGTTCAATGGCTTCGTTGCTTTGTTCCAGTTTGGCATAGGCGCGGGCCAAATGGAATCGCGTGCTGATGCTGGCCGGGGCGGCATTCGAATAAAGCTGGATGCACCGGGTGAAATCCTGGATGGCTTTATCATACTCGCCGAGGCGATAATATATGACCCCGCGCGTATCGAGCAGGTCACTGTAGTCCGGATTGATTTCGAGCCCCCTCTGGGCGAATGTGAGGGCCTCCAGGGGCTTTCCCTGCTCCTCGGACAGGATCCAGGCGAGATTGTTCATGGCGATGACATGGTTGGGATCCAGCTCGAGGAGCCGGCGATACAGTTCGGCCGACTCGTCAACACGACCCGGCGTTTGGAGCAAGAGCACCGCCAGGACATTTAGCGCTCCAACGGAATTCGGCTCTTTTTGCCGAACCGCTTGTAAGAGGCTTTCGGCCGTCTTTTTCGCCTGGCGATCCTCACTTACCATTAAATCACTCGCAATCGTCACAAGCGCCTGGCTGCCTTGTGGGTGTTTTTCATACCAGTGGGTCACCTGCCGGGTCAACTCCCCCCAAAGCCGGTCCTCTTTGAGCAGTTGCGTTTGTGCCAATAACGGATCCGGATCGTTTGGCTCCTCTTCGAGCAGTGAATCAAGCTCTTTCAGGGCCTTGTTTGTATTGCCATTTTTGTATAGAGCAATGGCGTAAGCAATCCGGCACGGCCTGCGGTTCGACTCATCGCACCGGTTTAATTGATGTCTCATGAGAGTCACGGCTTTCTGCGGCTCGCCCGTTTCCACATAGGTGTTGGCCAGGAAGACGGCCACAGCCGAATCATTCGGATCCATCTCGTGCAGCCCTCGGAGCGTCGGAGCGGCCAGAACCGGGGATCTCATGGCTTCGGCTCGAGCCTTCAGGAGCAACAATTCCCGATTGTTGGGTCGATACGTCAAACCGCTTAATGCCGTATCGATCGCTCTTCCGGATTGACCTCGTCGAATGGCGATCTCCCCCTTCAACACCCAGGCTTCACTGGTTTCGGGCTGGTCTTCCGAGATCTTTTCAAGAACCCGGTCGGCCTCGTTAATGGTCGCATCCGTTCCTTGAGCAAGGAGCGCCCGCGCTTTCAATAAACGCAACTCGACATCTTCGGGATTCAACGCCAACGCTCGGTCAAGCAGGGTTTCTCCCTCACGCGTGTTGTCCGCCTCTCCGGAAGCAAAAAGCAGTGAAATAACGCGCTTCTGGATGAACACACTATTCGGATCCATGGATAGCGCGTGATGAATATCCGTCAGCGCCTTATCCATCCGCCCGATGGAACGATACAGATCGCTTTTGGCCACCCATACTTGAACGCTGTTGGGATCCATCGCAGCCGCCCGTTCAAGATCTTCGACGGCTCGATCGATCTGCCCGAGCGTCGCCAAGGTTCGCGCACGAAGAATATGCGCTGAGGTATGAGGAAGGTCGCGCACGATGGCATCAGAAAGGCGGAGCGCCTCGGCCGGATCGCCTCGACGAATACTAATTTGAATTTGCGCCGCCCTGACCGGGATGGAATTGGGATCCCGGCTTTTGAGCTCGGCAAGTATTTCTGAAGCGTCCTCTAACGCATTTTGCTGTATCTTGAGCAAGGCCAGGGACAAGCACGCCGTTTGATTGTTGGGATCGCGGCTGACCAGATCCTCCAGAATCCCCGATGCAGACTCCAACTCGCCTCGTCTCATACAATCCAGAAATTCCCATTTCCTGATCTCCGGATGAGAGAGCTTCTGCCGGGAAGCGCGCATCATGATCTTCTCGGCTTCGTCATACTCCTTCGCTTTATAGAGAGCCGCCAGCGTAGGCACGATGACCCGAAGGTCATTCGGCGTCATGCGAAGAGCCTCACGATACGTCGAAACCGCTAACTGCAGGTCACCGGCCCGCTCGTGGCACCTGCCCAGAAGTATCCGGCTGGCCTGATCATTCGGATTCGCCAGCATGTTCTCCTGCAACCGCGAGACGATCTCCGGATATCGTTCCTCGAAATGGTCCCCGGCGAACCAAAGCTTTGCCTGCTCGTATCGCCACTGCCAACCCTTCTCGCCCTCAATCGATTGAATCTCATCAACGATTTGTTGGGCTTGTTCGGTGTCCTGGATGACATACGCGCATGACAGGAGCCGACGCTTGACAGGAATGTCACCGGGCAGTTTCTGTGAAAGCGTCAGAAGCAATTCACAGGCGGCGTCTTCCCGGTCCCATTGGGTGTAGAACCGGGCAAGCAGCAAGCCTAATTCGCGCTGAGCAACCGGTTCCTCAATTCGCGTCAGGGCGTGTTTCAGCGTCTGTTCGCATTTCTTTCGACGCCCTTGCTGATCCAACAACACCGCCAGGTATCCGGCCAGCTTAACGGATTCCGGAACGCGCTCGACCGCTTCCTCCAATCTTGTTATCGCTTGATCCATCATATTCTCAACCGTGAGCAACTCGACGTCAAGGAGGGCTTGCTGCTCCCGTGAAATACGTGTTTGATCAAGTCCATCCACCAGCTTCCTGGCTTTAGCGAACTGACCGCATTGCAGTGCAAACTCGAACTCTAACAATCCGATATCAACGGATTCTCCAAGGACTTCCTTCAAAGCGGACAACTGTGCTTCAATCGCCTCGACCCTTTGGCTATGCCCCACGCCCTGATTCGTCGGGTCTTGCATCAGGAGTTTGATTTGAGCCTGCAGATGCAAGAGAGCGGACTCGGTATCGTCCGGCCGAAGCTCATTCGCCCGCCGAGCATGTTCTGCGGCTTCAACCCAATTTCCGGACTGGGCCAACAACCTGGCCAGTGCCAAACGGGCCTGCGATGAATTCGGACGTTCGGAAATCAGTATCCGGAGCTGACGTTTTGCCGATTGCACATCACCCAGGCGGGACAAAGCGGACGCCAGGGCCAAGCGGACCTGTGGGGACCGATTGCCATACTCCATGGACTGCCGCCAGCGCTCAGAAGCCTCTCGCAAACGCCCCTGCTTAGCCGCAACAGAACCTCTTAAGAACGCGACCGACACGGGTGCAATCCCTTTTTGGTTGAGTTTGGTGATACAATCATTCGCATCATCGAACCGCCCGCATTGGATATACAAATTAGCGGCGATGGGCATGAAATCCCAGGGTTGGGAAGAAAGCGCCTCTAGGGCATCTTGAGCGACTTTCAGCATTTTCTCCTTTGATTGAGTCTTTAATGCATATTGACTCCAAAGGCGCCACAAGTTCTCGTTGTTGGGCATCATTTCCTGAACGGCCGCCAGATGGGCCTCTGCCTGTTCCAAGTCATCACAATGCATGGATTCTTCTGCAAGACGCAACCGAACATCCGCATCCGACACATCCTTTTCTTGGGCATATTTCAGTTCAACCAAAGCTCGGGAAATATCTTCGTTCCGACGATAGAAAGCCGCACGGATGATATACGCCAAGGCCGAAGATGGATTATTTTGCACCGCTTTATCAAACCAAAAGTCCGGCACCTCATCAAAATCCTGCGGTCGCTCTTGCACTAACTGCCCCAGCGTCTCATAAGCCAGTACCTGATCGGGATACTCCTTGATGACGTCCTTCAATGTGACGGCGGCTTCCGTGAACTTTCGTTGAGCAATGAGCGCCAGAGCCAACAGGCGTCTCAGCTCGGGATCGGGATTCCTTTTAAGCTGTCTCCTTGCGATCAACTCTGCTTCTCCCGGGCCAATTTTTAAATAAATGTCGATCAGTTTGGTCACGGCTTCAGCGTTGTCCTTGTCCTCTCTCAGGATGGTCCGATACGCGCCGACGGCTTGTTGGATATGATTGCGCTTGGTCGGTCGAATGTTGAGCTGCGCATCCGCATATTTAAGAAGGATGGAAACATCGTTTTGTTGTACGGCGAGATAGCGACCCAGATAATCGGCCGCCTTCTCCCAATCGGCCACGTCATAGGCTTTGAGGCCAAGAACCAGCCCCTGCTGGGTTCTGTTGCTCTTGTGCCATTGGCGTAACACAAAGGCCCCCACACCCAGCACGAAAAGACTGATGATCAGAACAACCGCTAATTTCCAGTTGAAGTACCTTATCGACGTCTTTCTTTCGATCCTGCTCTTTTTCCGTTTGAAATATACTGCCGACATCTCCCTGCCCTTTCTCATCTATCAGAATTGACTGATGAAATTATCAAGTAGCTTCCTGGTCGTTTGCCAACAAATGCTCAAATCCATCTTCAGCGACAGATTCCGAACGTATTCGATGTCATAATGTATCCATTCCTGGAAGTCCCTCATGGGTTGGCGCGTCCTGTGGACTTGCCAAAGGCCGGTAATGCCCGGTCGCACCGACAACCTCGCGTCGCGCCACAACGGACACAAGGTGTTTTCCGATTCCGGAGAGGGTCGAGGACCGACCACACTCATCTGACCGATCAGAACATTAATGAATTGAGGTATTTCATCGATATAGGTCTCGCGCAGAAAACGACCGACCGTACTAATGCGCGGATCGTCTTCCATCTTGAATTGCGGGCCATCGACCTGACTGACAATCCGCAGCTTTTCCTGGATTTCATGGGCCCCGGTAATCATCGTCCTGAATTTGAGGCAGTTGAAATCCCGGCCGTGCAATCCCTGGCGTCGATCCTTATAGAACACGGGACCGGGGGACGTGATTTTGATCGCCAGAGCGATAAAAGGAATTAAAGGGGCAAACAAACTCAGCACAACAACAGCAACCAGGCAATCAGTGATGCGCTTGAGACATCGTGCGTAAGAGAACCGGCCCCACTTCCGAAAAGAACGACAGGTATCCCCTGAGGAATCGAAATCCGTGCTCAGGCGGGAAATCTGCTGTAAATGACTGTCTCGACGGTGCATGTCAGACTCTCTTTCGTATTGCGGCCCCTTGACAATACGGTTCTGAACAAGCTCATGACTCGGCACATGGACTCCCGGCCCCAGAATGGATGAATTGATGATAACTCCCCGTTCGACGCGAACCCCGTCACTAATGATCGACGGACCTACAATAATAGCATTTGACGCGATCCTTACATCGCGTCCCAACCATACTTCTCCAATACATCTTGGTGTTCCGGACAGGCCCCCTGTTCGACGCGCTCTGGGCTTACCATTTCGGCTTTTCGATAAGCTCGTACCGCACAAACTCAACAATCCCTCATCGGATTCCAAATCCAGGACCGCTCCGCCCACATTGATGCCCTGTAAGGTAAGCCTCTCCGTCCGGCACTTGTCGGACACAACGGAAAACGACGAAGGCAGGACACCGCCGGGCAACAGGCGTTCGAGAATAGACGTTCTTATAAAGAGGTGATGAGGCCAATCCGTCGTAGTAAAAGCAAATTCGGCGGAATCCGTGTACACCCGATGAAAAGCCGCCACCTGACCTTCGGCGGTTAATCGGACGTCCTCTCGTTCACCTAACAACGTCGGATCGGCGTTCACGGCCACCACATCCGCCTTGACACGGTGTAAAACTCTTTCGAGCAGGGCCAGGTCGATATTCGTCGCAAAGCGCCCGTTGGAAAGAATCAACCAGGGCTTCCTGACGCCGTCTTGTGGGGAAACGTTTTCATGTTCGAAGGGAATCAGAATGTTCTGCCCGTAATATGTGATTTCCGGTCGATGTGTTTCATCCGGATCGTGCACGGGCTGAGCATCGAACCGCCATTTTTCCGGAAGGACGAAAACCGTCTTACCGACATCCAAGCGTCCGGAAGGATGCGGGACGGAAGATTTTGGGTCTTCAGGATCCAGACACCGGCTCAAAGCTTTAAGAACGACGCCGGCAACGGATTCGTTGATGAAAGCGAACCGAAGAAGACTCTCTTCGCTGTCACTCGAAGCGTTCTTATGGATGCAAATCAGATTCATACATTCACAAGAAGTGAAACCGACAAGGCCGAATGTCCATCAGGCACTCGCCTGAGACCACGGGCGCAAATTCGTTGAGGCATTTCAGGATTTAAACGATAATCGATCAGGCTTTTCCTTTTGGCGCCTTCCTGGCAGACCGAGCGGACGCGCTATTGTTCGATCCCTTCACCTTGGAAGCCGACGGACTTTTTCGAGTGCGCACGACGGTCTTCCTTGATTCGGCACTTTGAGTATATGAGTAGTTTTCTTCCTGATGATCTGTTTCAGGCGTATCAACATCCATGTCTGCAAATTCTCCATCTTCTTCCATGGAGAACATCAGCTTTCGCCTGGAGACTTTGGCACTATCCCGGGTCTGGGCGTAGTAACTATGTCCATGGCGGTAATAACCGTGTCCGGCCTGCACACTGCTGAGAACAGTTCCCAGCACCTTCACGTTAATTTGAGCCAGTCGCTCCTTCGCTTCTCGAAGGTCCGGCATCGTGGTATGCCCCGCATAGCTGATCAAAATCGCCGCACTTCCGATTTTGGCCCATAAAAGGGCATCCGGAAAACCCAGCACAGGAGGCGTGTCAATGATCACGTGATCATACTTTCGGCTGATCACATTGATAATTCGGGCGGTCGCCGGCTGGGCCAGCATCTCATAGGCATCGGTGGCATCGGTGAAATCCGCCGCAAGCACATCCAAACCCGTCGCCGCCACGGAGTAAACCGCCTGCTCGAACTTGACGCCGCACAGCACGTCTTGCAGGCCCCGCGAACCCTCGGGAAGATTCAACAACCGGGCCACATCGGGTTTTCTCAGGTCGCCGTCGATCAGCAGAATCTTCAGCCCGGATTCGGCCATACTGGTGGCCAGATTCACGGCAAAGGTCGTCTTGCCCTCTCGCATCCCCGGACTCGTGACCACCATTTTCTTCGGGATTTTATTGCCGCCCAGGAGTTTCAGGTTGGCCCGAATCGTCTGATAATCCCCGACGATTTGCTCCGGCAGGAGAGCCGGCTTGACGGTATTCAAACTGGTCGTGGTCCCGATGATCCGAATCCCGATACGCTTGGCGACGTCGTCGGGCGTCCGAAGACACTGATCGGCTTTGTCCCGAAGATAGGCCAGTCCCGCTCCACAAGCAAGTCCGCCAAAGATCAACGCAATAGACAATTTCATACGCCGATCTTGAATTGATGTGATGTCCGCATAATAGTACACCGAAATCCTCGCCGGACGCTTTCGCTGAAGTAGCAGGTCCTGGATACTCTTTTGCACGGCATCGTATCTTTCCTGGGCCGACGTCAACTCCGCTTGATAATCGTCAATATTGAGTTGTGTGCGTCCCGTTTCCGTGGTTTGGGTGTCTTGTTGAGATAAGCTTTCCCGAAGACGTTGTTCGTACGCCCTTTTCTGTTCCAGCTCATTTCGTTTGTCGCTTAACAGCTTTTCCCCGGCCGCGGTTGCCTCTCTCTTGGCCATCTCATCGAAGGCGTCGCTGGCCTCCTGTTTGAGTTTCTTCAAACGCTCCTTCATTTTACTGAGCAATTCCCTTTTCCGCTGGACTTCCGGATTCGTATCCGAGAAAGTTTGTTCGGCGATAATCAGCTCTTGCTCCATTTCGATGATATCTTCCGCGTACGCCGTAACGGCCGGATCTTCATTGATATACGTCTGCCGCAAACGGAGCATCTCTTCCTGGGCCATTGGTTGCTCTTTGGTCCGCTCAAGGAGCTGGACCTCGGTTTCGAGCTGCATCCGTTCGGACTCGATCCTCGTGAGGGTCTCCCGCAAGGATTCCAGATACGTCATCATCATCTCCCGGCGACGCGCTAAATCGAGATCCCCGTATTCATCCCCCAGCTCTTTGATCTTTTGGCGGTGGTCTTTGATCCATTCTTCAAGACGGTCGCGTTCGTTTTCCAGAACCGCCAAACGCTGGTTTTCCTCCTCGGTGGAATTGACAACACCGATTTCCATATACGCCTTGATAAACTCGTCGACAATCTGCTGCGCTTCTTCAAAGTCTTTGTGCGTCATGGTGACCTTGATCAATTCTTGTTCACTCTCCGCGGCAACCGAAATCTTTTGGTTTTCGACAATCGCCCTCTTCAACTTCAAGGCCGGCTCGGTCGCCGTCGTGGGACCGAATATTCTCTCTTTGATCTTCGATACGAGACTATTGGGTTCACTACGGAAATACGCCAAATCTCTATCTTTCAACTCATCGGCGACTCTCTGCACCACCGCGCTGCTGGTGATACGTTCCGCCTCGGTATTGATGAACCGCACATAATCTGAAATTCCACCTGGATCCTGCCCTCCGTCGATGATATTCTCCAACACAGGATCGACCCGAACGGCCCCCACCACTTCGTATTTCGGTTTGATGAGTAACCAGATCGCGGGTAAACCCGCCGCCGTCATGAAGATAAAAACCAGCAGCACGATGTACCAGCGACGGATAATCCCCCCAACTAAATCCGACGTGCTTCCCTCTCCGGAGTCGGGGGGTATTTGCCAATCCACGATTTCTTGTCCAACCGCCGACCCATTTAATTTTTCTAATTCATTCATGATACTCTTCCTTCAATTATGGTTTCAGATTCTCATCATGTTTTGAGTCTCATTCTATTCTGCTGGCCAAAATGGACTCCCACAAATGATATCTCACACTTTTTGGCGTGTGATGATGACGGCTTCCTGTGTATGGGGAAGCGTCGTTAATTTCGTTAACAACCAGAGCTCACCGACCACCACCGCAAGCGCTAACGGCATCATCGCATATCCACCGAAATCATGGAACACGTCATCCCAGAACTGGTTGTTCAGCTTCGTTAACGCCAAGGCTGTCACGGTGAGTCGTACCGTATTGCATAACAACGCAATCGGCAGACTCGAAATCAGGATAATCAGCTTTTCCCACCAGGCCCGATGGACCATCAGAACCACCAGGCCGCTGATCACAAAAAAGGCGGTGATCATCCTCAAGCCGTTGCATGCGTAGGCCACTTCAATACTCGTATCCCCAATATGGATGGTATTGCCCTCCTGGATCACCTCGCATCCGATCATTTCAAGGCAGAAGACGGCGGACGAGGTCGCCCAGCGTTGCAAATGCAAGACCGTGTAATTCTGAATGAGGTTCGGTGGGGGGAGCATTAAACACAAAAAGAGCAATATCGGAGAGATCTTTCGAAAAATCTTCCAGCCAAACAGAAGCAACACAATACCGGCAATACTCAGAACAATAGAGAGCCTTTCGACGGAACTGTACATAAAGAACAATCCGAAGAATCGGCTGACCTGGGCCCCCAGGAAAACCACTAAACCCCAGATACAGGGCTTTATGCGATAGCCCACAAGTGTATGACGCCGCGACCAAAGGACATAGAGCGCGAGAAAAGGAACAATCATGCCAACGGAGAATTCATCACTGCGTTGCCAAAGATTCCAGAGATCTCTAAGGCCGCGTTTGTAGGACCATATGAAAACGATCAAGAGGAGGACGGAGGCAAGGTAGGCCAGCATATTTTTTCTTGGAAGACGAATCCAACTCGGCATCGCTTCCCTTCTTCGGCCAAGTCGTGACCATAACGTTTGCCTGATGGTTGTCGCGTCAGGACCGGGAGGAAGCGCGGCCCGGCTGAATAAGTGTCTTAGCCCGCTTTTGGACTTTAAAGCGACGGCCGTATCTTCCACCTCCGCTTTGGCTTGTATTACCGCATGACCGTCAACAACACTTCGGCGAATCCCACAATGAGGACCTATCCGGGCATCATCCCAAATGATACTGTGAACGACAACGCTCTCTTGGCCAACCGTCACCCGACGGCCGATTACAGCGGGTCCGAGAACAACGGCATCACTTGAGATGCGCGCGCCGTCCATAATAACAACCGGTCCCTGAATTCTTGCCGTAGGATCGACCCTGGCATCAGACGCTATCCACACGTTGTTGGACATCGTCCCTTCTGTCGATTGTACGTCCGACTCCAGTGCCGGTGTACGTTCCAGGTAATCGGCCACTGCATATAAATATCCCCGCCAATCTCGAAAATTCCCCGTATGGTTCGTCAGCGTCGCCGCATGAACGGTTCTTCCCGCTCGAAGCATTTCAGGGATTAAGCCCTCTTTGATATCCACATAGCCGGCCTCCGGGATGTGCTTCAATATCGAGGGTTGACAGACATAAATACCGGAAGCTTGTCCCGTATCGGCACGATCACCGTACCCCGGATTCACAAAAACAGTCAAATCCGCCTGACCGGCATGGTGCGCATCAATCAACTCACCAATGGCCGGTGGAGACACAATACTGGCGGAAAAAACCACGAATAATGCATCTTCATCCACTTTCACAGCGTCACGAAGGCACCCCGCCGTGCCGACAGGCAACGGTTCATGCAAAAACTCTACCGCTAAACGATCATCTGTACAAATCGGTTTAGCCTGCCATACGCCTTCTTCACCGGAACAGATAACCACATGTCGAATACCTTCGTTGACCAAATGCGTCAAAAGGTGTTCCAGAACCGTTTTTTCAACGAGCGGCCACGACGATGTGATCCGCCGGGACGCCAGAGGACACCGCCCAAAATCGCGACTTCCAACAAGGATAATAGCTTTAAGATTCGGCATCGAATACGCTACATTCAGTGAGAATGGAACAACCGCTAATCTCTATGCCCTACGGGTGGACAGCTTAAAATGATAATTCCGGAACTTTTTCGACCAATACGGGGGGAGCGTGAAGATATCGCGTTGCTTTGCGTTTCGCATCGATATCATGATACACCCGTTCGACCTGCTCGCTCGTCATACCCGCCGCATTCGCTACGTCTTGACATGGGACGCCGTTATTTTTGCCGTACAAACAAAGATCCATTTTGTCGTAAGGCACGGAAAAATAGAACTCTTCCTGACTCTGCTGCATGGAATAGGTATCCGTTGTGGGAGGTCGATTGCAGATCTCATCCGGCAGGCCGAGAAACGCCGCCATCTGATAGACCTGCGTCTTGTAAAGATGGGCGATCGGCTTGATATCCGCCGCTCCATCGCCCAGTTTGACAAAAAAGCCCTGATCGTATTCCAGGCGGTTCGGCGTTCCCGTCACCGCGTAATTGAGGCGGTCGGCATGATAATATTCCAGCATCTTGCGCGTTCGCTGCTTGAAATTCGTGGCCGCGACGATCCCGAGATAAGCCGACGGTGTCAATCGGACCTTCTTCTGCTTACCATCAGGGGCCTGTACGACCACTGAGAAAACTCGATACGTATTTTCATCCATCACGCCCGGCAGAACAATCTTGCTTTTGTACTCGGGACCATATTCAGGAACGACACTGCGTATCGCTTCATCCCGACGGCGGTAACAACCGACGGCATCCAATATCTCCGTAATATCTTCATACACTATTTCTATGCCGAGATGCTCAGTGAGCCGCCGGCTCAGCCCCAATGTCTCTGAAGCGGAATCCTTCTCCGGCATCAGAAGGCCCAGGACACGCTCCTTTCCAAGAGCGCGAACACAAACCCCGCCGACGACGCTGCTGTCGATGCCGCCGGAAAGCGCCACAACGACGCCTCGCTTCTTGAATCTTTTCATAACAACGTCGCGAAGGGCCCGGGTTATTTTCTCCGCTTCCTTCTCGTAATCCAGCGTGAGGACATCCGGTGTAAACGTGTTCTGATCCGACATGTTTATCTCCTAATCTGTTCTGTGATCGTCCGTAATTTCTTGATGGACGCCGTGCCGCTTTTTGAGCTCCATCTTAAGAATCTTTCCGGATTTTCCTTTCGGAATCGAATCGATAAATTCGATGGTCGTCGGTTGCTTGTAAACGGGCAACAGGTCTTTGAGCGCCTGTTTGATCTGTGCCTGCGTCAGCTCGGCATGGTCTCTGAGAACGATGAAGGCTTTGATCGCCTCGCCCAAAATCGGGTCATCGACGCCGATAACCGCTGCCTCATGAATTTCATCGATCTCAAGCAAAGCATCCTCGACTTCCTTGGCGCTGATGCGGAAACCACCGGCTTTAATAATATCCTTGGATCGTCCCACCACGTAGAGATATCCTTCCTCATCCATCCTGCCGATGTCGCCGGTATAATAGCACCCGTCCTTCAATACCCGGGCCGTCTCAATCGGATCGTTCCAGTAACCGACCATGAGATTGGAGCCTCGCGCGACGATCTGGCCCTCACAATGGGGCGGCAGCGGATTCCCATGCTCGTCCGCGACAAATAGCTCGACATTCGAGATCGCCTTGCCGATCGAGCCCCATTTTGAGGGCAGCATATCGGGATCGAGATAGGACAATCGGGGAGCGGCTTCCGTCGCACCGTACATAATAAACAATCGGGCGGGGGCAAAAACCTCCGCCACCTTCTGTTGAACGCTCGGAGCCATCGAGCCCCCGGCTTGAGTGACATAACGGAGCCGCTCAAAAGTATATTCCCGCACCCTCGATCGATTCAACAAAATCAAAAAGGTGGAAGGAACCCCGGATAAGCCGGTGACGTCCATGCGCTTCATCGTCTCCAATACCACTTCCGGGAAAACGAAACGATTGTCGATGACCAGCGAGCCGCCGACATAAAAATGGGTCGTCAGCAGCGATTTGCCGTAGATATAGAAAAACGGCAAAACAACCATGATCCGGTCGCGATCCGTCAATGCGAGATATTCCACAATCGAGCGCGTATTGCTCACGACGTTCAAGTGGGTATGCATGACGCCCTTTGGCGTGTTCGTGCTGCCCGTCGTATAGGTAATAGAGGCAAGATCGACATCGATGCCTCGTACTCCGGGAGGACGGGCACATCCGTTCTCGTAGATCTCACTGAGGCGAATTTGGTCGCAATGCCCGATCTCTTCATAGGCCGAGACGTCCTGCTGCTCGACAATGACCTCCCGAACGTCCGGGCTTTTTCTCAGCGCCGGAACGAGATGGCGTGAATGCTTTTTATGGGTAATGACGCCTTTGGCGCCGGTATCATGGAGGGCATACGTCAGTGTATCCACCGTCGTCTCCGTATTCAAAGAGACCTCAATCGCCCCCGCTTTGAGAACGGCAAAATAAGCAATCACATCATCGAAAGAGTTCTCGTACAAGATCGCCACCCGGTCCCCCCGGCGAATATCTTTCTCTTTCAAGTAGTTGGCCACTTTGTTGGAAAGCGAATCTATTTCCGCATAGGTCATCCAGCGGTCCTTGTACCATACCGCTTCTTTGTCCGGAGTTTGTTGGGCTGCGTTTTCGAGAAAATGGTTGATTTGCATCAATTATCAACTCTTTTGCGTCTCAATTCATCGAGTAGGCCACTTCGCGTAAGTGCTGTGTGGCCACATTCTTCGATGAAAAGTCTTTGAAGGCTCTTTCAACGGCCTCCGTTGAGAGTCCCAGCACATTCGACGCCTGATCCGGCGAGATGTCATGCTCCCAGGCGTAAAGGAGGAAATCAAGCATAGTGAAAGGAATGCGGAAAAAGAATTCCTGGTCATTGACGGGAAGGCTAAACGTATCCGGACTCGGTTCCCTTTCGCATATTTCCGGGGTGACATCGAGATACGCGGCCAGTTGATATATTTGATTTTTATACAGATGCGCCAGCGCCTCGATGTCGGTGCCGCCATCGCCATACTTACAAAAATCACCCAGGATATACTCCGTTCGATTCGTCGTCCCGGCAACGATAAGATGACGTCGTTCCGCCTCGGCATAAAGATGAATCATGCGCGCCCTGATTTTGATGTTCGCAAAAGACGTAACGGTCCGGAATTCATCCAAGTTCAAACGCTTCTTTTCCACGTCCCCATTTTTTAACTGAACCTGCAAAACGTAGAAATTAAAGGCGTCCCGCTCAAGAAGATCCGTGGGTAACGTGATATTATATTTGTATCCCGGACGATACGCCGGCACCAACGTCATGATATAGTCATCCCGCCAATCATAGGAGACGACACTCTCAACGGTGGGGGTAATATCGACTTCACGAAATTCGATGCCGAGGGCTTTGGCATGAGCGACCGCATATTGACGACTGACCGGATTCGATTCTTTCTCAGGAAGGACTAAACCCACCACCTTTTCGGGGCCAATGGCCTGGACGGCAAGGGCACACATGACCGCAGAATCAATGCCGCCACTGAGCCCGATCACAACACCTTTGCGCTTCTTGGCACGTAGCTGTTGTTTAATGAATGAGCAAATACGTTCAGACTCATGATGACAATCAATCTTGAGAACGTCTTTGTGAAAATCCATAACACTCTCCAAAACATGATGCAACGCCAGACATTACCGACGACGTCCCACAAACCCATCTTCACTGGACGGGTTTCAGGGCCTCCGACCGACGATCCACCATCAAGTCGGGACAAACATCATGAAAGGGGCTTACCGAAAAATCTTCCACAAAAAGTTGATAAACAAGTTGAGTGGATAGAATCCCCATCAGGGCCATGTCATCCATCTCACTCGCACTGCCCGAAGCCTGCAACTTTCGCAATAACCGGGTCACCTTTCCGGCATCAAACAAATCCGCTTTTCTCAATGACGTTTCCGACAAAGCCTCTTGCGTATCGTCCATCATCCTGGGATTCAGCAGACTTTGCCTAATCGGTGCGCGGTAAGGATTCTTGGGACGCCGGATAATCTCTTTGGGTAAAATATCCTCGAAGGCCTTTTTAAGAATATGCTTCTCATTCAAGCCTAAAATCTTCCACTTCGCAGGCACCCGTCCCATGAACTCCATAACATCGGGATCCAGGAACGGCAGCCGAATCTCTACGGAATGGGCCATCGCCATCCGGTCGCCCTGGGAGGAAAGAAGGTAGCCGCTGAGAAAAATGGCCGTCTCCAGATACTGCGCTCGCGAGAGATAATCGGTTTGCTCATAGGCTGATGGTAAGCTCTCTTTGACCTGCTCGTATCCGCAGTATGATCCTGCTGCATCGCTTAGATTCTTTGAAAAGAAGGTCTTGAGCTTGCTCGTATTCTCCCATCGAATCATGTGTGAAAAGAGCGGGTCATCCACCCGGTCCAGACCTTTGGAAAAAAATGATTGCAGTGAATGTTTAAGTCTGGGATTATTGAAGATATACGGATAGAGCTCGCCGATCAATCGAGCGCGGTTTTGGGAGTCGGGAGACCTCGCCCAAAACCGCCTGACCTTCGCTTCTCGGAAAATATTGTAGCCGCCAAAGACCTCATCCGCACCTTCTCCGGTCAGCACGACCTTAAAACCGCTTTGGCGCACCACCTGAGAGAGTAAATACAGGGGTATCGGTCCCGTTCTTAAGAGCGGTTTCTCGCCGTGCCATAAACAGTCGGCGAGAGAAGCCCCAATTGCCTCGTTTGTCGCCCGCACATCGGAATGGTTGACCTTTAAATACGAAACCATTTGGCGCTGATAATCCCCTTCGTCGAAACTGTCCTCTTCGAAGCGTATCCCGAAGGTCCTCACATCACTGTCGAAATTCTTGACGACAAGGGTGGTGATACCCGAGGAGTCCAGGCCGCCGCTGAGATAGCAGCCGACCGGCACATCAGCCCGGAGACGAATTCGAATCGCTTCCTCTAAGAGACGCCGAATTTCCCGGCTGATCTCCTCCGGCGCCGCATCCAACTGCTCTGAAGGGCTATACAATGGAATATCCCAGTACTTCTGAACAGTCACTTTCCCCCCGGATACGGTCAAAGAATGACCGGGTGGCAATTCATAAACATCCTCGAAGATCGTTCTGGGGGCCAAGGTCGTCCAGAACGTGAAAATCTGGTCCATCGCCAGCGGATCGATCCGTCGAGGGACATTGGCGTTCATAAAGATCGACTTGATCTCGGACCCGAAAATCAGCGTCTGATCGACAATCGTGTAAAAGAGCGGTCGAATACCCACGCGGTCCCGGGCCAAAAACAGGCTCTTCGTTTCCACGTTCCAAATCGCCATCGCAAATTGACCGTTCAGGCGGGATAGACAATCGGGGCCTTCTTCCTCATATAAATGCAGGATCACTTCCGTATCGGACGTCGTGTAAAAGCGATGCCCCTTTTGCTCCAGCTCTTTTTTAAGCTCGAGGTAATTGAACACTTCCCCGTTGTAGATGATCCACAGGGTCTGGTCCTCATTATGGATCGGCTGCACGCCGGACGACAGGTCGATAATGCTCAGGCGCGCGTGCCCCAGGCCCACGTGATCATCGAGATACATCCCCGTTTCATCCGGACCGCGATGGCACAGGACGCCAATCATCTTCTTCAGACTGTTCGAAGAGATGCCGTCCGGCCCGTCCATATGACACATACCCGCTATGCCGCACATGCCTTACTTTCCAGATAGTGAGCGATCTTTTCCAGCGAATCAAAATTATCCGGAACAAGCTCGCTGTCATCCACTTTGATGTCAAATGTCTCTTCAAGAAACATCACAAGCTCCAGGATACCCGTCGAGTCAATAATACCCTCCTCCAGAAAGGATGTCTCGGCCTTGAGGCCATCCCCTTCTCCAAAAAGAAAGTTATCAACGACGAATTCTCTGACTTTTGAAAAATATTCCATTTTGTCCTTACCTCCAGGTTTGCTTTCAAGCAGAAAAACACCCCAGTGTTTGCTCTTGCCGGTATTGTTCACACGACATCCTTTTGTTCCTTTTTTTCTTCTTGAGCGCTTGTTGTTTTGGCGCCTTTGGGCCCGGCCAATCCCCACGCCTGATGCGCCATGGCCGACAGATTTCTCGCCGGGTTGCCGCCGACAAACGCCCCCTCGGGAACGTCTTTGGTGACCACCGATCCTGCACTGATAATAGCGTTATCTCCTATCTTGACGCCAAAGAGAATGATCGCCCCTGTCAAGATCCGAACGTTATTACCAATAACGGTTTTCTCTTTGCGAAAGTCGAAATCCAGGATCGGATGGTGAGCTCCCAGAAACCGGACGAATGGCCCGGTTTCCGTGTTGTCACCAATCTCAATCGGGCCTTGAACGATATCATAAAGTCCGAACCAGCACCCTTTTCCTACGACGATGTCGCCCTGCCGAGCACTCCATATATTGAAGTCCTCAAGAAGCGTACCGTCTCCAATATACGCACGATACGGTTTGTCCCGGGTAAATCGAAACCGGTATCCGAATTCAACAAATCGCCCCTTTTCAATACAGAAATAGCGGGCATGCAGACGCTTGGCCTTCCAATATATTTTCTTTGTCGCGGCTTTTACAAAGCTCGGAGTCATTCGCGCTAATGCACGATTCGAAGCGGACCGTTGGATGGGTTTTATGGGGTCATCGTGTTTTTCTTCAGTCATAAAGAAAGTCTCCTCCTGATGGCAGCGAGCTCGGGAAATAAGCTGAGGCGAGCCCGCCCCGGAGAACAATTTTACTGTGTCGGATTCAGCTTTTTGATCCGCATAACTCGTTCAAATATCCTGCAACTCTCCCGGCAACCGCCTCAACCTGCGTTTGACGTTTCCTGGGGACAAAACCCTTTAACTGTCTGACTTTCTTCGGAAAATCTTCCTCTTGATAGGCCGCCAATAAATAGCCCAGCTCTTCAAATTTCCTTACAATCGCCAGTTGATGATCGTTGACGACTTCCCGATATTTTTTCAATCTCGGCATCACAATCAACGGCTTGCCGTGGTCCAGGGCCATCCGAATGGTGCCCATGCCCGCATGGCCGATCACCGCAGAGGCTCGCTCCATATACTCATCATAGGCCCTTTTCTCTATAGAGGCCGCCGATTCAAAGTTATGGGGTTGATAGCGGGTCTCGCCTATCTGGGCAAACACCTCTTCTTCGATCAATCCCTTATCAAACGCCTCATCAACGGCTTTGACCAGGCGGTCGAAGGGAAACTGGGTGCCGACGGTTAAAAAGATCATATCACGGTGCCTACGTATTCGACATGCTTGTATTTGGAAGTCAGCTCGGGCCACTGGACCAGGAACAGATCGGCGATGTATCGGACCATTCTGCCCGACAGGGATATCCTCTCCACATTCGCAATGCTATCGATCCAGATAATCCTGGCGCCGAAAATCTTTGCAAAAAAGCAGACGATACAACCCGGCGCCGCACCGGTGCTAATCACGACATCGGGTCGATTTTTAAATATAATTCTCGCACATAACCCAAAGACTTTGAGCACGCGTAGAGGACAATTCCGGTTACACTCACCGACCACATAGACGTGGCCGAACTCCTGAAGGTTCCCTTGAACGGCAGGCACGGTCGTAATACAAAAGGTCTCGTGACGCGAATAACTGTCTGATATCGCCAGCAATTCCGTCAGATGGCCGCCTCCTGATGCGGCCAGGCAGATTCTCAATTTCTCTTTATCCTTGGTCATCAGCCGAACGCTTTACGATTCATTGTTCTCGGCGAAAAGTTCTTTCAATATCCATTCCGCTTTGCGATCCCACGTTGCATTCTCAACCTTTTTCCTTCGAGCCGCAACAAGCTCCGAGCCTTCTTCAGACAGAGCTTTCTCTATGGATTCTGCAAATTCTTCCGGCGTCCCGGCCTCATATACGACGTCGCGATACTTTTCTAATTCCGGAAAGGGGGTACTGACGATAGGCCTACCCAGTGAAAGGTATTCCTTGAGCTTTATTGGGTTACACGCCGCTATCCACGGATTCTTCAGCCAGGGCATAATCGCCACGTCGAAACACTTTCCGTAATGGGGTATCTCCTCGTATTGCTTATGTCCAAGCAGCCACACATTTTTCTTTGCCATCAGGGCCGAGCAATCCGCCGCCTGTTCCCCGATAAAGACAAACGATTTATCCGGCAGGAGATCCACTAACTTCTCGGTAAGATGCATATCCACTGTAAAGTCCGCTATCTTACCGAAGTAACCGACGATGGGCCGTGGAATAGATGCAATATCAGCGGGGATGTCCTGCCTCGGATCAACGGATGCAAACATATGATAGTTTACTCCATGATCTACATAGATGGCATTTTTGCACTCGTCCACCTCTTGTTCATACAATGCCTTGTTGACGTATGGCGTGATATCCGCTTGTGCTCTGAGTTTCCGGTCATATTCCCTGACCGTCTCGACATCGACATTCGGAAAATCCTCAAAACGATCCGTCCTCTGATAAACCAGCCTTCTCTTTTTCATATTAATGGCAATATCACACGCGGCCGGACATGCAACCCACACGATCGGATTGTTAATGCCAAGCTTGCGCATCACACGAGCCAACTGCCATTTCAATAGCGTCTTATTCAACCACCTGAAAAAACCAATGTGATGCAAAGGCAGAGAGAAAGGACTATAAACCCAAAATCCTTCATCAACTTTTTTCAGCCCCCTGAAGATGCTTTTGAGCTTCCTGCTCAATTTTCTAAGGAAATTTGTCCCTCCCAGAATTTTGGGTTTTTGCATGACGATAGAATTGATGAAAACGACCTTGTTACCCCTCTGCTTCCCAAAATATCTCATCATTTGGGTATCAAAGTGATTACGATTGTGATACCACCAATCAATACCACCGAAGCATATAATGTCAATATTTTCCATCTTTCTATCTCTAACGAAAACAACGTTTTAGTGTTTGCAAATACTTTTTCACCTGATAGGCACCGCTGACTTTGAGCTTGAAGGGCATCCGTTCGCTCGAGGTCACTTCAAACCGTCCTAATTTCATATTCTCCGATTGGCGATTCACCGTTTGAGGCTCGACGGTAAACCCATATTGATATCCCGCATGTATAGCCGCGTTGCATACCCTCGTATCATGTGCGCCGTACGGGTAACAAATGCCTGAGATTTCGTGCCCAATGATCTTTTCCAAAGCCCTTTTCGACTCTACCAATTCCGTCTTTAACGCGTCATCCTCGAGATCCGTCAAGACAGTATGCGCGACACTATGGGATAATATCTCCACGCCGGCCTTATCGAGTGCCTCTATCTGCCGGGCGGTCATCACCGTTTCAACATCGATGGCAGGACCATCAAACACCGTCCAGGTGGGTTGCCGTCCGAGATGGCCCATCGGCACGGAAATTCCGAAAGGCACACCATAGCTTTCCAGAATGGGCACACCATGTTCGAGGACACTGACAAAAGCATCGTCGAATATGATCGAAATGAGAATTCGGGTTTTTCCGTCGGACGGAGCGGTGGTTATCCGGGAAGGCTCAACAACACAACATTTTTTGGACACATACGCCATTTGTCTTTCAAAATTTGAAACATCCTTTTCTTCAATGCCATGATACATCATGACGACACGGACGGGAGTCTCCCGTATCAGGCGCAATAAGGGCGTGAAAAGAACTGCACATACAAATACGACGGATTGCTTGATCGCTTTTAGCATTTTTGCTTTATTGAATCCTTTCCCCGAATGTTTTTGAATCCATCAAGAGCTTTTTCCAATTCACCAGACAATAAAAACCACCTGCCAAACAGGTTTCTACATTTCTCATGGCCTTAGCCTTCCCTTTCTTCACGAGCAAAGCGGCGAAAAGCCAATAAGGAACCCTCAAAATGAAAAACAACGATGTCAACAAGCGAGCAAGTGCAAATGTCAAAGGACTTCGGTGAAGCTTCATAAATATCAAGTGGCTGCCGTAGAGCTGCAGCTTAAACACCTTGGGCATTTGTGTCGTCGTCGCACCTCCATAATGAATGATTTCAGCTTCGGGCGTAAAATAGTTCTTCCAGCCATTTTTCTTGAAGCGACAGCACCAATCGGGATCGTCTCCGTAGAAAAAGTAAGCTTCATCCATCAGGCCCACCTGGTCGATGGCTTCCCGCCTCACCAGAGAAGAGCAACCGCACACCACTTCGACCTCTCGCATCGCATCGAAATCCCACCACGTCATCATTTCTCTACCAAAAAACCGGCTTCGAGGGAAAAACTTATATAAGTACGTCGTCGAAAGAAACATATTCAAAATCGACGGAAACATGGAACAGCTTCTTTGTAACGTCCTGTCAGGATTGAGCACTTTACAACCCACGGCGCCCGATTTCGGATGCTTGTCGGCAAAATCGACCAATTTCGCTATGGCGTTGTCTAAAACGATTGTATCCGAGTTCAACAGAAAAACGTATCTGCCTTTGCTGATCGGAATGGCTCGATT
>Ga0272442_10003118_pt1 | contig 23464 bp, 17 predicted proteins | sample SSMForm2O_FD_200262 | JGI IMG/M metagenome (GOLD analysis project Ga0272442, IMG submission 200262) | Marine sediment archaeal communities from Little Sippewissett salt marsh, Falmouth, MA, United States - SSM-Form-2O | ecosystem: Environmental > Aquatic > Marine > Wetlands > Sediment ...
TTTCCACGCTTCCATGATCGGGCCGATGCCCGACTCCGCTGCCGAGACGATGCGAAACGCCACACGAGCCTTGCGCTCGGCGGCCTCGGCTCCCGCAGGCACGGCGAGCCCGGCAAGAACGATGGCGACAAGCCCATGCACTCCCTGTCCTCTCCAGCGATTCCACAGGCTCATGGTGCTGCTCCTCCGCTACTTCCCGAAGACGACGACCTTGTGGAGGTGGAGCGTGCCGCGGCCGGTCAGGCCGACCTTGATGTAGCGGCAGGCGACCTCGCGGCCAGGGTCCACGACCCACTCCTGCTCGACCGCCTTCGCCCGCCAGATCTCCTTCCAGCTCTTCCCGTCGCTCGATGCCCACACGGCGAGGCCCTTGGCCCGCTCCTGGTGGCTGCGGAGGCGGTTGCGGATCTGGAGATAGCGCACCGCACGCTCGCGGTCGAGCCGAAGGACGACGTGCGGGCGGTCGGCGCCCTCGGCCGAGTGGAAGGCGTGGGGCTTGCGCGAGGGGTCGGCGCCCGAGGTGAGGAAGGCGTTGTCGAGGTTGAAGGCGGGGTTGCCCACGTGGCTCACGCGGTAGGGGGTATCGCGCGAGATCTCCTTGAAGCCCTTGTGCTCGCGCAGCGGCACGGTGGACGGCTGGGCCTGGAGCCACCCGCTCGGCCCGCCGCGTCGGGAGCGCCTGCCGCGCCCGCGCTGCTTCGCCTTCTCGGCATACTCGTGGGAGATCGCGATGGCCTTCCTGCGGGCCTGCTCGTCGTAGTCCCAGAACTCCTCGACGATCTTCTTGACCTCGGGATAGGCCTCGTCGGTATCCCTGTAGCGGCGGCGCAGCTCGGCGAGCTGCGTCTTGAGCTCGGCCACGATGCCTTCGCATGCGGGGTCGTCGTAGAGGTTCACGAGCTCGTGGGGGTCGCTGCGGAGGTCGTAGAGCTCCCATCCCGGCGGGGTGCGGTTGGTGCCGCGGGTGGTGCAGCCGTAGTAGAAGATGAGCTTGTGGGTCTTGGTGCGGATGCCGAAGTGGGCTGGGTTCCAGTGGTGTGCCAGGTGCATCCAGTAGCGGTAGTAGGCGGCCTTCTTCCAGCCCGGCGGCTCCTTGCCCGTCTCGAGGATGGTGCGAAAGCTGCGGCCCTGCATCTGGGGAGGCCGGGGCACCCCCGCAAAGTCGAGCAGCGTGGGAGCGAAGTCCACGTTCTCGATGATCGCGTCCGTGCGCGAGCCCGCGGCCACCGCCTTGGGGTAACGGACGATGAAGGGCATGCGCTGCGATTCGTCGTACATCCAGCGCTTATCCTGGTAGTCGTGCTCGCCGAGCATGAAGCCCTGGTCGCCGGTGTAGGAGACCACCGTGTTGTCCAGGATGCCCTCGGCGCGCAGGGCGTCGAGCAGGCGCTTGAGGTTGTCGTCCACGCCCTTGACGCATCGGAGGAACTTCTTGAGGTAGGTCTGGTAGGCGAGCCGCTTGGCCTCGTCGTCGGAGAGCGAGGCGTCCCTGGCCCAGCCGCGGGCGTAGTTGCGGAAGGCGTGGCGTCGGCCGATGGAGGTGCCGATGTAGGGCACCAGCTCGTCGTTGTGGCCGCGTGTGGCGATGGAACCGAAGCGGGGCTGCTTCCAGAGGCTCTCAGGCTCGGGGATCGCCACGTCGGCCAGGTAGGACTCGTAGCGCGCCGCGTTCTGGAACATGTCGTGCGGCGCTTTGAAGTGGTGCATCAGGAAGAAGGGCCTGGAGCGGTCGCGGGCCTTGAGCCAGGCGAGCGTGCTGTCCGTGATGCAGTCGGACGAGTGGCCGGTCATGCGCACGATGTTCTTCGGCCACTCGCCCTTGCCCTTCTCGCGGAAGGTGGGGTCGTGGTAGCTTCCCTGGCCGGGCAGCACCTTGTAGTAGTCGAAGTTCGGCTCGGTCTTGAGGTGCCACTTGCCCACCATGGCGGTCTGGTAGCCGGCCTTGCGCATCTCGATGGCCAGGGTGTGGTGCGGGGGGTCGAGGCGTCCGCCGAGGTCGATGGCGCCGTTCACGTTGCTGTACTGGCCGGTGAGGATGCTGGCCCGGCTGGGCACGCAGATGGAGTTGGTGCAGAAGGCGTTCTCGAAGAGCATTCCGTCGCGGGCGAGGGAATCGATGACGGGGGTGGGATTGAGCTTCGCGAGCCGTCCGCCGTAGGCGCCGATGGCGTGGGCCGCGTGGTCGTCGGACATGATGAACAGGATGTTCGGCCGCTCGGGTGCGCCCTGTGCGCCGCGGGGCTGGCCGGCCGCCAGCGCAGCGGCCCCGAGGCCGACCGAGCGGAGAAATCGGCGGCGGTCCATGGCTGTTCTCCCTGCCTGTGCACGGAGCGGCGTATGCGGGCGGCCTCTCACCGCTTCTCTTCGGGCAACGGGGGCTTGGTGCTGATGGCGGCGGCGAACGAGTGTGTGGGGCGGAAGTTCGGATGATCCTTGTACCGCAGATGGCGCCGGCCCCAGTAGGCGCCGTAATACTGGGAGTTGGTATCCACGAAGTTCGTGATTCGGAGCAGCTCCTCCGGCTTCAGCTCGATGGCCTTGTGCTTCTCGGCGAGCTGGGCGGCGCGCTTGGCGGCCTTGGGGTCGCGGAGCTTCACCTTGCCCTTGCTGAGCATGGCCACGAGGATGCTGGCGTGGGAGCCGAGGGAGCGGGCGGGCAGGTAGTGCACATTGCCCGTCTTGGGGTGATTCTCGCCGATGACAGGCCCGAGGAGTCCGCGGTCGCCCCGCGGGCGGCGGCGCCGCTCGGGCACCAGGCTCTCGTAGGAGACGCAGAACAGGTCGGTGAGCTTGCCGCTGAGGTTCAGCCCGGCCTTCGGCTCGGTTCCGCTGTGGCACTTCACGCAGTGGCGGTCCAGGACGGGCTGCACGTCGGCGATGTAGTCGAGCGTCCGCGCGCCGGCCTCCTCGCCCGGCTGGGGGCCGGGCAGCGAGGCGGCCCTGGCGAGTGCCTGGAGCGCGCCGCGCTGGAACGGGGCGGGGGCGTCCTCGAGCGTCTCGTGGCAGCCGACGCACCCCCGCGTCTCCCCCGGCATGTAGTTCACATACGTGCGCTCGGTCTGCAAGGCCATGTAGTTCGCGTCGAGGGCCTGGAACGAGACGTTGGCGTTGGCGGGCACGAGGAAGTGTGCCGAGCCGTCGGGCTCCACGGGCACGATGCCGTGCTGGACCTTGAGGCCGAGGTGGGTGTCCTTGGTCACACAGGCGTGCTGCTGGTCGTAGGTGTCGCCGCTCCAGCGTCGGCGGGTTGCCCACGGACGCGGGATCTGCTCGATGATGCGGATGTGCTTGATGGAGCCGCGCTCGACGTCGGCCAGGCCGTGATACACGTCAGCCACGATGCAGCGTGCCAGGTTCCTGCCCGCCAGCTCGGGGTCGGGCGTCGAGCGGAGCACGGGGGGCCGTGACCGCGGCTTGAGCGGGTAGGGGTGGAAGCACGAGATCTCGGGGTCCCGATAAACCAGCGAGACCCGGCCCGTCTCATCGAGCAGGTAGATCCCGTAGCCCGTCGGGTCGGTCCACGCGGGGCCTTCGGGCTTGTGGGCGACCAGGAAGTAGCGGGTCGAGAGGGGATAGGGGTCCTTGAACAGGGGGCCGCGGCCGCTGCGGTCGTTGCGCCACGCGCCCTCGCCCTTGCGGAACGCGAAGCCCCCCTCGCCCCGAATGTCCACGTAGGGCGTCATATACGTCATCGGGTCCCGCGTGCGGATGTTGCCCCCGCCCATGTTGAGCCGAATCACCGTGCCCATGCCGTTCTGGGGGTAGTGGGGCGTGCCGAGGACCACGTAGTGGGAGGGGGCGTTCGGGATGGCGCGGCCGTAGAGGAACGTGGGCGGCAGCGAAATGTCGTTCGCATAGACCTCGCTCGAGCCCGTGCCGTCGGGGGCCATGGCCCACAGGCACTTGACGCTCACGGCCCCCTTGTCCAGGTACTCCCAGCGGGTATAGAGGACGCGGCCGTCGGGCAGCATCGTGGGGCAGGCCTCGCTCACCGAGCTGTTCGTGAGGCGGCGCATGTTCTTGCCGTCGGCGTCCATGCGATAGACCACGGTGGTCGTGAAGTCGTCGGGGCCGTCGCACAGGATCCCATACTGGCAGCGGGTGGAAATGAAGGCGATGCCGCCGTCGGGCAGGTAGCAGGGATCCATGTCGTCCGTGCCGTGGTGGTAGTGGGGCCGGGCGCGGTACATCTTCACGAGCCAGGCCTCGTTCTCCTGGGGGAACGTGAGCTGGCGGAGGCCCGTGCCGTCGACGTTCACTTCGTAGAGCCGATAGCCCTCCTGGGCGGCGGGCTTCCAGGCGAAGGCAATCCGCTTCGCGTCGAACGAGACGTCGAACCGCCCGAACACCCCGCCCTTGAGCGAGGGGACAACCTCGCGCACCGAGCCGTCCTTGAGGCTCAGCACACACAGGTTGCCCCCCGGCAGCCAGCGGCTGTTGATGAACTCGGTGTAGTAGTGGTTCGCCGTGTAGGTGAAGCGCTTGACGAAGACGAGCTCATCGAAGTCGAACAGGGGGTTGCTGCGGACCAGCACGTCCTGGCGGAGCGAGGCGACCCGCTTCTTCCAGGCCTCGAGCTTCTCGGGCGGCACGTCGCCGCTGCCCGCCCAGTCGGCGGCCTCGGCCTCGATGGCATCCAGGCGTGCGAGGAGCGGCTTGGCCTTCGCCCCATCGGCATGCAGGTCGTGCACGGTCGCCCGCAGGCCCTCGAGGTCGAAGGCGGCGATGGTGCCGAGCAGCTCGCTGAACCGGCGGCCGCGGAGGTAGAGGGCGCGGAGCTTCTTGAGGTCGTCCGCCGTTCGGGTCTTCTCGGCGAGGGCCTTCGCCTCGCGGGCGAGAGCGGTCGGGCGCTGCGTGGCGGCGGCGTAGCGGCGGGCTGCCTCGGCCAGGCTCACGCGCAGCACGTCCCCGCCCCAGATGCCGTCCTCGCGTTCCCACGCCATCTGCTGGCGCGATGCGGCGTCCGCGAAGTCGGCCTCCAGCCGTGCCCAGAGGGCTCGGGCTGGCGTGTTGCCCGCGCCGCAGGACACCACCATGTGGGCGGCGTTGGCCAGCTTGAGGGCCTTGGCGAACCGGCCCTCGGCGAAGAGCGTCTTGCCCGAGGGCGTCGCGTGGTTCAGGCAGCCCGAGGCATCGAGCGCATCCCCATCGAATGGCCAGCAGGCCACCAGGCCACGGCCGCTCGTCGGCGGGCGCTCGGCAACCAGGGCCTTGATCTGCTTCTCCGAAAGCACCCGGGCGTAGACCCGCACGTCGTCGATCTCGCCCGCGAACCCGAAGCCCCCGTGGGGGAAGCTCGTCGACGTGTGGCCGATCTTGAGCACAGCACGCTTGGGATCCGCCCGCTCCTCGAGATTCCCCCGGGCGTCCAGCCGCCCGTCCACGTAGATCGCCTGCGGACGCCCACCCGTGAGCGCCACGTGGTGCCACTTCCCGTCCGCCACCCGAACCCTACCCTTCACGCACCCGACCCAGCCGATATCGTAGTTCAGCACGCGACCGCGCAGGAACAGGGCTTTCCCACCCTGCCTCCAGCCGCCCTCCTTGACCATCTTCGCGGCGATCGAGCCGTCGCGCCCCGTGCGGATCCAGGCCGCGAAGGTGAACTTGCCGGTGCCGAAATCGGGCAGCGGCACGGGTGTCTTCGCCTCGGCCTTGGCCGCGCGCTGCGCCTCGCGGCTGTGCAGCAGCGTGTCCAGCCACGTGGCCTGCTTGTGATAGGTGTCGGCGGCCGGACACAAGCTGGCACACGTCCACGCCAGCACAAGCCCGGCAAGCAGCGGTCGAGGGTGCATAAAGACAGCTCCGCGCACTTGTCCCATAGTAGTGAACAGCCGCCGGCGGGCACACACGTGGCCCGCCGGCGGGGGTTGTCTGCATCGAGCAGCGCGGCTGGAAGCCTACTTGCTCAGCTCGATCACCGAAATCGTGTGCGGCTCGTCGTACTTGTTGCCGGCGAGCGGCAGGTCGATGTTCGAGACGTAGAGCTTGTTGCCGCGCACACACGGCTCGGACGGCTTGTCGAGCAGGCCGTCCTTGCCCTTCGTGTTCCCGTTCTTGGCCACGGTGGTCACGGTGCCCGTCTTGGGGCACACCTTGTGAACCGCGTTGCCCAGGAAGTCCGCGATATACACGTCGCCCGTCTCGCGGTCGACGCACATTCCATCGCACGACTCCATCCCGTGGCGCACGGCCACCACCTCGCTGCGGGCGATCTTGCCCTCCTTGTCGAACGTGAAGCGGTGCAGCATCGCGTCGCCGAAGTTACACAGATACATCCGCCCCTCGGCGTCGAAGCCCAAGCCGTTCGCACCCACCCAGTCGGGGTTCTTCGTCAGGATGCGGGCACACACGTGGGGGTCGTCCGCGCCCTTCACCTCGATCGGCTTGTCGCCCTTCAGATCGGCGATCTTGAAGCGGTAGACGCCGCTCTTGATCGGCTTGACCGCCGGATCGAAGTTGCTCTCCACCACGTACACGCTGTCGCCGTGGCACGCCACCCCGTTCGCCATGAACAGATTCGTGGCGACCACCTCGACCTTCTGCGCCTTCCCGCCCTTCATCACCACGCGGAGCAGGCGCGACTGGATCTCGCTGGTCACGAACGACTGGTTGTCGGCCACGTAGAGATGCCCGTCCGGCCCCTCGGCGATGCCCAGCGGCCCCGCAGGCTTCTTCGTCACCGGGTGCACCGGCAGGGCAACCACCTCGCTCACATTCTCGTCCTTGTCGATCTTCAGAATCTTCGCGCCGTGCTCCTGATTGTTCGTGTTCGGACACGACAGCAGGATGTTCCCATCCTTGTCGATCGTCATCCCGTCGGGCGTGTTGTACTCCTCGGGCAGGACGAGTGCATAGGCGGGCGGCTTGATCGCCCGCGCGCAGCCCGTCGCCACAACGGCGAGCACCACCGCCACGAGCACCCGACGCACGGCCTCTTGCGAATTGCGACGCATTGACCATCCTCCAATCACAGCCCAACCACCATGTGGGCCGCCGCACCACGCAGCGCGCCACTCACCGAAGCACTCACTTCAGCGATAGTAGTCCACTGCCGCAGCCATGTCAAGCCGGAGCACAGAAACGAGTCTCGCCGCGGTTCCCAGCGCTCCTCCCCCAATAGCCGGCCTCCCGACGTGCCGCCGGAGGGCATCGGAGCCTTGGGAGCCATCCCTGCTGCACGCGTCCTCGATCCCGCCGCTCCCCCCGCGCCATAAGTCCCCCTGGAAACCGCGCCCCCCTTTGTCATGAGAAAAGGGGCCCCCTGCGCGCTTCCCACACTTACGTCGATGGGCAGTGGCCGCAGGGGGCGTGGGACTCCTGCCCGTCGAGCCTCCACCGGCCGACAGGCTCTCTCCCTTCCTCTGACGCGTGACGCGTGACAGATCCCTCCCTCGTCCCATACGTCCCATCGGTCCCATAGGTCCTATCCTCCCGGACCATCCCCTGCCCCTTGGGTGCCACGCTCAAGCCACGCTTGGGCGTGCCCGCCAAAAACCCCTCAGCCACCCCTGCGAGCCACACCAGACCCATCAACGCCGCAATCAGCCAGACAGCCTTCCTGCACATCGTCCTGTCCTCCAGAGCTACGAGCTGCAAGCTGCAAGCCACAAGCCCAGACCCATCGGTCTCGATCTCGATCTCCCTCCTTCCCTCGCCCCTCGGCACCCGGGCCTCGACCCACGAAGGCGCCCACCGCACGCACCCTGCGCCCAGCTCTCTTCTTACGCATTACGTATCACGCATCATCTTCCCGATCTCGATCTCGTTCTTCCCCTCAACCCTTCGACACGCCTCAAGGCAGGCCCCCGACCCTTCGGCCACCCTCGGCGCCCCTCCTGTCACGCGCCCCTCGTCGTTCCCCCGCCCTCTGTGGCCGCCTTCGGGGCTGGGGGTAGGGTGCGCCCGTCATCCCGGCGGCTTACGCCGCTGGCTACCGTCTTCCGCCGCTTCGCGGCTGGTGGCCCACAAGGGCTCCTGACACGTTCTCGGCCTGACACGTCTTGGGCGTGGCCGGTGGCGGGTGTGCTGGGCGGATGGGGGGTCACGGCCAGAGCTGGTGAGGCATGCGGGCTAGCTTTTCTCGGGGACCACGTGGGTGACGCGGAGGCGGCGGAGGCGGCGGCCGCGGACCTCGAGGACCTCGATGCGCAGGGGGCCGATGGCCACTTCCTCGCCCGCCTCGGGGATGTGGCCGCAGAGCTTCATGACCAGGCCCGCCACCGTGGTGAACCCTTCCTTGCGGATGGTCAGGCCCGTGAGCTCGGAGAACTCGTTGACCTCCATGCTCCCCTCACATTCGAACGACAGGCTGTCGGGTGCGATGAGGTCGACGGGGCCGTCGTGGCGCTCGTCGCGGATGCGGCCGACGATTTCCTCGACGAGGTCGTCGATGGTGACGAGGCCGACGACTCCTCCGTGCTCCTCGACGACGATGGCCATGGGGCTGGGGCTGAAGCGCAGCTCGCGGAGCAGCTCGCCCACGGGCTTGGTCTCGGGCACGAAGGCGACGTCGCGGTGGATGAGGGGGGCGATGGGGGTGGCCGCCGCGTCGGCACGCGTCTGCGCGCGGAAGACGTCGACGACGCTCACGAGCCCCACGATGTTGTCCACCCGCTTGTCGTAGACGGGGAATCGGGTGAAGCCGGTGCGCTCGGCGAGGGCCTCGAGGTCGGCGGCGGTCGCCTCGCGGGGCAGGGAGGCCATGTCGACCAGGGGGACCATGACGGAGCCGACGGGGCGCTCGTGGAGCCCGAGGACGCTGAGGATCATGCGGCGCTCGTCGCTGACGAGCACGCCGTGCTCCTCGCCGAGTGCGGCGAGGGCCTTGAGCTCCTCGCGGGTCACGTAGGGGCTCTGCTTGCGGGCGCGGCTGCCGAGGACGGTGAGCACGGAGTCCGCGATGCGCCCGACGGCGGCGATGACGGGGAACATGACCCGCTGCACCGCGCGCAGGGGGCCCGCCACGCGCAGGGTGATCCGGTGTGCACTTGCCCTGGCGATCGACTTGGGGACGATCTCGCCGACGATGAGGATGAGGGGCGCCATGATGGCCGTGGTGACCACGCTCTCCCAATCGGGCGAGACGTAGCGTGCGACGATGAGCGTGGCGACGGAGGTGCCGGTGACGACGGCGAGGTTGGTGCCGACCAGGGTGGTGCTCAGGAGGGATTCGGCGCGTTGGAGGAGACGCTCGGCGAGGGCGGCGCGGCGGTTGCCGCGACGGGCCTCGGCGCGCAGGTAGGTGCGGTCGGCCGAGATGATGGCGGTCTCGGAGCCGGAGAAGAAGCCCTCGATGAGCAGGCAGGCGACAACGACGAGGATGAGCAGAAGGGTCAGCATGGCTCGCCCTCCTGCATCTCGTGCCAGAGGCGGCGCCAGCCCTCGTCGGTGGGGTCGCGGGGCCGGATCTCGACGGCGCCGACGCGGCGGCCGGCCACGCGGATGACGTGGTAGGTGAAGCGCTCGTCGGTCGCTTCGTCGCCGCGCCCGGGGATGTGGCCGAAGAGCTCGACCACGTAGCCGCTCATGGTGTCCGAGCGCCCGATGGGCAGGGCGAGTCGGAGCTCGTGGTTCACGTCGCGGAGCCGAGCTTCGCCGAGGACCAGGATGCAGGCTTCGCCCTTTCGGAAGAGGGGCTCACCCTCGCGGCCTCGGGTGAGGACGCCGCCGACGAGCTCCTCGACGAGCTGTCGGAGGGTGACGAGACCCGCGGTGCCGCCGTGCTCGTCGACCAGGATGGCCATGTGGGCTCCGCGCTCGCGCATGTCGCGCAGCAGGTCGCCCACGTGGCGGGTCTCGGGGACGAGGAATGCGGGGCGGACGAGGGGGCGCGGGGAGGGCTGTGCGTCCGGCTCGCCCTCGGCGGCGACCTCGGCGACTGGCTTGCCCAGGATGCCGCGGCGCCGCGATGCGATGAGGTCGCGGACGTCGAGGAGGCCGTACACGTCGTCCGGGTCGCCGCTGTGGACGGGGAACCGCGAGTGTCCCGACTGGCGTGCCACCTCGAGCGCCTCGCCCACGGTCATCTGCTCGCTCACGCTCACCATCTCGGTGCGGGGGACCATGAGCTCCCGGGCGTCCATCTGGCGGAAGGCGAAGATGCGTCCGAGCATGTCGTGCTCGTGTTCGTCGATTGCCCCCGCTTCCTCGCCCACCTCGACCGCGGCGGCGATCTCGCGGCGGGTGAGCAGGGCATCGCTCTCGATGCGGCCGCGCCGGAGGGCGAGGAGGAGGGCGTTGGTGATGTGGCGCAGCACGAAGCGGATGGGCAGGATGACCTGGCAGAACCACAGGAGCGGCACGGCGACGGCGCGCGAGAGCCCCTCGGCGTGGCGCACGGCCAGAGTCTTGGGCGTCACCTCGCCGAAGATGAGCAGGAGCATCGTGGTGACCACGATGGCGATGGCCACGGCCTTGTGGCCGAGGCGCGAGCCGGCGGCCACGGCGGCGAGGGCGCTCGACAGCGCGATGTTCACCACCATGTTGCCCACGAGGATGGTGATGAGGAGGCGGCGTGGGAGCGAGAGGAGCTGGGCCACGGCGCGGCCGGTCCGTCCGCCCCGCTCGCGAAGCCGCTCGACCTGCACGAGGCTCAGCGAAAAGAGCGCGGTCTCGGAACTCGAGAAGAAGGCCGACAGCGCGAGCAGGACCACCAGCACTGCGATCAACAGGCCCACGACACACTCCGCTCAGGATGGGTGGCACGGCCTCGCGCGTCGGGCCGCGCGAGGGCATCACCCACACGATGATACTCATTTGCGCGCGCATTGCCAGCGAGCCCGTGGTGCGGCCTGCCGGCCGGCACGCCCAAGCGAGCTTGTGCGTGGCACGCCGTGTGGGTCTGTGAGGGGCGCCTGCCGGCTGCCTGGCCTTGCGTACGTGCCCGTCTTCGGGTAAGACTCCAATGTGGGACCGGTGGAGGCGCTCTGGCGCGAGAGCGGGCAACGCGGTCGCGTTCACCAGTGCAGGAGACGAGCAGGATGGCAGTGCATGTGCGGTGTCAGTGTGGGAGGACGTTCGAGCTTTCGCACCTGGATGCGGGGAGTGTGGTCCAGTGCACGAACAGCAAGTGCCGCGCCCAGCTCCGCGTGCCCCCGCGCGAGGTGCTCACGGAGTTGGAGGGACGGACCGTATCGGCCGACGCATTGCAGGCACAGGAGGCGGGCCCGCGGGCGGTGTCGAACGACAAGGTTCGGTTCCGCTGTGCGTGCGGGAAGAAGCTCAGCGCGCCGCGGAGCGCGGTCGGGCAGAATGGTGCCTGTCCCGCGTGCGGAGCGAAAGTGGTTGTGCCCCCTCCTGCCGCGGCGGCGCCAGCAGCAGCGGTCGAGCCCCTCGTGGCCGAGGTGGTGCCGCCAGCGGCGCCGCTGGTGGCCGAGGTGGTTGCGCCCCCGCCCGCGGCGGCGGCCGCGCCGGTGGTGGCGCGGGTGGTCGGGCCGGCGGGTGCGGGGCAGCCGCCCATCATGGCCGAGGTGGCCCCCGACCAGGGAGGGGGCGGCGGGCCTCTCGTGGCAGAGGTGGTGGAGGCTCCCGAGGCCACAGGCCCCCGCCGGGCGGCGTTCGTGCCCACCCTCGAGATCCAGTGGCCGCCCCAGTGCGTGAGCTGCTTCGGGGAAGCCGCGCCCACGAGCCTCAAGCTGGCCGTCGCGCCGAAGAAGGGGGAGGGGGCCTCGACGGCGGGGGCGATCGTCGGTGGGGTCGCGGGGGGCATCGTGGGAGCGATGGTCGGCGGAGTGGTCGGCAGCCTCCTGGCCGGCGGCCTGCGGCTTACCCCTTTGTACTCCGTGCCCATCTGCACCTCGTGCCTCGGGCGCCTCTCGAACGCCGAGCAGAAGGCGTTCGCCGAGATTGCGCCCGGCAAGGCCACTCCCCTGGCCGGCGGCCGCGTGCCCGTGATCACCCGCGAGGTGCGCAAGGGCTGCGTGGAGCTCACGTTCCGCAACCCCCGCTACGCCGCCGCCTTCCGGAAGCTCAACGCCGAGTACGTCCACGACTCCATCGCCGAGCTCCGCAATGCCCTGGCCCCCGCCGACAAGAAGCAGGAGCAAGCCAAGGGGAGGAAGCCCGGGGGGTCGCTCCGCGACCGCGTGCTCGCCGCACTCACCAGGTGCGCGCCCAAGAACGGCTTCTACCTCGCCCCCGACATCCCGCCGAAGAAGCTGGCCAACGCCAGGCTCGCGTGCGCCGTGCCGCAGGGCGAGGAGGTGCTCGGGGTGCTCGACTGCACGAGCTTCGGCTCGGCCAAGAAGGGCATGGTGTTTGGCACGCAGGGCGTCTACTACCGCAACGACTGGTCGTCGAAGTCCTCCGGCCGCGCCGCCATCCCCTACGCCGACTTCGCGAGCCGGGTGTTCGAGGGCGGGGGCATGTGCGAAGTGGGACTCGACGGGAACGCCTTCCTCAACGTCTCCGCCTGCCAGGCGAGCAAGGGCAACGTGATTAGCCTGCTGCGGGCGGTGCAGATAGCGGTGGAGTAGCGTCGTGGTGGGAAGGGTGGCCAGTCAGGGGGCGGAGCCCGCGACGGTGGCGGGGACCTCGAGCGTGAACTCGGCCGTGCCGGAGGCCTCGTAGCTCGCGACCTCGGCGAGGGTGCGGCCATCCGCCGCGCGGACGACGATCCGATGGGGCGTCACAGCGTCGCCCACTCGCTCGCCCGTCGGCGAATCGGCCGTGGCCACGTAGGCGGTGAGCACCAGTGGGCACGTGCCGTCGGCCGCCGTGCGGCCGCTGAGCGTTTCGGCCGGCCCCTTGCCCGTGCTCGTGGCAACGACCTCGACGCCGGGCACAGGCTTGCCCGAGCCGGTCTCGAGGACCTTGGCCGTGACGGTCCATCGGATCCTGGCGTGGCCGCCGCTGCGCTGGAAGCGGACCTTCGACGGGGTGAACTGGCAGTCGATGAGCTCGGCCTCGGGGTTGCGGCCGCTCAGGTAGAGGTCGGCCTCGGTGCCGAACAGGCGGCAGCGGACGAGGCGGACGGGGCCGCCGCCGTTATCCTCCACCCAGAAGCCGTAGGAGCCCTCGCACAGGAACCGAGAGTCCCGGATATCCAGCCGCCGGCCGTCCACGCCTCGTGCGTGGAACGAGCAGTCGTCGCTCAGTGCGAAGGCCACCCGCTCGAGGTCCACCTGGGCTCGCGAGCTGGCCGTCTCGCCCAGGGCGCCGGACATATAGAGGATGCGGCTGTCGGCCGCCTCGAGCAGGCCGCCGGTCACGAAGTAGTAGCCGCGGCTGCACTTCTCCTCGGTAATCACCTGGCTGACGGTCATGAGCGTGGAGTTGTGGATGCGCAGCTCGCCGCCACGGGCGACCTCGAACCGCAGGTCGCCACACACCACGGTGTTGAGCAGCAGCGTTTCGCCGAGCTTGGGGTCGGCGGGATCGCCGATCTGGAGGCTGCCGTGGACCACGATGCTGGCATTGGCCGTGGCCTCGCGGGTGCGGGGGTCGTAGGTGAAGACCTCGGGCACGCCCAACTCCTGCGCCACCTGGTGCAGGCGTTCCAGAGTGTAGCCCTTGCCGTAGACGAGGATCTCCTTGCCGCGGATTTCCACGCCCTCGCGGGTCTGTGGGCGGGTCATGATCACCAGCAGCACGACCACGGCCACCGCCGCTGCGGCCACGAGCACACGGTTGAGGATGCGCATCATGCTGATTCCCGTCGCCAGATTCGTCCCCGTTGCGCATTGTAGCGCAACCTGCGCTAGCGAGCCAGCCCTATGGGCAGGGCTGGAGGACGCTGGCCATGACCGCCAGGGGGGTGCCGAGGCGGGTCTTGTCCACGGATCTCGAGTAGAGCACGCACAGCCCCGTGCCGGTGTCCTGGTTCACGTTGGGATACCAGTTGTGGAGGGTCTCGGGCTGGCTGACGAGGACGGGGGCGCCGCGCCAGTGCTGGCCGTCGAACCGGCGGGCGACGAGTTCGCCCATGCGGCGGCGCCTGTCCCTGCCCAGGTAGCGCTCGATGCCGTAGGTGATGATCAGCTCGCAGGGCGTCCGCGAGGTGTCGATGCTCACGGCGGCGGTGAACACGCCGCGGGCGAGCTCGCGTCCTGGGCTGGCGAGTGCGGGGCGCCAGTGCTCGGCACGATAGGGCGAATCGAGATGGCGGTGGCGAAGCACCCCCTGGACATCCACGTAGACTAGGTGGAGCCGCTTGCGGGCGGGGTCGAATTCGAGGGATAGCCGGCGGTCGTCGCCGGCCACGCGTGTGAGGCCGCGCGCGATGAGGGTGGGCTGGGGCCCCCAGGCGTTGCCGTCGTAGAGGTTGCCGTAGAGCGTGCCCTCGGTGGTGAGCAGGGAGGCGGCGTAGAGCTTGCCGCCGTCGAGCGCTGCGGCGTCGAGGGCGTGCCTTCCCTTGTGCGGGATGCACACGGCCTTCGGGAGCCACTCGCGCACGTCGTCGGGCCTGCGGGTGCGCCAGGCCACGCCCTGCTGGGCCTGGCGCGAGAAGATCCACAGGTGGCCGCCGGTGTCGCGCACGAGGTTGCAGTAGTCGGGCGAGAAGCCGAGCGTCACATCGGGGAGCCATCGGATTGCCCGGCCCTCGATGCGCCCCTTCTTGACCCTGCCCTCGTGGCGGTATTCGCCCCGTCTCTTGGGGTCCTTGGCGTAGGGGGCATTCACGTCGTAGCGCCCCTGGGGGAAGAGGGCGTGGCTGATGTAGACCGCATCGCCCACAGTGAGCACATCGAAGGAGCTGGAGCCGTTGGGGGCGGGCGCCACGGGGTGGTCGGCACGCCGCCAGGTCTTCCCCCCGTCCGCGGAGGTCTGGTAGCGGAAGTTCGTGCCATCGCTGTAGAAGACGAACCAGACGCCTTCGTGGCAGAAGGTCTGATGCTGGAACTGCCGGGTGGTGCAGTGGTTATGATCGACCGAGGGTTCGAGCTCGCGGATCACGGGCGTGGACATTGCCACGGCCCCCCCTTCTGCCGCTGCGAGGTGGAGACCCGACGCGAGGGTAAGGAGCGCCACCGTGTGTTGCAGCATGGCCGTGCCCCCGGGGCCGCGAGCGGCCCGGCTACGTGGCGACGTGGAGTTCCACGATATCGCCGTCCTCGAGCACGTGGTCGCGGTGGACCTGCTGGCCGTCGAACTTCGCGGAGCCCCACACGCAGGCGTACTTGAGGCGTTCGGGGAACTCGCGGTGCACGGCGCGGGCCATGTCCACCACGGTGTTGCCGTGCGTGAGGACGAACGGCGCCCCCATGTCCGCCGGCTTCCCTGGCTGCTTGCAGTAGACGCGGATGATGTCGAGGGTGTGGAAGAGGTGGGCGAGCAGCGCCGGGAATCCCGTGCCTGTGGTGGCCGATACGGGGAGCATCGGCAGGTCGGTGCCGTAGAGGTCGCGCAGGGCATCCAGGGTGTCCACGGAGCCGGGCAGGTCGGCCTTGGTGGCGGCGATGAGGGTGGACTTGAGCTGGCGGCTCTCCTCGTCGCGTTCATCGCGCCCGACGTGGCGCGCCACGGGCACCATGCCCCGGTCGGCGAGGAGGGTGAGGCAGGCGTCGAGCTGCTCCAGGGCGTCTTCGGCCGCCAGATCGACCACGATGAGAATGATGTCGGCCGTGCGGTAGGCTCCCATGATGCCGGGGGGCACGGCGTCGGCGGTCAGAGGCGGCATGTCCACAAGCTGGATCTGCACGTCCTCGTGGTGGGCGATGCCGGGCACGGGGGCGTGGGTGGCAAAGGGGTAGTCGGCCACGGTCACGCGTGCCTTCGTCAGGGCGCCCACGAGTGCGGACTTCCCGCAGTTGGGCAGTCCCATGAGGGCAACCTGGCCGGCTCCGCCGCGCTCGACGTGGAAGCGGTCGCGCATGCGCGCGCCCGCGCGAATGGACGGTTTCTGGCGCAGCTTCGCGATCCGCCGCTTCAGATCGCCCTGCATGTGGTCCGTGCCCTTGTGTTTCGGGATCACGGCCAGCATGCGCTCGAGGCAGCTCAGGCGCTCCTCGTCCGTGCGGGCCTCGCGATAGGCCTTCTCGGCGCCACGGTATTCGGGGGTGAGATTGGCGGGCACGGCTCATCTACTCCACGCATGGGCTTACCCGCCCAGGATACCGCGGATCGGCTCGGAAGTCAACGCGTCACCTCTGACGGAGTCTGGCCCCGGATCTTGGGAACCTCTGTGCCGCGATGGGTTCCCCCTCGACGTCCCGCTGACCGCAAGGGTTGGATGGGAGATTGGAAGGGCGGATGGAGGAAAGGCAAGACGTACGGGCTCCTTGCCCAGGCATCCATTCATCCACCCATCCATCCGTCCATCCATTTCGGATTGGTGATTCTGGACTCGCGATTCCCGATTGGCGGCCTCGGATTGAGGACTGGGATTCGGGATCCGCTCCCATAGACTACTGAACCTCAAAATCTCTGCGCGGCGCCGAGAAAACGTGGGGCTGGGCATCAATACTGTTCGGCACGATGGTTGCTGGTGCGGCTTGTATGCTTCCGAGGCTGAAGCGCGGGGTTCGGGGGCGGGGCCATGACAACTCGCGACGAGCCATGACAACTGATGTAAAGCCATGAAAATTGTTTACTTGTACTTTTGTGAAGGCCCTGTCATGCTGTAGGCATGGTCATTGCGCCACCAAGACAACCTGGCCGTAAGACGAAGCCGCCGCTGAGGCCCAACCAGATCGCCGGGGCCAAGTACCTCGAGAACATCCTCGACCTCCTGCCCTCCCTGCGAGACCATCGCGATTGCCCGAACCGCACTCTCCACTACGACGAGTACGTGGCGTACACGCTTCTCTACTTCTTCACCCCCGTGTTGACCTCGATGCGGGGGCTCCAGCAGGTGAGCACCTTCGAGCAGATCCACCGCAAGCTCAAGGTGCCTCGCTTCAGCCTGGGGGCCTTCTCCGAAGCAGGACGTGTCTTCGACCCCGAACTCCTCGCACCCCTGATGGGCGAACTGGTCGCCAAGATCGCCAACGTGCACACCGACCGGCGCCTGGACGCCCTGGACCTCGAGCCCACCCTGGTCGATGGCACGTTGCTCCACGCTCTGCCCAAGATGACCTGGGCCCTGTGGGTCGACGACGAGAACCATGCGGCCAAGCTCCACCTCGAGTACGCCTTGCTCAAGGCGGCTCCGGCCCAGGCCACCGTCACCGAGGGCAATGGCAACGAACGCACCGTGCTCAAGAACGCCCTGGCTCCCGGCAAGCTCTACGTCATGGACGGCGGGTACGCGGACTATGGATTGCTGGCAGCCATTCTCGACGCCGCCAGTTCCATGGTCGTTCGCGTGCGCACGAATTCCGTCTACGAGGTCCTCGACGAGCGGCCCTTGTCCGAAGCGGCCCGCCAGGCGGGTATCCAGGAAGACCTCGTCGTCCGCTTCGGCTCGGACTCGGCCCCCCAGCTCCACGACCACCGCCTGCGGCTCCTCAAGCTCCAGGTTCCCAACTACACCGCACTGCTCGGCGGCAAGCCCAGAGGGCGACGCGCCCGCAGCAAGCCGCGACACTCCCAGGCCACCACCTATACCCTGTGGGTGCTGACCGACCAACTCGACCTTGATGCCGACCTTCTCGCAGCACTCTATCGGTATCGCTGGCAGATCGAGCTGTTCTTCCGCTGGTTCAAGAAGATCCTGGAGGCCGAGCACCTGCTCTCCCACAGCCGCAACGGCCTGACGATCATGGTCTACTGTGCGCTCATCGCCTCGCTGCTCGTGCGGTTGTGGACAGGCCGCAAACCGGCCAAGCGCACCTACGAGATGGTCTGTTTCTACTTTCTGGGCTGGGTGAGCCAGGCCGAGCTCACCGCCCACATCGAGAGCCTCCAGCCTGCGGGTGGCTAGGCGTCCAGGGCACTTCGCACCCTCGGTTCGTCCTGGCCAGCGTGCGCCCTGACCTTTCGTGCAGGCGCGCGCCCGCCACACGCACGCCCTCGATTCCTCATCCGTCGGGCCCGGTTGCCTCCGCGTACCCCACACTGCAACAAGCGGGCCGAACAGTATTGGCTTTCACCCACTGAAGACCTGTACCTTTCCACGGCACACAGAGAAGTGCGGGCTAGCTGGCAGGGGGCACACTCACCTTCTGCTCGGCCTTGGTGATTCCCTGTACATCGTGTTCTCATCTGGCGTCAGGCCCGCAACGGGGCCCGCCCGTCTTGACGGTAGGCCCCCCGCTCCACACCTTCTCGGTCGCCGCAATTCCCGCGCCGAACAGTATTGATGGTGTGGCCGAAACTGACAGGAAGATCGCCACGGAGCTCTTCGACAGCGAGTACTACATCCATAAGCCCCACCCGCAGCATCTAAACGCAACGAACTCAACCACGGGCTGCCATATTGATCAGGTTCTCTGCACCTTGCGGGCCGGGTGGCCTAATAGTCGAGGAGGGACGAAGCGGTGCCGCTGAACGAGCCGCTGTCGGGGCTGGAGACGTGGTGTGCCCGACGCATGGGGCTGGCTTCGTTTCGGCGGCGGCACTTCTTGCAGATGCGGTGTCCCCGGTCGGTGAACATCCTGCGACCGCATCCGAGGCATGGCCGCCATTTCTTGACGCGGTCGGGGTGGTCGGGAGAGAGGAGCGGGACATCTTCTATGAGCGAATCGTCTCTCATCGTGTCGCCTCCTGGGTTTATCCTATCCCTCCCCGTCTGTGAGCCACATAGAGCAAAAACCATGCCAGGATGCTCTCGGCATGATGTAAGTGCAGGTTATATGGATGCTTATGTCCGTGGCCGGGCCGTGGCACGGGTGGGGTGATAGACGAGAAGGGTGGGCCGGGTACCAAATCGTCCACGAGGGGAGGCAGGAAGGCTCAGAGGTCCTCAGGGATGGCGTAGGGGGGCCGGCCGCCGCGCTTGACGAGGCGGTTGGCCTCGTCGTCGTCGACGAAGCGTTCGGTCTTAGCGTTGAAGGCGAGGCGGCGACCACCCACGCGATAGGAGATGTTGCCCAGGTGGCAGAGGACGGTGCTCAGGTGGCCCTCCTCGACGTCGGCATTGGCGCGCTTGCGGGAGCGGACGCAGTCGAAGAAGTTGGCGATGTGGTGGTCGCCGGGCCGGCGGCCGTGGTGTTCGGCGGCCACCTTGGCCTTGGTGTCGAAGGCCTGCCATCCGCCGCCGTGGCGGCTCATCATCATGAGGCCCTTGGTGCCGTAGAGCTCGATGCGGGTGGCGCTGAACGGCCAGTTGGGGAACTCGTCCAGGTCGCGGCGCTTCATCGAGGTCTTGCGCATATACGGCGTCCAGAGGGTGAGCTCGAAGGTCATGGTCAGCTTGTCGTACTCCCAGTGGACGTTCTGCGTGTCGGGGGTGTCCTGGGCGTCGTTGGCGAAGGCGAACTTCCCGCCCGTGCAGACGACGGACTTGGGGAGGGTGCGCCCGACGAGCCAGCGTGCGAGGTCGATCTGGTGGACGCCGTCGTTGATGATGTCGCCGCCCGAGTAGTCCCAGAACCAGTGCCATCGGTAGTGGAAGTGGTTGGGGTTGAAGGGGCGCTTGGGAGCGGGGCCGAGCCATCGGTCGTAGTCGACGCCCTTGGGGGGCTGGCCGTCGGGCCTGGGGGGGACGGCGCCGCGGGTCTTCATGTTGAACACGCGGCAGAGGTAGACGTCGCCGAGCTTTCCGGAGCGGATGTAGTCGGCGGCGGCGGTGCAGTAGGGGGCGCTGCGGTTCTGGGTGCCGAGTTGAACGATGCGCTTGTGCTTGCGTGCGGCGCGGACGGCCTGGCGTCCCTCCCAGATGTTGTGCGAGAGAGGTTTCTCTACGTAGGCGTCCTTGCCGGCCTGGCAGGCGTGGATGACGGGGAGGACGTGCCAGTGGTCGGGGGTGGCGTTGAAGAAGACGTCGACGTCCTTATCTTCGAGGATGGTGCGGTAGTCGGCGACGCCTTTGGGCTTCTTGCCCGTGTGCTTCTCGACGTTTGCGATGCCGGGTGCGAGGCGGGAGGGGTCGAGGTCGCACACGTAGGCGATCTGGCTGTCGTCGCGTGCGGCCACGTGGGCGACGAGCTGGCGGCCGCGTCCTCCGCAGCCGAGGAAGCCTGCGACGATGCGGTCGTTGGCGCCCAGAGCCTGTGTGCCAATGAGTGAGATGGCGGCGGCAGCGGAGGCGGAGCCCGCGAGGAAGGTCCGCCGGTCGACGGGACGCGTGGCCATTGCGGCATCCTCCTGGCAGGGGGGTTGGTGAGCTGCGGGTGAGTGTACGCCGTGGGGGCGGCACGTCAAGTGCGGTGGGGGGGGTTCGCTGGTGTGGCGCAGGGCGCGGTGGTAAGATGCCTCCAGCCTTGGAACCCTGGGAGACCCGGCAATGAGACGACCGAGAGGCATCCTTCTGGCTGCGGCGCTGGCCGCGGCGGCAGTGTGTGGGTGCGAGCGCGACCACGTGGAGGTGCGCGTGGAGCTGCGGCGCGACGGGTCGCTGCATCGGCGGCTCCGCCTCTGGCACACGAGCGAGAAGCGGGAGGAGGACAAGGGGAAGCTGCTGGCGCCGCCCGAGGAGATGGTGGCCAGGGCTGCGCCCCACTACGGCAAGCCGCTGGCGGACGAGGAACAGGTGGTGCGGTTCGAGGGCACCTTCCGCACCGTGCCCGCCGACTACGCGCAGGGCGAGGACACGAACCACGGCGACTACACGGTGTGGGCGTCGCGGCTGGGTGCCGTGGGCTACTACCGCGAGCGGCGGCCAGGCCGCATCGACCACCACGCCCGGCTCCGCGAGGCCATGGCCACCGTGGACCGCCTCGTGGACCTCATGGCCATCATGGCCCGCCAGCGGCTCCATGGCGAGGAGGGCCTGGACCGCCTGCTGGCATTCCTCAAGCAGCCGTTGCGGCGCGACCTCAAGGAGATGGTCACCTACGTGCTGCACGCCGCCCTGGGCGCGCCCGGGCGGCTGCCAGGCGAGGCCGGAGACGACCACCTGGCGGGCACCGGGGCGTTCCTCATCCAGTTCGCCGAGGAACGCGGCTACTTCCGCGCCGCCGACCTGCCGAGGCTGCTCACCGAGAAGGGCGCGACCGACTGGGCGACCACGCTCGTGGCCGGGAAAATGGGCCGCCCGCTCGACGCCGTGCTGCGGCGCAAGCTCCTGGCGCTCACCGAGCCCGAGCACGGCGAAGCCGCCTACGTGGCCGCACTCGAGGAGCTGGCCATCCCGCGCGAGGACTTCGAGAAGGCGCTACAGGCCCTCGCCAACGATCTGGTGCACATCAGCTTCGGGGGGGGCACAGAGCTGCTCGTCTCCCTGGTGATGCCGCCTGGGGCGCAGATCGAGTTCTCCAGCGGCACCCGCGACGAAGCCGGCCGCGTGGTCTCGTGGACCGATTCGCTCGACGACCGGGCCGTCGGCATGCTCTACTTCGCGGCCTGGACCGCGCCCGACGAGGCCTGGCAGAAGGCTCATCTGGGCCGCCTGGCGCTCCAGGGCAGGGAACTGATGGAGTACGTATTCTGGGAGCACTCGCTGGGCGACGAGGGGCGCACGGCCTGGCAGGCGGCCCTCGACCGCCTCGACCCGAAGGGCGACCTGCCCAAGCAGCTCCGCGGCATGTGGGTGCGCCCGCCGCCCCACGGCGCCGAGCCCGAGCCCGAGAAGGGTGCAGAGCTGATCCTCAAAGCCCTCGAGCCGAAGCCGGACGGCAAGTAGAGCCGGCGCCGCGCGGTCGCCCGCACTTCGGGGAGCGGGGAGAGCTCCGAATGCCCACCTCGCCTTCACGCCGGCGGCGGATGGCCTCAGTCCACCGTGCGTCCGCCGCCGAAGAGCAAGCGGAGAGTGACGCGCGCGGCGACGACGGTGGAGCCGGCGAGGGCGGCTCTGCCGTCCTCGGCCAGGATCTCGAAGATGAGCTTCCTGCCCTTCAGCGACGCGGGGAGGCGAGCCTCCGCACGGTCGCTGTCCAGAGCGAGAATCTGGGCGTCGACCGGCTTGCCGTCCTCTGAGAGGATGCGGATGCCCTTCTGGAGGAAGGCGACCCCGATGCGGTTGCGGTTCCACGCAGCGGCGGGGATGCCTGGCTTGCCCGTTGCCGCGCCGAAGTAGACCGCAACCAGCCGATCTCCATTCACATACAGGTTCGGGCTCACGTGGCCGAAGCGGTCGTAGGCCCGGCCGCTCTTGCGGAACAGGAAGCCGCGGTCGGCGAGCGCCGTCTCGGACGTGCCGACGGCCCACCGCGTGCCCTCGCGGCTCTCCTGCACAAGCATGTGCCAGCGCCTGATGTGCTCGACGTCCACCGCGCCGCCGTTGCGCAGAGCGGGGTTGTCGCGGTGGAAGCGCCACACGCTCGCCCGGTCGGGGCGGAACGGCCCGGGCGCCAGGCCCTCGACGGTAACGGCAATGGGAGCCGGCTGCGCGGCCAGGAGCGTGCTCGCGGCACCAGCAATGGCGAGGGCGACGAAAGGGAGGAATTTCATCGGGAGAAAAGCGCGTCTGGTGCAGAGCCGAGCGTGCGTTCCCTGATGCAGCGGCTCATCTCGGCGGAGCCAAAGGCCTCGGTGGTCTGCTCACCCATTCCCTGCTTCCGCAACGGCACGGAGGCGCTCATCGAGAGTGACGAGGTCGAATCCGAGGTGGCGGGCCAGCCAGAGGTAGCTCGCGTCGTAGGCGGAGAGACCCGTTTCGTGAGCGACGGCGACGGCGTCAAGCGGATCGACGGGATGGATGCTCACAGGGAGTTCTGTGGCCTCCCTGAGGGCCCGGCGCAGCCCGTCGGCGTCGTCGGGGTGATGGCGGATCTTCTTGACGCAGACGCTCGCCATCTCGTACCAGAGGAAGGCCGGGGCATCGATGCGCTGGGCAGTGTCCAACTGCGCTGCCACCTCCACGGCCTTCGGTTCGTCGAAGACCACGGCGGCGAGAGCGGAAGCATCAATGACGATGGCCGGCATCGCGGTCTTCCCTGATCATGGCCGTGGCCTCATCCGGCGTGTGGAGTCCACGCGCTCGCTGGCGCGCGACGAACTTGGTGAAGACACCCTTAGGCTCCTCGCTGAGCTCGGCCTCGAGGATGCCGACGACCTCCTCGTCCACCGTGCGATTGTGCCTGGCGGCGCGGCGGCGTAGGACCTCCGCGAGCCCGTCAGGAATGGGGATGTCCACGGGCATGACAGACTCCTTGTGGAAGACGCTTACACCATCCTGATTATACGCCACCCAGAACGGGCAATCAACTCCCGGGGGTCCGGCGGCCAGACCTGGTGAGAAGTGTGGGATAGGCTGTTTCCGAACGATGCCTTGGGGTGGGTAAGGGAGGGCGAAGCTCCTGCTGAGCCGCTGTTGCGACCCTGGTGTCGCGGCAGGAGCCTCACCCTCCCACGATTTCCCCATTCTGGGCTCGCGAGCGTCGGCACTGCCGTCCGCTATTCGTAGAACGAGTAGGCATAGACCTCGCGGCGGCCGAGCACGGCGACGGCACCGTCCTTCCCTACGTGCAGACGGTAGCGGATACAGTAGTCGATGGTTGTGTCGATGCACACGGTGAGTGCCACCTGCCATCCGTCGGCCACT
>Ga0272442_10003119_pt1 | contig 23451 bp, 15 predicted proteins | sample SSMForm2O_FD_200262 | JGI IMG/M metagenome (GOLD analysis project Ga0272442, IMG submission 200262) | Marine sediment archaeal communities from Little Sippewissett salt marsh, Falmouth, MA, United States - SSM-Form-2O | ecosystem: Environmental > Aquatic > Marine > Wetlands > Sediment ...
TGCTCCATCCACGTCCAGAGCTTGTCGGAGAGATGCCGCACAGTCTGGGCATGCTCGGCAAGCTGGGCCAGGTTGTGGCGCTCGTGGGGATCGGCCTGCAGATCGTACAGTTCGACAACGGGTCGCCTTCCCCCCCTGCGACGGGGCCGCTCGACGTGCTCGGCCACCCTCTGCGGCACCGCTTCGGTTGGATATATCACGCTCCGGCCGGGTTCGAAGTAGCGAATCAGCTTGTACCGCTCCGTCCGCACGCAGCGCGACAGGTTGTCATACAGCGCGTGGCTGGTCCGCTGGGCGTAGACCTCCCGGCGCGGTGACTGCTTCTGCTTCCCTTCGATGACCCGCTTGAAGCTGTACCCGTGCAGGTTGGCCGGCGTGTCCACCCCAACCAAGTCCAACAGGGTGGGCATGAAATCCACGTTGCTCATAAGCTGCTCGAGAACCTTGCCGCCTTCCATCGCCGTTCCGGGGCGGTACAGCACCAGCGGCGTCTCCATGCCCGGATCGAACAGCGCCCACTTGGCGCCGGGATACGGAATGCCGTGGTCGGAAGTGAAGATGACCAGCGTCTCGCCGGCAACCGCGCTAGCCTCCAGAGCCTTGAGAATCCGGCCCACGCAGTTGTCGAAGTAGCGGATCGTCCCCTGGAACATCGCCAGGTCTTCCCGAATCTCGGGCGTATCCTGAAGATAATAAGGTATCGCCACGCCTTTCTCGGTGTCCTTGCCGTTCTTGAAGGGCCGATGCACCTCGAAGAAGCCGACCTTCATGAAAAATGGCTTGCCTCCCTTCCGCGCCTGCGCAAGCTCGCGACCGGCCGCCTCCACAGTCTCCTCCGCGACGCGCTTCTCCGACAGCACCTTCTCATACCCCAGCGCATGCGGGTCGCCCTGCGTAACGTGCTGGAGGCCGACCAGCGTGGTGGCGTAGCCGGCGTCCTTGAGGATCGCGGCCAGATGTCGCTCGCCTTCGTGGAAGCGCCAGTTCCACGGCTCGTGCGTCAGGCCCATGAGCCCGTTGGCCTGCGGGTACCGGCCCGTCAAAATGCACCCCCGGCTGGGGCTGCACACGCAATCGGTCGCGAAGTAATTGGCGAAGCGAATCCCCCTCGCCGCCAGCGCGTCGATGTTGGGCGTGTGCACCGTCTCGACCCGGTAGCAGCCGATGTGCTGCCCGATATCGTGGCACGTGATCATCAGAATGTTCGGCCGCTCCCCCGAAGAACGCCGCGGCCGCCCCGCCGCTACCTGCTCACTCGCAACGCCCGATGCCCCCAGACCCGCCACCGTCGCACCCGAAACTCTCAGAAAATCCCGTCGTTTCAACGACCTACCCCTTCAAAGACTTCCACCTATCGCACCCGGCCGGGCCGGACCCTCCCGCCCGAAAAACGCCAAGACCATACTACCCGCCCGCATCCAGCCTGACAACGCCCTGCCGCCAGCACACAGCAGACTCGGACCAGACGGCCTCTTCTGGCTTCCGCTGGCTTCGTTTCCCGACCCGAACCCCGTTCTCTGCCCCAAAACCCGCAGTATTGGGTTCGTTCGCCCTTCTCTGCCTCCCAACTCCTCGGCTGCCAGCCCCGCACATTGGCTTCGTTCGCCATTGTCGGATTCCCAGCCCCCGGCCGCCTGACCCCCAAATTGGCTTCGTTTGCCATTCTCGGATTCGCAACCGTCGGCCGCCTGACCCGCAGATTGGGTTCGTTTGCCATTCTCCGATCCCCAACCCGGGGCACCCGGCCCCCAGATTGGGTTCGTTTGGCACACTCTGATTCCCAGCCGGGGCTGCCTGGCCGGCACGTTGGGTTCGTTTGGCATTGCCAGGTTCTCAGCACTGCGGCCGCACACGCGCATCCTGGTTTGTCTTGGGCAGCCAGGCCCGCGCCGAGTGGGTGCCGGTGAACCTCGCAATACCGGGCCATTTGACAAGGATGTACGCTTGGCTGGCCATGACTGGCTGTCGTCTGCTTCCTATCACAACCGATATATTCGTTCTATACTCATCATACTCCATCCGCCCAGGGTGTCAAGCCGGAAATCAAAGAATTCCTCCGTGCGCCACTCGTCCCGAAGCGCAGCGAGACAAGCGTGAGCGCATGAAATCCAGGCACCGTCCCGAGCGCAGCCGAGAGATATGCCAAGATGAAGCCGCTGCCAAACCTCCGCGCGAATCGCAACCTCATCAGCGTCCATCTGCACTGCTAAGGCTGAACAACTGGAAATTCTTTCCAGATAATGTCAGCGACCGTTGATAAGGGCTTGTGACCCGAGAAGTTATACCTCTCGCAAAGACGCGAAGATCGCCAAGGTTGAAGGGTGTTTTCATTGAGGCCTTCTTTGCGCTCTTGGCGAGAGGCAATTTGGTTGCGGCCGCAGGCTGGGCTGGGTTCATCTGCGGTTCCCCCTCATTCCACCGCCACCTCCCACCACAGCCTCGGATAGTCCTGCCCTTCGAGAATCCACCAGATGTCGTCCGTGCCGTTTTCGGTTTCGTCGATGAAATCCCAGCCAGTTTCGAGGAAAGTAGTCGCGCTTTGCATCTCGGCGGTGGTCAAGCCGGTGCCAGCAGAACTGTAGGCCAAACCTGACGCCTCAATATCCCAGAAGCTGCTAATCACACTGGCACCTGTCCGTAGGATCCTGTCATAGCCAATAAGGCCTCCTTCATCTTCCTGCCCAACGACCTTACCGGCGCTGTAGCAATTCTCAACCGTGCAAAAATGCCCCGTACTTCCAACCAAACCTCCGACTTTGTGCTCACCGGAAACATCTCCGTCGCTCCAGCAGTTGGCTATGACCCCAGTATACTGTTCTCCAATGATTCCCCCAACCTGACAGTTCCCAAAGACAAAGGCCCTACTGAAGCAGCCGCTCACCACAGTCTCTTGGGCCCGCCCTATCAGCCCGCCGACATTGCCCCGACTACCAGAGACCTCGCCTGTGCTGTAACAATCGGTGACACCACTATGCCAGTATCCGCCAGGGCCTCTGCTGAATCCCACCAAGCCGCCGACATTTTCAGTTCCGGAAACCGTTCCGCTGCTGTGGCATCTTCTAATACTATCAAGATTTGTCCCCACAAGGCCTCCGGTGTTTTCGCCGCCGGAAATTGTGCCGGCGCTATGGCAGTTGCTCACCCAATTATAATTGCTTCCCAACAAGAGCCCCCCACTGCCCGTCATCGTGCCCGTGCTGTGACAGTCGCTCACCTCTCCGTAATTGTCTCCTGCCAAGAGGCCGCCCTGACCTGACAGCGCACCAGTGCTATAGCAGTTTTCGATACGCCCCCTGTTTGTTCCTGCGAGCCCTCCTCCAGAGCCGACGACGTTCACGTCTACAACACCCAGGCCTCTGACCCAGGCTCCCTGCACTACCTTGCCGAAGAGGCCGAGTTCAGTGGGCCCCGACACCCTCAACCCTTTCACAGTGAACCCATTGCCATCAAATCGGCCCTTGAAAATCGGGACCACAGCATAGGACCAGATCATGTGCGATAGATCAATCTCCGCCATCAATCTGAAGTGAGCCGTTGGGTGGTAGTATACCCACCCCATGTCGATAGCCGCAGATATAAGGAAAGGTTCTTCAGATGTACCTTGCCCGGGGAGCTTCGATGGCGCGTAGCCATGGAACACACTCAGGACCGGATATCCACCTTCCTCGGGCATCCGCCAGACGTCATGCACTCCATTCTCCGTTTCTCCTACGAAATCCCACCCGGCGCATAGAAAGGTCTGTATGTCCTGCATTGCAGCCGTCTCCAAGCCCTCCCCCCCTGTGCAACCCTCTCTGGGCGAGGTTTCAGCATCCCAAAAACAAGCCACTACCCTTCCATTGTTGGAACCAAAGAGAGGTCCCGTGCCTTCGCCCCAGCGCACTCTGGCAATGCTACAGCAATTAATGACACTGCCACCATTATAGCCTATCAGCCCGCCAATGACCATGCCGCCATGCATGGTGCCGGTGGTGTAGCAGTTGATGAGACAGCCTCCATTGAATCCTATGAGTCCGCCGACGAAATAATCGCCTTCGCAATCGTCATCACTGTATATTGTACATATTTTTCCTCCAGATATTCTTGCGTCCGCGAAACAATTCATTATATGGCCTCCATTCTCGCCGGCAAGGGCGCCAACAAAGCTCTTTCCGTCCACGTCAGCATTCACGATGCCCAGATTGTAGATTTCCGCCTCCGAATCTACTTTGCCAAACAGCCCAACAAAGTCTGCTCCTCGTACCGTGAAGTTTTGAATTATGTGTCCGTTGCCATCGAAGACGCCGGCGAAGGAAGTCCCCTCAAAGTACGAATCATACGACGGATCTACATCCGGGGCAATCAAGGCGGTGTAATAACAAGAGCCAGACAGGTCAATATCCGCCATCAGTTTGAAGTGCTTGTCCCATGTGCATGGAAAGAGTGCGATCATTTTCAACTCTTGCGGCGTGTAGATGAGGAAGGGGTCATTTTGCATCCCAGTCCCCGACAGGGAATCGGACAACTGCGCTGTCCGAATCATCTCACCTGGTGATTGTTCCCACCACAACCTCGGATAGTCCTTTCCCTCGTCAATCGTCCAGATTCCCTGACCGTCGCATTCGGCCCAGACTTGGAATGTGTACATCGTCTGCATCTCGCGCGTGGTCAGTCCGGTTCCTCCCATGCTTGTTGCCTGTCCCGAAGTCTGCCTGTCCCAGAAGCACTGGACCGGCCGTGTATCTTCAAACGCGCACCCCACAAGTCCGCCAACGTACTGTCCGGTACCAGTGACCGTTCCGGTGCTGTAGCATTGGCTCAGGATTACATCATCGGGCCGGTACGACAATTCAGGGGCACAGTCCCCTACCAACCCGCCAACATAGTCGCTGCCTGTGACCGTGGCGCTGCTGTAGGAATGAGTTAGAACGCCCCAATTGCCACCTAGCAATCCGCCAACAAAATCATTCCCGTCGATTCTGCCACTGCTCTGGCACTGTGACACGCAGCTTTCGAGATAATTGAAGCCTACCAGCCCCCCGACATAGCTGTTTCCAGTGACCGTGCCGCTGCTGCAGCTGGCGGTGATACTGCCAACATTATCCCCCACAAGGCCACCGACACAATTATGTCCTTTGATCCTGCCCGTGCTGTGGCAATTGGTAAGGACTCCTCCTCTGCCCGACCGGTCGTAGTTACGACCAGCAATGCTCCCTATACAGATGTAGGTTCCATTGACCTCCACGGCCGCCAGGCGGAGATCGGAAATTTTCGCTCCCCGCCCCAATTGCCCGAACAAGCCCAGATAGCCGTCACCTGCGATTGTGAGATGTGAGATTACGTGGGCGCTGCCGTCAAAGTCACCTGTGAAGGCTATCCCGTCATATGGATCATGCCCCCACCTGTCGAGAGCATGCTCAGTATCCGGTGCAATGACGGCCTTGTCAAAGACCTCCCGCACCGGGAGGTTCGGGTCCAGGTCGATGTCGGCGGTCAGGATGAAGTGCTTGTCGTAGTCGTCGGGCGTTTCGCCGAGGGCGATCAGGTCGGCGGCGGTGGCGATCTGGTACGGGTCATCGGGCGTGCCGCTGCCGCCGGAGTATTGGGCTTGGGCGGGCAGGATGAACAGACACGTCGTCAAGGTTAGAAGCAAAGCTCTCATGGTCTCCAATCCTCCACTATTGGGTTAACCCATCAACAGTTCTCAAACTTGTGATCAACACTGACAATGTCTCTCTCATCGGCGTTCATCCGCGTTCATCTGCGGTTCCAAGGGGTTTTGTGGTTGGGCAGCCAGCCGATGTGATCGGGAAAGGGGTCGCACGAACGGTTCCGCATGCTCCGGCGAGGCTCATACTATCGTCCTCCAGTCCCCCCGGTTCCGTTAGGCCTGCTGCAAGGCAGCCGTCTCGTAGTGCCGGCGCGCATAAGCAGGGGTCGAATCAGCAGGATTCAGCCTCCTTGTGCCTGGAAAACAGTATAGCAGACATACAGCGGTCAGGTCAACGCCATAATGTCTGCCGTCTTATGGCTCTTTTTGGGAGCGGTGCTGAGCCGCTCGGCATCGGTGCCTGTGACGCCGGGCAGTCCGGCAGGCCGGTGACGGCTACTTCATTTCGATCTGCGCCTTGGCTCGATCGACGGTGATTCCGAGGAATTGGAACCAGCCGGAGAGGTTTCGGCCCCTGGCGATGCTGAGGACGGCGCCGTCGGCGCATGAAAAGTGCCCGGGACTGGATTCGAACCAGCACGAGCCGAAGCTCACTAGCCCCTCAAGCTAGCGCGTCTGCCAAATTCCGCCACCCGGGCGTTAGGCATTGATTATCGATGATTGATGATTGATTGTCAATTGGGATTCTTGAGATTCCCTGGGGCGGCATCGCCTGCGGGCGTGCTATGTGCGGCGCTCGTTGTCCCAGAGGAGGATGTGCAGTCGCTGGCCGAATGTGAAGCCCGCCTCTTTGCACATGGCTGCGACCATGGGGGACTTGGCCAGTAGTTCGGCCCTGGTGGTGGCCTGGGGCATCAACATCACCGTGGCACGGTCGAGTTGGCCGAGGGCTGGCAGGGTCCGTTCGATTTCACCGAGGTCTGCTTTGGAGTCGACGACGAACTTGAGCTGGTACGGATACGCCTCAATGAGGCGACGCACGGAATCAGGATCGAAACGCAAGCGCTCCTGGACTTCAGCAAGGTCGGCCTGGGCGGGCGTGGAATTGCTCAGCTTTGGACTGATGCTCATCAGGTCGCAGGCCAGATCAGGGACGAAGAGAATGCCCGCTGTTTCGATGGTGATGTGTTTGCCGAGGGCTTTGAGCCGGCCGGTCAGATCCGCCAGTCCCGGGCGGGGCAAGCCATCGGAATCGACCAGAGGCTCGCCGCCGGTGAGGACGACGTGCCCGCACGGCCAGGTCGCCACCTTTTCGGCGGTCTGCGCCGGCTCCAGGTCTTCGCCCGCACGGAAATCCCAGGCGTATTTCGTATCGCACCACCGGCAGCGCAGCGGACAGCCGGACAGGCGGACGAACACGCTGGGCACACCCGCCAGCATCCCTTCACCCTGTAGAGAATAGAATATCTCGGTTACGTTCATGCGTGTGGGTCGCGACAGAGGCCGTCAGGAACTCTCGTTCGCATAAACAAGCGGGTCGGTCAAGCCGGCCTCGGCAAAGCCCTTGAGACGAAGCCGACACGAGTCGCAGCGGCCGCAGCTTCGCCCCCGGGCGTCCGGATCGTAGCAGCTATGCGTGAGCGAATAATCGACGCCGAGCTTTGCGCCCGTGCGGATAATCTCCGCCTTGCTCATTTCAATGATCGGTGTGTGAAGGACGTATCGGCCTTTTCCCTCGACGGCGGCGGCGGTCGCGAGATTCGCCATGGCCTCGAAAGCCGCGATGAATTCCGCCCGGCAGTCGGGGTAGCCGCTGTAGTCCGTGGAGTTCACGCCGATGAAGATATCGAAGGCACCCAGCACCTCCGCCCAGGCCAGGGCGTAGCTGAGAAAAATCGTATTACGGGCGGGGACATAGGTCGGCGGAATCTCGGTCTCGCGGCCCAGCGTGCGTCGATCCTTCGGCACGGCGATACGGTCGTCGGTCAACGCCGAGGCACCAAAGGCCGCCAAGTCAACGTCCATCACGCGATGTTCGGTGACGCCGAGCGAGCGGGCCACCTTCTCAGCCGACTCGATTTCGCGCCGGTGACGCTGGCCGTAGCGAAACGTCAAAGCACGGCACGCAAAACCCTCGCTCCGCGTGATCGCCAGCGTCGTGGTCGAGTCCAATCCCCCACTCAGGAGCACGATGGCATTTTTGTCACTCATTATCTACTCTCACGGATATCGGTACCGCATTTCGCAAGTCCTGCGACTACCGCGGATAGGAGATTGCTTCGTCGCTGCGCTGCTCGCAATGACAAACATAGCACAACATGTCATTGCGAGCAAAGCGAAGCAATCTACAATCGCACCATTTACGAGACGCCATATCAGCCCAGACGCGGCGGCGGCACTATCGCCCCTGCGGCCACGGATACGCGTTGGAGCCGGCGACCTCTTCGGCGGGCCCCTTTGGCAGGGTCTTCTGCCAGGCGAGCACCTTCCGGGCGAGTCGCTCGACCACGTCGGCGTGTCGGTCGGCCAGGTTGTTCAGCTCGGTCGGGTCCTTCGGGATATCGTACAGCTCGACCCGGCTGCGGTTCGGGTTCAGCAGCAGCTTCCAACGGCCCTCGCGGATTGCCAGCATCGGGCACTTGTGAACCATGTCACCAAAGACCCGGAAGCGCCACTCCCACATGAGCGGCCTGGTCCGCTGCGTCGGGGTCCCCTGCAGCGCTGCCGACAGATCTTCACCGTCCAGCGTCAGATCGGCCGGCACCTTCACCCGGGCCAGGCCACAAACGGTCGGGAGCCAGTCCACGCCCGCGATGAGCGTCTCGCTGTCCACGCGGCCCGCCGGCGTCCGGCCGGGGCAGCGTACGATGAAAGGCATCCGGATCCCTCCCTCGTAGAGACTCCGCTTGCGCCCGCGAAACGGGCCGGTATTACCGATGCCGCTGTGTACGGCGTTGCGGATGTGCAGGTCCTCAGGCCCGTTGTCGCTGGAGAACACGATATAGGTGTTCTCGCGCAGGCCCAGCTCATCGATCCCCTTGACGAGGCGCCCGACCTGGGTATCCAGGTCCGTCACCGAGGCATAGTAGATCTGTTTGACCCCTTCGTAGGAAACGCCGGCGGGAGCGTAGCGTTTGTACGGCTCCATCTGCTCGGGCGTCGGATGCAGCGTCGCGTGCGGCACGAGGGTCCAGACGTTGACGTAGAAGGGCTCGTCGCGGTGCTCTTCGATGAAGCCGAGGGCCCGGTCCACGATCTGAGCGGTCGACTTGGCCCGGAAGTACGGGTCGTCCAGCCCGGTAAGCTGGGGCCCCGAAGAGACGCGCGTGCAATGGTCGTCGATGCCGTAGGCGCCGGGGCTCGGGGCGCCGCCGCCGGAACCGAGATGCCACTTGCCGAAGTGTCCCGTCGCGTAGCCGCCCGTCTGGAGCAGCTTGGTCACCGTCGATACCTTCGGGTCCAGCCAATTCGGCATGGCGCGCGCCTGGTTCTGCTTGTGGGTGGCGAAATGACCGTGGATTCCCAGGCGCGCGGGGAATTGGCTCGTCATGATCGCCGCCCGCGAAGGGGAACAGACCGAGCCGCTGACGTAAAACTGGGTGAACAACAGCCCTTCACGCGCCAGACGGTCGAGGTTCGGCGTCTTGATCTGTCGGTTGCCGTAGCAGCCGAGATCGCCCCAGCCCAAATCGTCGGCAAAGATAAAGACGAAGTTCGGCTTCGTCCGCCGCGACGGCTCATCTGCCATCAACAGACGCATCGGCAGCGCCGCCAGCGCCAGCGTCCCGCCCACCGCCGAGACGAACGAGCGACGATCCATAATCTGCACGTCGTGGACCATGGGTATATGCCTCCCTTCTGGGGCGCGGACCGACACCGGGACACGCCCTGCCACAGGTTCGAACCTCATGCTACCGCCCCGCCCTGCCGGCGTCAAACGAAATGGAAGTGACCCGGCGGCAGAGGGCAGAAGCTATCGCCCAGCCGCGTTTGCCGCGGCCGGTGTTGGTGTTCGAAACGGGTGCGGCCGGAATCGCGTGGTATGGTTCATCCGGCCGGCACAGGACCGGCGAGGTCGTGGTGCAATCGTGTCGAGCGTAGCGCCGACTCCCGCGCCGTCATGTCTGTAGGGGCAGGCCCCCGTGCCTGCCCGGATGATTCGACAACGTCCTGCGCTGCACGATTGCAGAAGGGCAACCCCGTGGTTGCCCCTACGGCGGCGCGGCAAAATGATAAGCGGCGTGGAGATATCGGCTATCCGCCACCGTTTTTGCGACCGCGCCCGTATGGGTTTCACGAAAGAGTTAGTTCTTGTATTCAACGGGGTGCGCCGCTATCATGTGAGGGACAAGCACGAGGACAATGACCGTGAACGAGCGTGAGCAGATTGAGCTGTTTGACAACCCGCGTCCGGGGCGGGAATACCGAATCACCATTCGCTGTCCGGAATTCACCAGCGTCTGCCCGAAAACGGGGCAGCCGGATTTCGGCGAAATCACCATTGAATACAACCCCGACAAAAGCTGTATCGAGCTCAAGAGTCTCAAGTTCTACCTGCAGAGCTATCGCAACCAGGGCATTTTCTACGAGTCGCTTACGAACGACATTTTGGACGATCTGGCCGCCGTATGCCGGCCCCGCTGGATGAAGGTGACGGCGCGGTTCACGCCGCGGGGCGGCATTACCACCGACGTCGTTGCAGAATACAAAGCGCAACGCTAATGTTCTGATTCGAGGTATCCAAATGGCAATCAGACTGCACTGCGACCACTGCGGAAAGAAGATTGAAGCCCCGGACAGCGCGGGAGGCAAATGGGGCAAATGTCCCGCCTGTCACAACAAGGTGTATGTCCCCGAGCCGGTGGCCGACGACGAGCTCAAGCTGGCCCCCGTGGACGAAACGGAGGAGGAGAAACGCGCCCGGCTGATGCGCGAGAGCTACGAGTTGACGAAAGATATCCTGCACGAGCAAGCCCCCGCTGCGGGCGAGGGCGGCGGGCACGGCGCGGCACCCGAGATCAGTGAAGAAAAACTGACGAACCACATCATCCACTATCTGCGACAAATGGCGGACGGCGAGCTGGATGAGGCCCAGAAGACCGCCGAGCACATCACGCCGCATCGCCAACCGGCCATCGCCATCCTGGACAGCCTGGCCAAGAGCGAGACGCCCGACCCGGAACTGGAAGACGTTCCCAAACAGGTATTGGCGGGCTTGATCCGAAACATGCGCACCCGGCTCGGCTAATCGAGCCGCCATCGGCAAGCATCTCAGGATACACCCTGTTTGACCGCCAGGGACGCGGTCTTATGCGAATTCTGATAAATCCTTGGGCGGCATGTCATTCCTTCGGCTGCGCTCAGAGCCCGCCCTGAGCTTGCCGAACGGGACAGGCTCTGGACGTAGCGTAGCGCAGTGAAGGATCTCCGCTGCGACCGTCAGATAGATTTCGTTCGCAGCCCATCCCGGCGCGCCGGGATTCGCCTGCGGCTCAGAATGACAACGCCGCGCACGAATCGACCAGAACCCCTATTATCGGCCCCCGCAGGGTCGCCGCGTTTCCAGTAATTCTCCAGGTTGGTTCTCCGGAAGCATTTTGTACGTTTTATGTGTGGCTCGCCCGATTCCGGCCCGCCGCAGGACTAACTTGGAGGAAACTCAAATGGGTGGTGAGAATACGGTTATACATGTCACGCACGAAGCCGCCGCCAAAATCGGAGGCATCGGCGCCGTTCTGCAGGGCTTTTTCACCTGTCCGTCCTACCTGGAAACCATCGGCCGTTCGATCCTGATCAGCCCCCTGTTCACGACCGACGGCCCGGCCGCCGGCCGACTGGGGGACGACGGCGAAGTGCTGCACTCGGCTCTCGATGGGCTCACCCATCCCGATTACAGCCCCCTGCTGCAAGAGATCGAGCGCCTCTACCACGTCGGGACCGTCTACGGACGACGTACCTTCACCGACTGCCAGACCGCCGCGCAGAGCACGCAAGAGGTTTTGCTGATTGATGTACGCCACATGAATCTGGACCTGCTCAATCCCTTCAAGCAGCGTCTCTTTGAGGCGTTCGGCATTCAGAGTCACCTGCACGAACATCTGTGGGAATACGAGCAGTACGTCCGTCTGGCGCCTGCCGCCCTGGCGGCGCTGAAGGCCCTGGGAGCAGCCGACGGCCCCGCCACCATCATCGCGCATGAGTTCATGGGCATGCCGACGGCCCTGGCGGCCATCCTCGACCACGAGTGCGATTTTCGCACCGTCTTCCACGCCCACGAGGTGGCGACGATGCGCCGCATCGTGGAGGAGCACCCCGGGCATGACACGATGTTCTACAACGTGATGCGAGAGGCGCAGAAGAGCGGCCTGTACGTCGACGAGGTGTTCGGCGATCAGAACACGTACTTCAAGCACTCCCTGGTGCAGGCCTCGCGCTATTGCGACCACATCTACGCGGTGGGCGACCTCGTGGCCGAAGAGTTGCGGTTCCTGGCGGCGGATTTCGACACGGAGAAAATCAACATCGTCTACAACGGCATTGGCGCCTATGAAATCACCGTGGGGGACAAGTACATCGCCAAGGAGAAGCTGCGACGTTATTGCTTGAACCTACTGGGATACCGCCCGGATTACGTCTTCACGCACGTGACGCGCCTGGTGCGAAGCAAAGGGCTCTGGCGCGATCTGCGCGTTCTGCATGAGATGGACCGCGCGCTGGATCGCGAAGGCAAGACCGCCGTATACTATCTGCTCTCCACGGAGGTGGCGCGCCGCCCGAACTGTGACATTCGCAACATGGAGGCGACCTACGGGTGGCCCGTGGCTCATCGCGAGGGCTGGCCCGATCTTTCCGGTGGAGAGGCGAGCTTCTACAGCGCCGTCCAGCAGTTCAACGCCGAAAGCCGTCGCATCAAGGCCATTTTCATCAACCAATTTGGATTTGACCCCAGAAGCTGCGGCCTGCGGATGCCCGAGGACATGGAGTTCATGGATATCCGTAAGGGCAGCGACGTGGAGTTCGGCCAGAGCATCTATGAGCCCTTCGGCATCGCCCAGCTCGAACCACTGACGTTCGGCGGCATCTGCGTCCTGACCAACGTGTGTGGATGCACCGGCTTCCTGCGTGACGTCGCCAACGGACGGTCCGTCTCGAACGTCATCATCGCCGACTACACCGACCTCGCTGCCGATGGGCATGCGGATCTTGGCAGCCTGCTTCAGATCGACCGGGCTTTTCGAGACCGTATCGAAAACGCCGAGGCAGCGCGAGTAGCGCAGGAAATCATGGAACGGCTGCCCAGAAACGAGAGCCAGACCGACCGGATGATCCGACAAGGCTATGAATTGGCCCACAACATGAACTGGGACACCGTCGTTCGCAGGTACCTGCTGAACGACCTGGCCTCCACCCGAACGCTGCGCCAACGAGACTACATGAACGCGTAACCGATCTCGCGAGCCAAGTGTGCCGAGGTTGCCAGCCCTATGGCGCCCAAATCTCGGCAAAGACGCCGTACCCGGAACCGTCCTGCTCCTCGCTGATCCAGACCACGACACACCTGCCATCGCCGGCCATGGCCACATCGGGGTACCACTGTCGTCCCGTCACGAACGTGTTCACCGGCGTTTCCTCCCCGATCAGCGACACACCGCGACCACACCGTTGACTGGCCACGCCACAGCAATGGCCGTCGTAGTCCTGGCTGTCCCACACCAGCAGATACTCGCCGGCACCGTTGGTCGCCACGTGCGGATGGCCTTGATTTCCCTTCATCGTCGTGTTCACCAGATAGGGCTCCGTGGCCGGGGCAGCGTTGGGGTCAAACTGCTGAGCGACGATATCGTACGGAAACGGGCCAATCGCCCAGACAACGAGGAACTCACCGGACCGGCCTACCGCCACCGAGGGTCCGTACCAGCGACTGTTCAAATCGTCCGTGATGCAAATGACGTCACCGGCCGGCGCGCCGTCCGCCTCAAAGCGGCGGAACATGATAAACTCACCGTACGGGCGATTCCACGTGTTACCCATGCGAATCCAGGTCACGACAAATCGGCCGGACTCATCCATCGCCACCTTGGGCCAGTTCCCCTGCGAACACCAGTTGGCAACAGGACATTCGATGTCTTCGGGGTATTCGTTGACCACGAACTCCTCGCCGAGAGGCGCGCCGTCCGGACCAAAAAGCCGCCCCATCACGAAACTCTTGCTGGTAAGATCATAGGCGGATTTGCTGATCCACACGATGATGAAATCGCCGGCAGGACTCGCAGCGATGCTTGGCGTGGACTGCGTTACGCCCGCCGTCAGATTGCTGACCCGGAATTCATCGGTCAGCGTGAGCGTCTGACGGTCAAACATCCGGGCCAAGACGTCCGTACCCTCGTCGCCCGGCGCGACCCACGCCACTATGAAATCGCCGGACTCGCTCAGAGCCACGGCCGGGGTCCAGTTGTCTACATCCGCCGATGAAGCGTTCACCTTGAACTCGTCGCTGATGGGCACACCATTGGCATCGAAACTGCGAGCGTAGACCCCTCCATCCCGTCCGTCGGCGGGATGGCTGCGCCAGACAACGACGAAATCACCGGCGTCGTTCATGGCGACCGCCGGATGGGTCTGATTATGCTCGGTATAGTTATTGACCTGTAACTCGGCCCACCCCTCGGCAGCCCACAACAGAACAACCGCAACTGCCAACCGCGCGCATGTTTTCCCCCTGTACATGATTCGCACTCCTTAGTCCTCTCAGTTTTGAATGGCCCCGGAACCAGCCGGGGCTTGCGCCTATCCGCTCGGCGCATTCATATACTACGACGTAAAAGAACGTACTTTGTTACAAGAAAAAAGCTGCGGAAACGACAAATTTCGGGCGGTACAACGGATAAGGCGGCTTTCTCGCCGTTGTCGAGGGCGCGGCCGAAAGCACACGGGCAGGACCTCCGGAGACGCCGACCCGGGCAGTGTCAACCGGATTGGCGCCCAGGACTGTGCTCGCGCTGCCCGGGCCGGCGCTTGCGCCGCTTTACTGGCCGCAGAGGACTCGACGTGTATAATGGTCTGTGGCACATCGCACCAGATGATGAGCCAGTCAAGAAACATTGCAACGAGGAGTTGAGAATATGATTGGACAAGAGCGGGCAGCGTACTGGTTCGGACGGGAAAGGCGGTTAGGCGGCCGGCAGAGGCCGAGATGGGCCAAAGTCGCCGTTCTGGCACTCATGTGGCTTCCTGCTCTCGTCCCCCGGATCACACATGCCGCGCCGGAAAAGCCGATTGCCCTGCACCCGGAAAACCCGCATTATTTCCTGTGGCGCGGAGAGCCGACGATCCTGATCACCTCCGGCGAGCATTACGGCGCCGTTCTGAATCGTGCCTTCGACTACAGCCGGTACCTTGCGACCCTGCGATCGCACCGATTCAATCTGACGCGGACCTTCAGCGGCGCCTATTGCGAACCCCCGGGAGCGTTCAACATCGAGAGAAACACCCTCGCCCCCGCCCCAGGAGACCTGATATGCCCGTGGGCTCGAAGCGACAGGCCCCGCTACGCCAACGGCGGGAACAAATTCGATCTGACCCGCTGGGACGAACGCTACTTCACGAGACTCAGTGATTTCGTCGCCGAAGCCGGGCGTCGCGGCGTGGTGGTCGAGCTGGTCTTGTTCTGCCCCTTCTACAAGGACGCGATGTGGGAGCTAAGCCCGATGAACTCCCGCAACAACGTCAACGGAATCGCGAAAATGAGCCGGACCGATGTATACACGCTCAAGGATAAGGACTTGCTGGCCGTCCAGGACGCCATGGTGTGTCGCATCGTCAAAACGCTCAAGGATTTCGACAACCTCTACTACGAAATCTGCAACGAACCCTACTTCGGCGGCGTAACCATGGAATGGCAGAACCATATCGCCCGGACGATTGTCGATGCCGAGTCGGAGTTCAAAGCCAAACACCTGATCGCCCAAAACATCGCCAACAAGAAAAAGAAAATTGAAGATCCGAATCCGAACGTATCCGTCTTCAACTTCCACTACGCCAAACCGCCGCTGGCAGTAACCGAGAACTACCATCTCGACAAGGTGATCGGCGACGATGAGACGGGCTTTGCCGGCGACGATCGCGTCAAGCCCTACCGCCTGGAGGCATGGGATTTCATCGTCGCGGGCGGCGCCGTCTACAGCAATCTGGACTACTCCTTTGCAGTCGGCTTTGAGGACGGCGGGGCCATGATCAACGCTCCCGGCGGAGGCGGACCGAAATTACGGCAGCAGCTCGAGATTCTCAAGGACTTCATGGGCGGCTTCGATTTCATCCGAATGAAGCCCGACAACGCCGTACTCAAAGGCGCTGTGCCGAAGGGTGCGACGGCGCGGGCGTTCGTGGAGAGAGGCCAAGCCTATGCCATCTACGTAAACGGCAACGGCGTGCCCGGCCTTCAGATCGAACTGCCGCCGGGCCGCTACCGAGCCGAATGGATCGATACCAAAACCGGAGAGGTGGACCGTGCCGAATCGTTCCGACATAGCGGCGGGACCCACTCGCTGGACGCGCCCCAGTACGCCGACGATATCGCCTTGCGTATCACGGCGCGCGACAGAGAACGCAAAGGCCTTCTCTTCACCAGTGATTTTGAAGAGGCCAAACTGAAAGGTTGGCGCGGCTCGGGCAACGTTCCGGCGGTCACCCGCGAGCGGGCCCGCGCCGGCAGATATGCCATGAAATCGGCCCTGGACCGACACCGGGACCGGGTCGCGTACCGCACGGAGGTGAGCGGGCCCCGCGCCGAAATCGGACAGGAATACTGGTACGGATTCAGCGTATACCTGCCCGGGGACTACGTTCCCGACCGCGTGTGGGAAATCGTGGCCCAATGGCATGGAGTCCCAGACTTCGATGCGGGCGAGAACTGGCGCAATCCGGTGATGGCGCTGTTTACCACGAGCGGGCGCTGGAGCTGGGTGAGCCGCTGGGACGCCAAGCGCAACACCTTCGAGAGCGGCCGGCGCAAGTACGGCGGTACCCAGCAGTACGACCTGGGCGCATACGAACGCGAGAAATGGACCGACTGGGTGGTCCACGTCAAATGGTCGTACCAGGGCGATGGCATCCTGGAGGTCTGGAAGGACGGCAAGCAAGTAATCGACCAGAAAGGGCCCAATGCCTTCAACGATGCCAAAGGCCCCTATTTCAAGATGGGATTGTACAAGGGCTGGCGCGACCCGAAGAGGCCCAGCGACGCCGTGAGCAAACGCGTGCTCTACCACGACGAATTTCGCATGGGCCGAGCAAACGCCCGTTACGAAGACGTCGCGCCGGGTCCGTAGTCATGCCCGCAACGCCTCGCCTGGGCAGCAGACACGCAAAGCCCGGCGAACCGCGCGCTTCCGTGAGACGTACCAGAGGGCAATCTGAAACACTGAACGGTCTCGATTTGACATGAGCCCATCAAGGATAAAAGTCGTCGTCGCGCTGAGCGGCGGTGTAGACAGCTCGGCGGCCGCCGCCCTGCTGCTCGAAGCAGGATATGAGTGTATCGGCGTATTTCTGATCACGAGCGAACGCGGGCGGCACGCCGAGGAAGAGGCGCGCGAGGTCGCCCGCAGACTCGGCATCGACCTGCACATTCTCGATGTCCGCGCGCAGTTCGAGCAGATCGTGGACTATTTCTGCGACGAGTACAGCCGGGGCCGAACGCCCAACCCCTGCGTCGTCTGCAATCGACTCATCAAGTTCGGCCGGCTCTGGGAGTTCGCCCGAGAAACCGGAGCCCAATTTCTTGCTACGGGCCACTATGCCACAATCGCCCGCCACAACGGTGAACCGGCCTTGTACGAGAGTGCCAACACCGCGAAGGACCAATCCTACGTCCTGTCCATGATCGAACGACAGGTCCTGGGCCATGTCCTCTTTCCCATGGGCGAATACTCCAAATCCCAAGCTCGACAAATCGCCCGCCGCCTGGGGCTGGGCACGCATGACAAGGAAGAATCGCAGGAGATTTGCTTTGTCCCGGATGACGCGTACGCGGCGTTCCTGGAAGAGCGCCGGCCTTCTCTCTCCCGAAAAGGCCCGATCACAGACAGCTCCGGGCGCGTTCTCGGTACGCACGGGGGCATCCACCGCTACACCATCGGGCAGCGTCGAGGTCTGCGCGTCGCCATGGGGCAACCCTATTACGTCACCAGGCTGGACCCGCTGACCAACACGGTCGAGCTGGGACCGAAGGGCGAGGTCATGCACCGTACACTCACGGCGACGGGAGTCAACTGGTTGGTCGATCCGCCTTCATCGCCCTGGACCGCCACCGTCAAAGTCCGATATAACAGCCCTGGAAAAGCGGCCACGCTCACCCTCGGCGGAGACGGCGTCCGGGTCGAATTCCACGGACCCGTCATGGCCATTACGTCGGGACAGTTGGCGGTTTTCTACGCGGACGAAAACGGGCGGCGGCGGGTCGTTGGTGCCGGCTGGATTGACAGGGTCGCTCATTGACGGTATGCTAAATGGCGCCGGCACTGCCTACTGACGCGCCGCATGGCTGCAATGCTGTCATTGGTAATTGAAGCAAAAGACACGAAAGCATAGACTGGTCGAGGATGCAGGCAAACCAGGATATCTTGAGTCTGTTGGAAGCGAAAGGAGCCCAGGTGGCCAAGGAAACGCAGCGCGGGGTGATCCTTCAGCCGGGGGCCCTGGGCGACTGTATTCTGACGCTGCCGCTCGTGAAAACCATGAAAGATGCTCTGGGCCTGGGCGGCGTCGACATGATCGGTCACACCGACTACATCGGCATGCTTCCCGAGCGAAGCTGTGTCAACGGCGTTCGCTCCATGGACGCAGCCGAGCTGCACCGACTGTTCGTCGAGCCGTCCCAGTTCGACCTGGCGGACGGGGATCCGCTCATCAACGTGTTTGTAGACTATTCCTGGATCGTCTCCTTTCTGGGCGAACCACACGGTGCTTTCGAGCAAAACCTGATCTTCACGACCAACTGTAGCCACAGCGCCGAAATCATCACTTTGCCGATGAAGCCGCCGGAGGGCAATGCCCAACACGTCGCTCAGTTCTACATCCAGCAGTTCGCCGCCGAGAGCGGCTTGTCCGCCGAGCGTGCCAGGACGGGCGCCAATGACGTCCTGATTCGCGTAACGGAAGGAGATCGAGACGACGGCGTGGAGATCCTCGACCGCCACGGCATTGAACTTTCCAAGAAGCTGATCGTGATCCACCCCGGCAGTGGCGGCCGGGAAAAATGCTGGCATTTGGAGAACTTCGTGAGCCTCACCCGGGAGCTGCGCTGCAGAGACTACGAGGTGCTCTTCCTGCTGGGCCCCACCGAAGAGGAACGGCTGAAGCCGTCCGAAAAGGCCCGTATGCAAAATATGGCCGAGTGCTTGACCCACCTGTCGCTGACGCAGGTCGTCGGCGTTTTGAGCGGCGCCGACGCCTTTGTCGGCAACGACAGCGGCGTGACGCACCTGGCCGCCGGCATGGGGCTGCGAACGTTTGCCATCTTCGGACCGACCGACCCGGCGCTCTACAAACCCGTGGGCCGAGCCGTAACGCTGTTTCGGGATGCCAAAAGCTCGTTTTCCCAGCGGCCGTCCGCGAAGTTCCAGGAGGCCCTGCTCGAAGCTGTGACGTCCTCGATATAAGCACCGCCGGACCTGGGCTGTAACCGCAACGACCTGTCCCTCGCCCCCCGATCCCGTTCGGCAGACGTCCGGCGACAACAGGTTGTCATTTCGACCGGAGCGCAGCGGAGTGGAGAAATCTCGCCGCGATCGGCAGGTGCGCTGCGATTGGGGCGGAGGTCTTGGGTGGGCTTGCTCTTGGCCGCATTCGATGGGAGGTTTTGTGGCGCGGGTAAAACGCCTCTGTCGCAGCCGGATTTCTCCATCGCGGCCTCCACCCTCCAGCCGAAATGACAGCAACAGCACTCGCCTCGCCGAAGATATGGAGAAACATAAATCGCACCCGCCAGGGCGGCCCGTTCGATTGCAGGGTTGACCCCAGGGTTTCTCCGGGTAGAATCAGGTCTTTGGGCGTGTGGCAGCCGTTCAGGTCCCACCTGAACGCAGGATACTCTCCGCCTGCCGCGAACTCGAACGGAATGACCCGCTGGGGCCGCGCCCGGCGACTGCTGGAATGGGCGAACGTGAAGACACAGGAACGAACGCTGGGCGAAATAGCTGAACATGTGGGCGGCACCCTCCACGGTGATCCCACCGTGGCCATCCGGGCCGCCGCTACGCTGGAACGCGCCCGCCCGGGCGATATTACCTTCGTGGCCAATCGCAGATATGAAAAGCAGCTCCAGACCACCGCAGCCAGCGCGGCGATCGTCGCCGAGAAGATGGCCGCGCCTGTGTCGCTCCTGGTGGTCGACGATCCCTATTACGCGTTCACCCGCGTCATGGTGCTCCTGCACGGGCACCGCAAACACAAGGACATCGGGATCAGCCCACGGGCCGCAATTTCCGAAAGTGCGAAGATCGGCGCCGATTGCCACATCCACGACTTCGCTACCATCGCCGACGATGCGACCATCGGAGACCGGTGCATTGTGTATCCCTGTGCCTACGTCGGAGAAGGAGTCCGAATCGGGGACGACACCATCATCTTCCCGAACGTCGCCATCTACGAAAGCTGCGAGATCGGCAAGCGCGTCATCATCAACGCGAATTCCACGATTGGAGTCGATGGATTCGGCTACGCCACGCACCAAGGCGTACACCACAAGATACCGCAGGTGGGCCGCGTGGTGATCGAAGACGATGTCGAGATCGGGAGCTGCTGCGGCGTTGAAAGGGGCACGCTCGAGGATACGGTGATCGGCCGGGGCAGTAAACTGGGCGACCTCGTCACCATAGGTCACGGCACCAAGCTGGGGCCTTATTGTCTGCTCGTAGCGCAAGTGGGCATCGCGGGCTCGACCACGTTGGGCCATCATTGCGTCATCGGCGGACAGGTCGGCATCGTGGGGCATATCACGATTGGCGATCGTGTTACGGTGGGCGCCCAGGCCGGGGTCATCAACAGTATCCCCGATGGTGAGACCGTTCTGGGAGCACCGGCAATCGATGCGAACCAGGCCCGCAGGGCCTACACCTTGCTCCAATATCTCCCGCAGATGCGCCAGGATATCCGCAACCTGCAGCATCGCCTGCGTAAGATCGTAGCCTCTATCAAGACGAGCTCTGACGACGGGGCCGATGAGTAACGTGCATCGAGGATTTCATCCGGTGGTGACACCATGAGCCAGGCAGACAAGGTCGGCTTGATCGCCGGCGGCGGTCGGCTGCCGTCCATGGTTGCCGCCGGGGCGCGAAAGACGGGACACAAAGTCGTTTGCGTCGGCTTGGTCGATTACGCCGAGCCGTCGCTGGCAAACGAGGTTGACGTGTTCTACCGGGCCGGCGTGGCCCGCCCGGGAAGCTGGATTCGCAAGCTCAGAAGGCACCACGTGGCCCGCGCCATCCTGGTCGGCCGCGTGACGAAGTCACATCTGTTCACGCCCCGGCGTATCCTGCATTATCTGCCCGACTGGCGCGCGTTTCGGATATACTACTGGCGTCTGCGCGGCAAGAGCAAACTCACCGACACGCTTTTGGCGGCACTGGCCGACGAGTTGGCCAGCGGCGGCATTACATTGGAGAACTCGGTCATGTACTGTCAGGAACATCTCGCTGAAGAGGGAGTCATGACACGGCGCCGGCCCGGACCGCGGGTCCAGGAAGACGTCCAGTTCGGATGGCCGCTGGCCAAGAAACTGGGCGAGATGGACATTGGGCAGGCCATCGCCGTGCGGGAGATGGAGGTGATCGCGGTGGAAGCCATTGAAGGGACCGCCGAGATGATCCGTCGAGCCGGCACGTTCTGCAAGGCCGGCGGCTGGACACTCATCAAGACGTCCAAGCCGCAGCAGGACATGCGCTTTGACGTTCCCTGCGTGGGGCCGGAGACCGTGCGGGACCTGGCCGCAAATGGCGGCACCTGCCTGGTCATCGAAGCCGGCAAGACCATCGTTATCGACAAGCCGCAAACCATAGAGCTCGCCAATCAGCTCGGCGTGGCGATCCTCGGACGCTGAGACCGGGCAACAGGCAAACCCGCAGAGGATAATCGCGTGAGGGAATGTCCCTTCCAGCTTTCGGTTGCACGAGATCACCCGCGCAGAACGGAGACTCTGCGTTGTACGGCCCTGCTGCGCGAAATCCCACAGACACGTGCGGTCTACAGCGCTCGCTGGAACGACCGGGAGGTGATCGTCAAAGTCTTTGCCGGCGGGCGCAGTGCTTCCCGCCACCTCACGAGTGAATGGCGCGGGCTCACCGGCCTGCGAAAACGCGGCTTCTGCGCCCCCGAACCCTTGTTCTATGGCACGACCGTCGCGGGCGCGCGGGTGCTCGTAATGGAACGTATCGGCGGCTCGGAATCGGTGCGGCGGCTGTTCCAGGCAACCTCCGAACCGGCCGGCAGGTTCGAATTGCTCGATCCCGTCTGTCGCGAGCTTGCACGCTACCACATCCGGGGCGTCCTGCAACAAGACCTTCATTTAGGCAACTTCCTGCTGCGGGCCGAGGGCGTGCTGGCCATCGACGCCGCCCAAATCCGCTTTCGTTCCCGACCGATTGGGAGAAGCAAGAGTCTCAGCCAGTTGGCGAAAGTGGTATCGTTCTTGCCCGACCCTTGCCTGGCTTCGGCGCGCAGCCTGTATCAGGCCTACTTCGAGACGCGTGGCTGGCCCTTGCAGAAGTCTGATGAAGCCCGGCTGCGAAGAGACGTCCGCCGGCACAAGAGCCGCGCGATAAACAGAATGCTGCGCAAGTACCAGCGCAGCAACAGTAGACATCGGCCTCTCGTCCTGGATGGGTATCGCGGGCTGTTCGACCGGCAATTCTGCAGTCAGGCGGCAGCGGCCGAACTTGTGCCGCAACTGGACGCCCTGATGGAAACGGGAGACATCCTCAAACGAGGCAACACGTGCTTCGTATCCCGCGTGCGCTGGCACGACACGGACCTTGTCATCAAACGATACAACCACAAGGGGCTGATCCATTCGCTGCGTCACACCATCAAAAGATCGCGTGCGCGGCGCGGCTGGACGAACAGCCATCGGCTATGCCTGCTGGAAATCGGCACACCTGAGCCGCTGGCTTATATCGAGCGATGCAAAGGCCCTCTGGTGTGGTGCTCCTATCTCCTGCACCGGTACGTTCCGGGACGCAAGCTCAGCGAGCTGCCAGGCGACCCCGCGATCGAGCAGAGCCGGCGCAAGCAACATGTCGCCCAGGTCCTGGAGGTGCTGGAGAGGCTCGGCAATTACCGCATCACCCACGGCGACATGAAACACTCGAATATTCTGATCAGCAACGGTGAGCCTATCTTGACCGATCTCGACGGCCTTACCGCACACCGGTGGCATTGGACGTATGCGGCGGCGCACCGCAAAGACGTGCGGCGTTTCCGGAACGTCCCTTCGCCCGACGCACCGGCGACACCGTAGCCTGCGCCCCATCGTTTGGTGCAAAGGCAGACAACACCAGCCGCTGGGATATCGCTCGGCCCAACCAGCGTGGATGTCCCGATGCACACCTGCCTCGCACAAAAAGACTTTCCCAGAGCACCGAACAAAGTGTCAAATCAGCGGACCTGGCTTGCAGGACCGCTACGGGATCGGTCGGCGCGGAAAACAAGTTCGAGACCGTGACATGGAAATAGATAGCAAAGGTTCTCTTCGTAGTATTGCTGCATACACGGGTGAAGATTCAGGAACCAGCCGATTAGCTTCTTCAGCGGCTTGAGCAGCCGAAACGACGACCGGAATACCAGGCGCTGCGAGAGAACCTCGATCC
>Ga0272442_10003120_pt1 | contig 23450 bp, 21 predicted proteins | sample SSMForm2O_FD_200262 | JGI IMG/M metagenome (GOLD analysis project Ga0272442, IMG submission 200262) | Marine sediment archaeal communities from Little Sippewissett salt marsh, Falmouth, MA, United States - SSM-Form-2O | ecosystem: Environmental > Aquatic > Marine > Wetlands > Sediment ...
CCCTGGAGGACAAGAAGACGGAGATCGGCTGGGGCAACCAGATCCGCAGCTACGTCTTCCATCCCTACCAGATGGTCAAGGACCACCGCACCAACGTGGAGACGGGCAACCTCCAGGCCGTCATGGACGGCGACCTGGACCGCTTCGTCGAGGCCTGGCTCAAGCGCGAGGCGGGCATGGCGGTCGGCAACAAGGCCGGCGCGGAAGGGGGCGCGTCGTGAAGACGCTGACGGTGAAGACGCGCGCGCGGCAGGAGGTGCGCGACGTGACGGCCGAGGTGGCGCGCGCCGTGTCCGAGTCCGGGATCGAGGAGGGGCTCTGCCACCTCTTCGTGCCACACACGACGGCCGGCGTCGCCGTCAACGAGAACGCCGACCCGGACGTCAAGCGGGACATCCTGATGGCCCTGGACCGCCTGGCGCCCGAGGGGCTGGACTGGCGCCACGCCGAGGGCAACAGCCCCGCGCACCTCAAGAGCGTGCTCACCGGCAGCGGCGCCACGCTGATCGTCAGCGGTGGCCGCCTGGAGCTGGGCACCTGGGGCGGCATCTACTTCTGCGAGTTCGACGGCCCGCGCACGCGGCGCCTCCACCTGCGCCTGCAGGGCGAGGACGGCGCGGGGCGCTGGCGTCTCGTCTGAGGAACGGAAGGGCATGACCGAGGAGCACACCGGCGGCACGGCCGAGCGCCTGCGCCGCGACAAGGAGCGCAAGGTGGACGCCCTGCGCGAGCAGGGCGTGGATCCCTACCCCTACGGCTACGCGCGGGACGCCACCGCGGCGGAGTGCCACGAGCGGGCCGCGGCCTGGATCGCCGAGGAGCGGACCGTGTCCCTGGCCGGCCGCCTCATGAGCCAGCGCGTCATGGGCAAGACCAGCTTCGGCCACCTGCAGGACCGCTCCGGCCGCCTGCAGCTCTTCCTGCGCAAGGACGAACTGGGCGAGGAGTCCTACCGGCGCTTCGTCAAGCTGGTGGAGCCCGGCGACCACCTGGGCGCGCAGGGTCGCCTGTTCGTGACGCGCACGGGGGAGCTGAGCCTCCGCGTGGAGTCGTGGACCCTCCTGGCCAAGGCCCTGTTGCCCCTGCCCGAGAAGTTCCACGGGCTGCAGGATCCCGAGCTGCGCGCGCGCCAGCGCTACCTGGATCTGGTTGTCAACGAGGACGTGCGCGCCCTGTTCGAGCGGCGCTCGCGGATCCTGCGCTTCATTCGCGGCTTCTTCGACGCGCGCGGCTTCATGGAGGTGGAGACCCCGGTGCTGCAGGGGCTCTACGGCGGCGCCACGGCGCGGCCCTTTCGCACGCGGCTCAACGCCCTCGACCTGGACCTCTACCTGCGCATCGCCGAGGAGCTGCACCTCAAGCGGCTCATCGTCGGCGGTCTGGAGCGGGTCTACGAGATCGGGCGCATCTTCCGCAACGAGGGCATGGACCGCTCGCACAATCCCGAGTTCACCATGCTGGAGACCTACGTCGCCTACTGGGACTACCACGACATGGCGGCCTTCGTGGAGGAGCTCTTCGCCGGGCTGGTGACGGAGCTGGCGGGCTCGCCGCGGCTCGTCTTCGGCGAGACGGAGCTGGACTTCACGCCTCCCTGGCCGCGCGTCGACTACTACGAGGCCCTGGCCGAGGCCGCCGGGCGCGATCTGCGGGAGGTCGACGATTCTGCCCTGCGCGCCCTCGCCGCCGAGCGCGGCATCGAGGTCGATCCGGCCTGGCACCGCGGGCGCCTCCTGGACGCCTTCTGCGCCAAGCTCGTGGAGCCCGCCCTCCTGCAGCCGGCCTTCCTGGTGGACCACCCCCAGGCCATCAGCCCCCTGGCCAAGGCGCACCGCGAGAAGCCGGGCCAGGTGGAGCGCTTCGAGGTCTTCGCCGCCGGCGTCGAGCTGGGCAACGCCTTCAGCGAGCTCAACGACCCCGACGAGCAGCGGCGTCGCTTCGAGCAGCAGATGGGCCTGCGCGCCAAGGGCGACGAGGAGGCCCAGGTCCTCGACGAGGACTTCCTGCGCGCCCTGGAGGTGGGCATGCCGCCGACGGCGGGGCTGGGCGTGGGCGTCGACCGCCTGGTCATGCTGCTGACCGGCACGCCGCACATCCGGGACGTGCTCCTGTTCCCCATGATGCGCCCCGAGGCCTGACGTGGGCTGCTCGCTCTGGCTCGCGCTGCGCCACATCGCCCACGCCCGGCGGGGAGGCTTTCTGGGCCGCGTCAGCCTGCTGGCCCTGCTCGGCGTGGCGGTGGGGGTGGCGACGCTCCTCACCGTGTTCGCCTTCGTGCAGGGCTTCCAGGGGGAGCTGCGGCGCCTGCTGACGGGGATGAACCCCGCGGTCTTCGTCTCCTCCGCCGACCGCGGCGGCCTGGCGCGGCCGGACTCCCTGGCAGCGGTCCTCGCGGCGCTGCCCGGCGTCGAGGCGGCGAGCCCCTTCGTCCAGCAGAAGGGCGTGCTGAGCCGCGCCAGCGGCGGCGCCCTGCGCCTGCGCGGCGTGATACTGCGCGGCGTGGATCCGGCCGGCGAGACGCGGGTGACGGACGTCCTCGCGCGCTGCGATCCGCCCTTCGCCGGCTTCGCCCTGCCCGGCGGCGCGCCGGGCCTGCTCCTGGGCGCGCGTCTGGCCGAGGAACTGGGCGTCCTGCCCGGCGAGCGCGTGACCTTCACCACCGTCCTCGACGCCGCCGGCACCGAGCCCCTGCACCGCGACTTCACCGTCCTCGGCCTCGTGACCACGGGGCTCTACGAGTTCGACCGCCGCTTCGCCTACGGCGATGCGGATCTGGCGCTCCGGCTCTTCCGCGGCGGCGGCGGGCCGGACGGCCTCGGCCTGAAGCTGGCCGATCCCCTGGCGGCCGACCGCGTGGCGTCGCGGCTGCGCGGGAGCCTCGCCTGGACGAGCTACCGCGTGGCCAGCTGGATGGAACTCAACGCCGACGTCTTCCGCTGGATGCGCACCATGCGCGCCATCCTCTTCGTCGCCCTGAGCCTGATCATCCTCGTGGCCGGCTTCAACATCGCCGGCACCATGACCATCATCGTCACCGAGAAGACACGCGAGATCGGCCTGCTGCTGTCCCTGGGCGCCAGCCGGCGCGGGGTGCTGGCCGTCTACCTGATCGAGGGCTGGCTCATCGGCCTGACCGGCGTCGCCGCGGGCGGCGTCCTGGGCCTGGCGGTCATCGCCTGGTTCCGGCGCCATCCCCTGGGCCTGCCCGGCGAGGTCTACTTCATCGACGCCATGCCCGTGGCCCTGAGCCCCGGTCTCTTCCTGGCCATCGGGGCGGCGGCCGTGCTCGTGGCTCTGCTGGCCCTGGTCCTGCCCGGCTGGGAGGCCCTGCGCCGGACGCCCCTGGACGCCCTCCAGGGGGAGGGGAGGATCCGTGCCTGAACCGCTGCTGGAAGCCCGCGACCTGAGCAAGCGCTACGCCACGCCCCGCCGCACCGTCGAGGTGCTGCGCTCCTGCAGCCTGGCGCTGGACGAGGGGGAGAGCGTCTCCGTGCTGGGGGCCAGCGGCAGCGGCAAGAGCACGCTGCTTCACCTGCTCGGAACCCTCGAGATGCCCGACGGGGGCGGCCTGCGCTACCGGGGCCGGGATCTGCTGGCGGCCGGCTCGCGCGCGCGCAGCGAGTTCCGCCGCCGGGAGCTGGGATTCATCTTCCAGTTCCACCACCTGCTGCCCGAGTTCTCGGCCGTGGAGAACGTCGCCCTGCCGGCCCTCATCGGCGGCCGGCCCCGCCGGGAGGCCTTCGACGGCGCCGGGGCGCTCCTGGAGCGCGTGGACCTCGCCGGCCGACGCGAGCACCGCCCCGCCGAGCTGTCGGGCGGCGAGCAGCAGCGCGTGGCCGTGGCGCGGGCCCTGCTGACGCGCCCGCGCCTCATCCTCGCCGACGAGCCCACGGGCAACCTCGACCGGTCCACGGGCGCCGAGGTGGCGGACCTGCTCCTGCACCTCTGCGCCGAGGCGGGCACCGGCCTGGTCCTCGTCACCCACGACCGCGACCTGGCCGCCCGCTGCGACCGCTGCCTGCACCTGGTGGACGGGCGCCTGGCGATGGCCTGATCGCCCCTGGCCGGCGCCGCCGGGCTGGGGTATATTGGGGCGACCCGGGGAGGTCGCATGCGCGAGATCTGCGAGGCCTGCGGGCGCAAGGAGGCCCAGCTCCGCTTCACCGAGGTCCGCATGGACGGGAAGCGCACGCTCCAGCTCTGCGCCCAGTGCGCGGCCGAGCGCGGCGTGCCCGTCGGCCTGGGCGACGAGGCTCTCCTCGACACCGAGCGCATCTGGACCAGCCTCCTGCGCCGCCACGCCGGCGAGCACGGGGGCGAGAGCCTGGCCTGCCCGAGCTGCGGCTGGACCTATGCCCGCTTCGAGGCCGAGGGCCGCCTGGGTTGCCCCGATTGCTACCAGACCTTCCAGGGCGACATGACCCGCCTCCTGGCCGCCTTCCACGGCGACAGCCACCACCGCGGCAAGGTTCCCCATGGCATCGGCCGGCGCCTGGACCTCCAGCGCCGGATACGCGGCCTCAAGGAGAAGATCCAGCTCGCCGTGGGGGCCGAGCGATTCGAGGACGCCGCCCGCCTCCGCGACGAGGTGCACGACCTGGAGGTGGAGCTCAAGCGCCTCCTGGACGAGGCGGGGGCGCCGTGATCCCCACCGAGATGACGCGCGAGCTGCTGGCCGTCTGCCGCGAGGCGCCGGACCACGAGGTCGCCCTGGCCACGCGTCTGCGCCTGGTGCGCAATCTGCGCGAGCCCTTCCCCGCCGGACTCGAGCCCGGCGAGCGCCTGCTGATGCGCGAGCGGCTCCTGGCCGGCCTGCGGGGCTGCTCGCTCCTGGACGGCGCCCGCTGCCTGGAGGCCGAGTCCCTGGCGGCGCACGAGCTCACCTTCCTGGCCGAGGCGATCCTGGGCCACGACCGCATCCCCGACGACACCGCCGGCCTGGGACTGGCCTTCGGCGACGATCCCCGCCTGAGCGTCCTCGTCGCGGCGGAGGACCACTTCGTCATCAGCTGCCTGCGGCCGGGCCTCGCGCTCCAGGAGGCCTGGGCCTGCGCGGACGCCATGGACGCAGCCCTGGAGGAGCGCTTCGAGTTCGCGTTCAGCGAGGAGTTCGGCTACCTGGCCGCCTCGCCCCGCGGCGCGGGCACCGCCCTGGCGGCCGCCGTGGCGGTCCACCTGCCGGCCCTGGCCCTCTCCGAGGAGCTGCCCAAGGTCCTCCGCGGCCTGGGCGCCCTGCACCTCTCGCTGGCGCCCCTGAACGGCGGCGACGAGGCCGCCACGGGGCTGTTCGCCGTCGGCAACGCGCGGACCCTCGGCCGGGAGGAGGGGGAGATCCTCGCCTCCCTCGCGGGGACCGTCGACAAGCTGGCGGAGTTCGAGGCGCGGGCCCGGGAGCGCCTCCTTTCGGAGGCACGGAGCTTGCTGGAAGACCGCGTTTGGACGGCCTACGGCCAGCTACGCTACGCCCGCCTGATGGACGGCGAGAAAGCACGCGAACTCCTGGGCACGCTCCGCCTGGGATGCTTGGCCGGGATCATCCAAGACATTACATTACAGGAAGTTCAAGCCATGTGGCGGCTCCTGCAGCCCGGACACCTGCAGGCGGCCGAAGGGCGCGCCCTGGACGAGGACGACGCGGCCGAACTGCGGGCCGCGCGCCTCCGGGACTGGCTGGGCGACCCGCGAGAGGAGGATGGAGCTCGATGAACGATCGCTTCACGGAGCGCGTGCGCAAGGTGCTGTTCCTGGCCCGGGACGAGGCCAGCCGGCTGCAGCACGAGTACATCGGCACCGAGCACCTGCTGCTGGGCATCGTCCGCGAGGGCGAGGGCATCGCCGCGAAGGTCCTCAAGACCATGGGCCTGGATTTCGACCAGATCCGCATCGCCGTGGAGAAGCTGGTGTCCGCCACCGGCGGCACGGTGATGATCGGCGAGATCCCCTTCACGCCGCGGGGCAAGACGGTCCTGGAGCTGGCCGTGGAGGAGGCCCGCCTGCTCAACCACAACTACGTCGGCACGGAGCACCTGCTGCTCGGCCTCATCCGCGAGGGGGAGGGCGTGGCGGCCCGCGTGCTGCTGGACCTGGGCGTGGACCGCAAGCGCGTCCGCGAGGAGATCCTGAAGATCATCGGCCCCGGGGGCAGCCAGCGGCGGGGCGGCGCCAAGGAGAAGTCCAGCACGCCGGCCCTGGACCAGTTCGGCCGCGACCTGACCCATTACGCCCTCGAGGGCAAGCTGGATCCCGTCATCGGGCGCGACCAGGAGATCGAGCGCATCATCCAGGTCCTGTGCCGACGGAAGAAGAACAACCCCGTCCTCATCGGCGAGCCCGGCGTGGGCAAGACGGCCATCGTCGAGGGACTGGCCCAGCGCATCGTCGACAGCCGGGTGCCCCGCCTGCTCAAGGACCGTCGCATCTGCACGCTCGATCTGGCAAGTATCGTGGCGGGTACGAAATACCGCGGCCAGTTCGAGGAACGCCTCAAGTCCATCATCAACGAGATCCGCGAGTCCGACGACATCATCATCTTCATCGACGAGCTGCACACCATCGTCGGCGCTGGCGGCGCCGAGGGCGCCATCGATGCCTCGAACATGCTCAAGCCGGCTCTGGCGCGCGGCGAGCTGCAGTGCATCGGCGCCACCACCCTCGACGAGTACCGCAAGCACATCGAGAAGGACGGCGCCCTGGAGCGGCGCTTCCAGATGGTCATGGTCAACCCGCCCACCGAGAAGGAGACCATCGCCATCATCCGCGGCCTCAGGGACAAGTACGAGGCCCATCACCGCAGCCGGTTCACCGACGACGCCATCGTCGCCTCGGTCAAGCTGAGCCAGCGCTACATCAACAACCGCTTCCTGCCCGACAAGGCCTTCGACGTCATCGACGAGGCCGGCAGCCGCGCGCGCCTCTCCGTCTGCACCATCCCCACGGAGATCGTGGACCTCGAGCGCAGCATCGAGGAGCTCGAGAAGGAGAAGGAGAGCGCCATCCAGAGCCAGGAGTTCGAGCACGCCGCCAGCCTGCGCGACCGCGAGAAGGAGCTGCGCATCAAGCTGGAGGGCCTGCGCCTGGAGACCGAGGAGAGCAGCCAGGATGAGCAGGCCGTCGTCGACGTGACCGACATCATGCAGGTGATCAGCGACATGACCGGCATCCCCGTCACCAGCGTCGAGGAGGCCGAGGGCCAGAAGCTGCTGCGCATGGAGGAGGTCGTCGGCGAGCGCATCGTCGGCCAGGACGAGGCCATCACCGCCATCGCCACGGCCGTGCGGCGCAACCGAGCCGGCCTGCGCGATCCGCGGCGGCCCATCGGCTCCTTCCTCTTCACGGGGCCGACGGGCGTGGGCAAGACGCAGCTCGCCCGGGAGCTGGCGCGCTTCCTCTTCGACTCCGAGGACCAGCTCCTGCGCATCGACATGTCCGAGTACATGGAGAAGTTCGCGGTCAGCCGCCTCATCGGCGCGCCGCCGGGCTACGTGGGCTACGACGAGGGCGGCTACCTCACCGAGAAGGTGCGCCGCAATCCCTACTCGGTGGTGCTGCTGGACGAGATCGAGAAGGCCCACCCCGACGTCTTCAACATCCTGCTGCAGATCCTCGAGGATGGTCAGCTCACCGACAGCTTCGGCCGCGCGGTGGACTTCAAGAACACGGTCGTCATCATGACCAGCAACCTGGGCGTGCGCGAGCTCAAGGAGCGGCGCACCATGGGCTTCAGCCTGGGGCAGGCCGACAGCATGCACAAGGACATGGTCAACAAGATCATGGAGTCCGTGCGCAAGGCCTTCAGCCCGGAGTTCCTCAACCGCATCGACGAGACCATCGTCTTCCACAGCCTGGGCCGCCCGGAGATGGAGAAGATCCTCACCATCCTCCTCGACGAGCTCAAGGACCGCCTCCTGGACCAGGGCTTCGAGTTCGGGCTGGACAAGGCGGCCACCGACCTGCTCATCGACCGCGGCTTCGATCCCAGCCTCGGCGCGCGCCCGCTGCGCCGGGCCATCCAGCGCAATCTGGAGAACCCGCTGGCCGAGCACATCCTGTCGGGTCGCCTGCGCCGGGGGCGCGTGATCATCGTCCGCGTCAAGGAAGGCGAACTGACCTTCACCCAGGACGGAGAGGACGCGCCGCCGCCGGCGGAGGGGCCCGCCGAGGCCACGCCGGCCGAGAAGAGCGGCTAGAAATCCCGCTTTACAAGGGGACCCGGTTCTCCTATTTTTCCGACTGTGCAGACGGCTCCTGCGGGAGCCGTTTTTTTAGGGTCAAGTCTCCTCCCGATTCCCGAGGAAAATGAAGATCCGAACGCTCCTCCTCGCGATCTGCCTGCTGCTCCTCCTCGCCGGCGCCGCCGCCGCCCAGGACGGCCTGCGCGTGGACAGCCTCCGCGTCGAGGGCCTGCGCTTCCTGCCGGTCGAGCGCGTGCTGATCGAGTTCGGCGTGGTGACCGGCGACCGCCTGGACGCCGACGATCTGGCCGACGCCCTGCGGCGCCTGAACCGGACCCGCCGCTACCGCGACGTCACCGTTCGGATGCGGGAGCTGGCGCCGGGCTCGGCCATGCTGACGCTGCAGCTCGCCGAGCATCCGCGCGTCACGGAACTGCGCTGGGAGGGCCTCAAGAAGATCGACGCCGACGACCTGGCCGAGGCGATCCGCATCGGCGTGGGCGGCTACGCCTCGCCCGTCCTGCTGGCCGAGGACGAGGGGCGCATCCGCGAGCACTGCCGCGAGAAGGGCTACCACGCGGCCGCCGTCCGCCACCGGCTCGAGGAGACCGACGGTCGCGCACGGCTGGTCTTCGTTCTCGACGAGGGGAAGAAGACCAAGGTCACGCGCATCGCCTTCGAGGGCAACGCCTCCCTCGACGCCGGGCGCCTGAAGAAGGTCCTGCGGACCCGGACGAAGTCCCTCAATCCCCTGAGCTGGCGCAACTTCAACTCCTACCAGCCCGACAGCATCCAGGCCGACGTGTCGCGCCTGACCTACCTCTATCACCAGGAGGGCTTCCTGGACGCGCGCGTCCGGGAGACCCGCACCGACTTCGACGAGGACCGCGACGAGGTGACGGTGACCTACGTGGTGGAGGAGGGGACGCGCTACCGCTTTGGACGGATCGCCTGGGAGGGCAACCAGGTACTGGACGACGACGCCGTCGCCCGGCACGTGCCCTTCGACGAGGGCGACCCCTTCGACGGCTTCGCGCTGGACGACGCCGTCTTCGGCATCTCCACCGCCTACTACGACGAGGGCTACCTCTACAACCAGGTGCGCCCCGAGCGGCGGCAGGAGGGCGACCGCGTCAACGTGCTGCTGAGCGTCTACGAGGGACCCCTGGCGCGGGTGCGCGAGGTGCGCATCGCGGGCAACGACCTGACCCGCGACAAGGTGATCCGCCGCCAGATCACGATCTTCCCCGGCGAGCTGTTCAACCGGGAGAAGGTGGTGCGCAGCCACCGAGACATCTTCATGCTGCGCTACTTCGACGACGTCCAGTTCGAGCCGCGGGCGGATCCCGTCACCGGCGACGTGGATCTGGTCTTCAACGTCGCCGAGCGGCCGACGGGCAACTTCGGCGCCGGCATCACCTACAGCGAGGCCACGCGCCTGACGGGCTTCATCCAGGTGGGGGCCCAGAACTTCCGCGGCACCGGGCGCACGGTGAACTTCCAGTGGGAGTTCGGCAAGACCGTGCACCTGTTCAACATCCAGTACATCGATCCCTGGTGGCGCGACCGGCCGATCACCCTGAGCCTGAACGTCTACCGCAGCCGCAGCGACCTCTACAACAACTACTACGAGGACGAGAAGCGCGGCTTCTCCATCGGCCTCGGCCGCACCTTCCCCTGGCTGGAGTACTCTCGCATCAGCGCTTCCTACCGGCTCGAGAGCGTCGAGCTCTACGACTTCAGCGACGAGTACCTGGCCGGCGGCGGCACCCTGGCCGACCGGGACTGGCCCGAGATCGAGAGCAGCGTCACGCTGCTGTTCCGCCGCAACTCCACCGACAGCCCCTTCCTGCCCTCGCGGGGGACCAACTTCCGCCTCAGCTCGCAGTTCGCCGGCGGCGTCCTGGGGGGTAACCTGGACTACCAGCGCTACCTGGCCCACTACACCTGGTACCAGAAGCTCAAGGGGCCCTTCGTGCTGCGCTACCACCAGGGCCTGGGCCTCGTGGACGGCCTGGACAACCCCAACCAGGTGCCCGACCAGGAGCGCTTCCGACTGGGCGGCAACCGCACCTATCCCCTGCGCGGTTACGACGACTACTCCGTGGTGCCGCGCGGCAACAGCCCCTATTTCGGGGGCCGCGCCATGACCACCGGCACCGTCGAGGTGGTACTCGGCGTCAACAACAGCGTACAGATCATCGCGCCCTTCTTCGACTTCGGCGACACATGGAACTCGTTGTCCGAAGCCGACTTCACGACGCTGAACCGATCCATCGGCCTGGGCGCCCGCGTGGAGGTGCCCATGATGGGCGTCCTCGGCTTCGATTACGCCTTCCCCCTGGACGGGCCCGACGAGGGCAAGGGCCGATTCCATTTCAAAATGGGCACGGACTTCTAGACAGGAGAGTCTCTGATGCGCACACTCATCCTCGGCGCCGCCCTGCTGCTCGCGGCGGCCGGACCGGCCACCGCCGAACTCAAGGTCGGCGTGCTGGACTACCAGGCGATCTTCCAGGGCTACGAGGGCTACGACGAGGCCCAGAACATCTTCAACCGCGACCTGGAGGCCTGGCAGAACCAGAAGCAGCAGATGGTCAGCGAGCTGCTGCAGGCCCGCGAGGACTACGAGGCCCAGCGGCTACTCTTCGATCCGGACACGCGCCAGGAGCGCGAGGCCGAGATCGCGCGCCTGGAGGCCGAGCTCTACGAGTTCGAGCAGGCGAAGTTCGGGCCCGAGGGCGAGGCGGTGCGCCGCAACATGGAGCTCAGCGAGCCCATCCACGAGAAGATCCGCGAGGTGGTCAAGACCGTCGCGGAGGAAGAGGGCTACGACCTGGTCCTGGACGTCACGGGCATGGTGCTCTACCAGAAGCCCGACATGCTGATGAACGAGAAGGTCGGGGCCGCGCTCAAGTCGAGGGGTTAGGGATCGTGAAGGATCACCAGCTGGAACCCATGGGGGCGCCCCGCGAAGCTCCCCGCTACACCCTGGCGGACCTGGCGCGCGAGATCGGCGGCACCCTCGACGGCGAGGCCGGCCTCGCCATCGAGGGCGTGGCCGGCATCCGCGAGGCCCTGCCCGGGCAGATCAGCTTCCTGGCCAACGCCCGCTACCAGGCCTACGTCAAGGAGACGCGCGCGAGCGCCCTGATCGTCGACCTGAAGGTGGACGTCAACGGCCTGCCCGCCATCCGCGTGGAGGATCCCTACCTGGCCTTCCTCAAGGTGGTGCGCCTGTTCGCCAGCCCCCTGCGCGAGCACTACCCGCCGGGCGTCCATCCCAGCGCGGTCCTCGGCGAGGACCTGATCCAGGGCGAGGACTGCCACGTGGGCGCCCTGGTCCACGTGGGGCGCGGCTGCCGCCTGGGCCGCCGCGTGGTGCTGATGCCCGGCGTCGTCCTCCTGGACCGCGTGACGGTGGGGGACGACTGCATCCTCTTCCCGAGCGTCGTCCTGCGCGAGGACACGCGCCTGGGCGACCGCGTCATCATCCACGCCGGGACCGTCATCGGCTCCGACGGCTTCGGCTACGCGCGCGACGGCGAGCGCCACCACAAGATCCCGCAGATCGGCCGCGTGGAGATCGAGGACGACGTCGAGATCGGCGCCAACGCCACCATCGACCGCGCCACCACCGGCGTCACGCGCGTCGGCCGCGGGACGAAGATCGACAACCTGGTCCAGATCGGGCACAACGCCGAGATCGGCGAGCACAGCATCATCGTCGCCCAGGTGGGCATCTCCGGCAGCACGCGCCTGGGGCGCCACGTCACCGTCGCCGGACAGGCCGGCCTCCAGGGGCACATCTCCGTCGGCGACCGGGCGACCATCGGCGCCCAGGCCGGCGTCACCAAGTCGATCCCCGAGGAGGTCTGCGTCTCGGGCTACCCGGCGCGGCCGCACGAGCAGGCCATGCGCCTGCAGGCCCTGGTGGCGCGCCTGCCGGAGATGGCACAGCGGCTGCGCGAGCTCGAGGAGGAGCTGGCGCGCCTGCGCGGCGCCGCCGACGGCGGGGAGGCGGAGCGATGATCCGCCAGCAGCAGACCCTGGCCCGGGAGTTCACCTACGAGGGCATCGGCCTGCACACGGGCAACCCGGTCGCCATGCGCTTCCAGCCGGCGCCGGCCAACACCGGCGTGCGCTTCCGGCGGGTGGACCAGACGCCGGTCGTGGAGTTCGCCGCGCGCATCGAGAACGCGCCCCAGGTCGACGTGGCCCTGCGCAACACCACGCTGGCCCGCGACGGCGTCAGCATCCACACGGTGGAGCACGTCCTGGCGACCCTCTCGGGGCTGGGCGTGGACAACTGCATCATCGACATCGACTCCAACGAGCCGGCCGAACCCCACGGCGGCAGCTGCGACGACTACGTGAGCCGCATCAAGGAGGCCGGGATCGTCGCCCAGGGCGCGCCCGTGCGCTACTTCGAGGTCACGCAGCCCATCTGCCTCGTGGAGGACACCGTCGAATTGCTGGCCCTGCCCTACGACGGCTTCCGCATCAGCTTCACCATCAACTACGACCACCCGCACCTGGGCACCCAGTACGCCTCCTTCGACATCACGCCGCGCATCTTCGAGGAGGAGATCGCCGGCGCGCGGACCTTCGTGCTCCTCGACGACGTCGAGCGCCTGCGCGAGCAGGGCCTCATCAAGGGCGGCAACGTCGAGAACGCCATCGTCGTCGGGCCGGAGGGCATCCTCAATGACGCGCCCCTGCGCTATTCCAACGAGTTCGTCCGGCACAAGATCCTGGACCTGCTGGGCGACCTGTCGCTGGTGGGGCGGCCCATCAAGGGGCACATCATCAGCCACCGCAGCGGGCACGTCACCAACGTGCGCTTCGCGCGCCTGCTGACCGAGGCCGCCGAGCAGCAGGCGGCCGCGTTCGCGGGCAGCGATCCCGCCGGCTGGAACATCCGCGACATCCAGCGCATCATGCCGCACCGCTATCCCTTCCTCCTCGTGGACCGCCTCGTGGAGATGGAGGACGGCAAGCGCGTGGTGGGCATCAAGAACGTCACCATCAACGAGCCTTTCTTCCAGGGCCACTTCCCCGGCCATCCCATCTTCCCCGCCGTGCTCATCCTCGAGGCCATGGCCCAGACGGGCGGGGTGCTGCTCCTGTCCACCGTGGACAAACCCGAGGGGAAGCTGGTCTACTTCCTCGGCATCGACAACGCCCGTTTCCGGCGCCCGGTGATGCCCGGCGATCAGCTCCGCTTCGAGCTGACCATGTTGCGCCTGAAGAAGCGCGGCTGTAAGATGCGCGGCGAGGCCTTCGTCGACGGACAACTCGTCGCCGAGGCCGAACTGCTGGCGCAGGTCGTCGACCGCTGAGGATCGCCATGAGCGCAATCATGAGAGAAGCCGCGCGCACCATCCATCCGACCGCCCTCGTGGACCCCGCCGCCGAGCTGGGGCCGGGGGTTACCGTGGGGCCCTTCAGCATCGTCGAGGCCGGCGCCGTCATCGGCGCGGGCTGCGCCATCGCCAGCCACGTGCGCATCGAGGGCTCGGTGCGCATGGGGCCCGACAACCGCGTCCACCAGGGCGCCGTCCTGGGCAGCCCGCCCCAGGATCTCAAGTTCCGCGGCGAGGAGAGCTGGCTCGAGATCGGCGCGGGCAACGTGATCCGCGAGTACGCGACGCTGAACCGCGGCACGGGTGAGGGCGAGACGACGCGCGTCGGCGACGGCTGCCTGCTGATGGCCTACACCCACGTGGCGCACAACTGCCTGCTGGGCAGCCACATCATCCTGGGCAACAGCGTCAACCTGGCGGGCCACGTCACCGTCGAGGACCACGCCATCATCAGCGGCGTCGTCCCCGTCCACCAGTTCGTGCGCATCGGCACCCACTCCTACATCGGCGGCGGCAGCCGCGTGCCCCAGGACATGCCGCCCTATCTGCTCGGCGCCGGCAACCCCGTGGTCATCGTCACGGGGATCAACGCCGTGGGCCTGCAGCGCCGCGGCTTCCCGCGGGAGACCCTCCGCGCCCTGCGGCACGCCTACCGCCTGCTCTACCGCGAAGGCCTCAACACCAGCCAGGCCCTGGAGCGCATCGAGGCGGAGCTCGCCGACGATCCCCACGTGCGCCGGCTGGCGGACTTCGTCCGGGCCAGCGAGCGCGGCATCATGAAGTGATCCCCGGCGCGGCGGCCGCCGCGACCGGTCTCAGGGAAGCAGGCTGACGGAACCCGGACGGCCGGCGTTCCAGCGCGCGAAGGCGGCGGCGAGGGCCTCGCCCTGCGCGGCCAGGCGCGCGGGGTCGTAGTCGGCGGGGGCGTAGAGCAGCCAGAGCAGGCGCGCGGTGGTCTCGCGCACGCGGCAGCGGAAGGAGTCCGAGGTGGGGGAGCCGAAGGGCCCCTCGGCGTCGGCGAGGCAGAGGCGCCCGGCGACGTGGACGGGCCCCTTGCGGATGCCGTCGAAGGCCTCGCCCTCGGCGCCCAGGCGCAGGACCACCTCCCCGCCGGCGACGGCGTCGCGGTCGTAGAGGCCCAGGGGCAGGCTCTCCGCCAGGGAGAAGAGGTTGCCGGTGTCGACCACCGGATCCAGCCGGTAGAGGCCCTTGCCCTGGAGGATGCGCCGCAGCAGGGCCTCGCTGGAGGGCCGGGTGCGCGTCGGGTCCATGCCGGTGCGGCGGTAGAGGGCGCGCGCCGGCGCCAGGACCGGGATCTCCGACGGCGCGCGCCCGGCCCAGCGCTCGCGCATCGACTCCTCGACGCGGGCAAGTTCGTCGCGGAAGCCCGGCGACTCCTCGTGGGTGACGCCGTCGACGATCCCCCAGGCCGCGCGCACCCGGTCGGCGAGCCCCGGATCCAGCCTGACGATCATCCTTCCTCCCCGCGCGACGAGTCGTTGCAGTCGCGCGCCGCGGGCACTACCATCCAGCTTCGACGGGAGGAGGTCAACGTGAATGTCGGCGTCGTCGGTTGCGGGCACCTGGGGGCCATTCACGCGCGCATCTACACGGAGATCCCGGGCGTCCGGCTCTGCGGCGTGCACGACCGCGATCCCGGCGCCGCCGGTCGTGTGGCCGAGCGCCACGGCTGCCCGGCCTTCGAGACCCTGGCGGAGCTGGCGGAGCGGGCCGACGCCCTCAGCGTCTGCGTGAGCACGCCGGCCCACCGCGACGTGGCCCTGGCCGCCCTGGACCGCGGCTGCCACCTGCTCGTCGAGAAGCCCATCGCCGACGACATCGCCGGCGCCGAGGCCATGGTGGACGCGGCCGCCCGCGCCGGCCGCCGGCTCATGGTGGGCCACGTGGAGCGCTTCAATCCCGCCATGATCGCCGCCCTGCCCCACCTGGCGGGCACCCGCTTCGTGGAGAGCCACCGCCTGGCGCCCTTCGGGCACCGCGGCGCCGACGTGGCCGTGGTGCTGGACCTGATGATCCACGACATCGACCTGCTGACCATGGTCCTCGCCGACGAGGTGGCCCACCTGGACGCCAGCGGCACGCCCGTCCTCACGCAGGAGGTGGACATCGCCAACGCCCGCCTGCGCTTCGCCGGCGGCTGCGTGGCCAACATAACGGCCAGCCGCATCAGCCGCGAGCGCATGCGCAAGATCCGATTCTTCCAGGCGGACTCCTACCTCTCCGTGGACCTCATGGCCGGACAGGTGGACATGGTCCGCAAGGCCCGCGACTTCGCCGCCCGGCGCGCGGACGTGCTGGCCGATCCCGCTGGCCTCGCCACCCTGCGCATGGAGGACCTGGTGGAGCCGGTCCACGTGCCCGTGGCAGACGCCGAGCCCCTCCGCCTGGAACTGGAGGCCTTCACCGACGCCGTGACCGCGGGCCGCCCCGTGCCGGTCACCGGCGAGGACGGACTGCGCAGCCTGCGCCTGGCCGTGGAGATCCTCGAGATGGTCCGCCTTGCCCCCTGAGCGCCGCATCCTCGTGGTGGCCGGCGAGGCCAGCGGCGACCAGGCCGCGGCGGCCGCCGTCCGGTCGCTGCGCGCCCTGCGGCCGGGATGGGAGGTGCAAGCCGTGGGGGGGCGAGCCCTCGCCGCGGCCGGCGCCGAGCTCCTCCTGCCCTACGAGGAGGTGGCCGTCATGGGCTTCACGGAGGTGCTGGCCCGCCTGCCGGCCATCCACGCCCGGCTGCGCCGGTTGCGGCGCCTGCTGGCGGGCGGCGGCGTCGACCTCTTCATGCCCGTGGACTTCCCCGGCTTCAACCTGCGCCTGGCCCAGACGGCACGGCGTGCCGGCGTGCCCGTCCTCTACTTCGTGGCGCCCCAGGTCTGGGCCTGGGGCGAGGGGCGTGTGGCCACCCTCCGGCGCGTCGTCGAGCGCCTGGCCGTGATCCTTCCCTTCGAGGCGGACTGGTTCGGCGAGCGCGGCGTGGACGCTCGCTTCGTCGGCCATCCCATCATGGAGTCGGAGCGGCCCCTGGCGCCGGATACGCCGCCGCCCCGCCTGGCGCTGCTGCCGGGCAGCCGGGCCCAGGAGGTGGCCCGGCACCTGCCGCTCATGCTGGCCGCGGCCTCGCGCCTGGCGGCGGCGGTCCCCGGCCTGGAGTGCGAGCTTCTGGAGAGCCCCGCCCTGGCGCCGGCCTACTACGACCGCCTGCTGGCCGGCGCCTCGCTCCTCCCCGAGCGGCGCCGCGAGCCGAGCGCGGGCTTCCTGGCAAGGCAGGGCGCGGCCCTGGTGGCCAGCGGCACGGCCACCCTCGAGGTGGCCGCCGCCGGTCTGCCCATGGCCGTCGTCTACCGGACGGGGCGCCTGAACTACGCCCTGGCGCGGCGCCTGGTACGCGTATCGACCATCGCCCTGGTGAACCTGGTGGCCGGCGAGGAGCTGGTGCCCGAGCTGATCCAGGGGGACGCCACCCCGGAGGCGCTGGCCGGGGCCATGGCCCCGCTGCTCGCCGCGGGGCCCGCGCGGGAGCGCCAGCGGCGGGGGCTGCTGGCCCTGCGCGAGGCCCTGGGCGGCCCGGGCTGCGGCGAGCGGGTGGCGCGCCTGGCCGTCGAGCTGCTGGAGGGGGCATGACGGACGCGGGCTGGAGCGGCACCGACCGCGATCTCACCGAGCGCGAGCTGCGCGCCATCGCGCGCCGGGGCCGGGGCCTGGCGCGAATGCTGCGCCTCTGGGGCGCCACCTGGCGCCTGGGGGTGGACAATCCCGAGGCGCAACGCGAAGCAAAAGCGACAAGCCCTAGTGGGGGCGTTAATTACGTCTTCTGGCACAACCGCATGGTGATGCTGAGCTGGACGCATCGCGGCCAGGACATCCGCATCCTCATGAGCTCCAGCCGCGACGGACGGCTCCTGGCGGCCCTGGCCGAGCACCTGGGGCACGGGACGGTGGCCGGCTCGTCCAGCCGCGGCGGCGCCGCAGGCCTGCGACGCCTGGTGCAGCTCTCGCGGGAGGGGCGCGACACGGCCCTGGCCGTGGACGGCCCGCGGGGTCCGCGGGGGCGACTCAAGCCCGGGGTGCTGCAGGTGGCGGCCCTGGCGGGGACGCCCGTGGTGCCGGTGGCCGTGAGCGCCCGACCGGCCCGCGTGCTCGGCACCTGGGACCGCACCCTCGTGCCCCTGCCCTTCGCCCGCCTGCGCCTGCGCTACGGCGAGGCCCTGGACGTGCCGCGCCGCGCGTCGCGCGAGGAGCTGGACGGCCTGCGCGACCTCCTCGAGGCCCGCCTGCGCGCCCTCACCGACGGGCTGGACGCGGAGATGGGCCGGGAGCCCGTCCCGCCGGCGCCGGCCGGCGAGGCGCCGTGAGCGCGCCCCTCGCGGACCGGCGCGGCGCCACCGGTCGCCTGCCCGACCGCCCCGGGCCGGGGCGCGTCGCCCTGGCCCTGCTTTACGGACTGGGAGCGCGCTGCCACGCCGCCTGGCCCCGCCGGCGGGTGCGGACGGACAAGCCGCTGGTGTCCGTGGGGGCCCTGGAGGTGGGGGGCGTGGGCAAGACGCCCGCCGTGGCCGCCCTGGCCGGGCTGCTGGCCGCCGCGGGCCGGCGCCCGGGGCTGCTCACGGGCCTCGCGGGGCAGGCGCGGGGGCATCGCCTCCTATCGGCCGGCGAGCCGGGCTTCGCGGACGCGGCCCCCGACGAGGCGTCCCTCCTGGCCGCCCGCCTGCCGGCGATGCCCCTGGTGGCCGCCCGGAGCAAGTGGGAGGGCGCGCGGCGCCTCGACGCCGATCCCCGCTGCGACCTGATCCTCCTGGACGACGGCTTCCAGCACCACCGCCTGGCCCGCGCGCTGGACCTGGTGCTGCTCTCGCCGGACGTGCCCCTGCGGTCCGCGCGCGTCCTGCCGGCGGGGCCCCTGCGCGAGCGGCCGTCGGCCCTGGAAAGGGCCGACGCCTTCCTGCTCCCCGAGGGCGGGGCGCCGGCGGGCCTGCCGGAGCGTCCCGTCTTCCGCTTCGACGTGGTGGTGGAGTCGGTGGTGGACCTGGCCGGACGGCCGCTGGATCTGGCCTGCGAGCGGTGCCTCGCCATCGCCGCCATCGCGCGCCCGGAGCGCTTCGAGGCGGCGGCGGCAGGCCTCTGCACCCTGGCGGGGCGCCTGCGCTTCCGGGACCATCGTGCCTGGAACATCGCCCTGCGGCGGGAGCTGGCCGCGGCCCTGGCCGCAAACGACGGCGCGCGGCCCCTCCTCACGGAGAAGGATGCCGCGCGCTGGGGTCGCCACTGGGACCTGCCGGGGCCCGCCCCGGCCGTGCTCCGCGTGGCGCTGCGCTGGTCGGATCCGGGGGCCCTGGGCCGCTGGATCGCCGGGCGCCTGGCGGGAGCCTAATCCTCGTCCGCGTAGTTGGCGAACAGGACGGTCGCGCTGCCCTCGAGCATGCGCGTGAAATCCTGGCCGCTCTCCCGGCCGAGGAAGCTGACGTCCGCCCGCACGACGATCTCGCCGTTGGGCGCGCTGCCGTCGGGGAACAGCTCGATGAGGGGCGATTCCATCTTCAGCGAGGCCGGGGCCAGGACCAGGGCGACCTCCGTCTCGGATCCCACGGGCAGGGACAGGTGCATGGCGCCCGACAGGCTCGGCAGCGTGGCGGACGGCACGACGCCGCCGCCGGCCAGGACCTGCAGGATCGTGTAGTCGATACGGTACGACGTGATGGTGAAGATGCCGTAGGGATCGTCCGGGGAGATGTCCAGGAACTCCTGGCTGGGCGGATTGCTGAACACGAAGACCGCCGACTCCTCGGGGATGCTCCCGCCCGAGGCCAGGCTCGTGTCGGCCACCCAGACGTCGGCGTGGACGGGGGCGCCGCCGTTGATGGAGAGCAGCGTGGGCACGGTGTGCGCCTCGATGGGGCTGTTCCCGCAGCCGCCGAGGGCGGCGATCAGGCCGAGCACGAACAGTGCGCCGAGTACCGCGATGGCGCGCATGGTCACCTCCTCAGGGGTGATGCGAAGATCCTGCCCAGCCGTCAGCAACGGCCATGCCACGGGACGCGGCGCGGCGCCGGATCGCCGGTGGGGGGAACCACGGGGAATGACGGGAAACGGCGCACCCTCACGGGATCTCGCGGCCCCGCGCGCGGCGGCGCGGGGGACGCGGAGGAAGAAGCTCAGTTTGCATGGTTTTGCCGCCTTGCGTACAATCCTGGCACGCTCAGCGCGGGGGGCACGTTTGTGAAGACCGACTTCCTCGTCATCGGCAGCGGCGTCGCCGGACTCAGCTTCGCCATCAAGGTCGCGGAGATGGGCGAGGTGTTCCTCATCACCAAGAAGGACGCCGCCGACAGCAACACCAACCTGGCCCAGGGCGGCATCGCCTCGGTGGTGGACACCCGGGACAGCTTCGATTCCCACGTGGCCGACACCATCGACGCCGGGGCCGGCCTCTGCGACCCGGAGCGCGTCGCACTCATGGTGCGCGAGGGGCCGGCCCGGGTCCGCGAGCTGCTGGACTGGGGCGTGGAGTTCAGCCGGCACTCGGGGGAGCTGGATCTCGGCCGCGAGGGCGGGCACAGCCGGCGGCGCATCGTCCACGTGGCGGACTTCACCGGCCGCGAGCTGGAGCGGGTCCTGCTGGCGCGCGCCCGCGAGCATCCCCGCATCCGCATCATGGAGCACTGCATCGCCGTCAACCTGGCCCGCGGGCGCCACCTGGCCGAGGGCAACGGGCGCGATGGCCGCGTCCGCGGCGCCTACGTCCTGGACACGCGCGGCAACGAGGTCCTGGCCATCGCGGCGCACTGGACGGTGCTGGCCACGGGCGGCTGCGGCAAGGTCTACGCCTACACCAGCAATCCGGACGTGGCCACGGGCGACGGCGTGGCCATGGCCTATCGCGCCGGAGCGCGCATCGCCAACATGGAGTTCGTCCAGTTCCACCCCACCTGCCTCTACCATCCCGAGCTGCGCACCCAGCTCATCACCGAGGCCGTCCGGGGGGAGGGCGCCCTCCTGCGCAACGGGGACGGCGAGGCCTTCATGGAGCGCTACGATCCGCGGCGCGATCTGGCGCCGCGCGACATCGTCGCCCGCGCCATCGACCAGGAGATGAAGATCCGCGGCGAGAAGCACGTCTGGCTGGACTTCGCGCCCATCGGCCGCGAGCGGATTCCCGAGCGGTTCCCGGGCATCGTCGCCGCCCTGCAGACCGTCGGCATCGACCCGCGCGAGGAGTGGGTGCCCGTCGTGCCGGCCGCCCACTACTGCTGCGGCGGCGTGGCGGTGGACATCGAGGGACGGACCAGCCTCGACGGGCTCCTCGCCCTGGGCGAGGTGAGCTGCACGGGCGTCCACGGTGCCAACCGACTGGCCAGCAACTCCCTGCTGGAGGCCGTGGCCTTCGCCCACCTGGCGGCCCAGGCGCGGCTTGCCGCGGGTCCGGCTCCGGCGCCGCCGCCCGCGCTGGAGCAGTGGAGCTCCCTCAAGACGCGGGACTACCACGAGACCGTCGTCCTGGATCACGACTGGGACCTGGTGCGGCGCATCATGATGGACTACGTGGGCATCGTCCGCAGCGACGAGCGGCTGGGCCTGGCCCAGGCGCGTATCCGCCACGTGCGGCGCACGGTGGAGCGCTTCTACTGGCGCTACAAGATCTGCAGCGAGCTGGTGGAGCTGCGCAACATCGCCCTGGTGGCCGAGCTCATCATCCGTTCGGCGCGGCGGCGCCAGGAAAGCCGCGGGTTGCACTACACCATCGACCACCCCTCGCCGGATCCGGCCCTGGCCCATCCCACCCTGCTGCAGAGGGGAGAGAGCAGTGCCTAGACGCGCGCGCTGGGCGGGGCAGTTCTACCCCGGGGACGCCGCCGCCCTGGCGTCCGAGGTGGACCGCCTGCTGGCGGCCTGGCCGCCGGCCCCCGCCGGCGAGGCGGAGCCCTGGGCCCTCCTCGTGCCCCACGCCGGCTATCCCTACTCCGGGCTCACGGCCGCGGCGGCCTTCGCCCGGCTCCCGGCGGGCGTCGCCCGCGTCGTCCTGCTGGGGCCCAGCCACCACCAGCCCGTCCAGGGCTTCGCCCTGAGCGAGGCGGATGCCTGGGAGACCCCCCTGGGGGACATGGCCGTGGACACGGCGGCCGTGGCGGAGCTGCTCGCCGCCGGGCGGCCCTTCCGGCGGGACGACATGGCCATGTCCATGGAGCACTCCCTGGAGGTGCAGCTGCCCTTCCTGCGGCGCCTCCGGCCCGGCGCCGTCCTGCTGCCGGTGCTCATGGGCTGGGCCGACGCGGGCGAGCGGGAGGCGGCGCGCAAGGCGCTCGGCGAACTGGCGCGCCCCGGCGACCTGTGGGTGGTGACCACCGACCTGTCGCACTACCATCCGCGGGACGAGGCGGAACGCCTGGACAGCGAGGCGGAACGCCTCATCGCGGCGGGGGACGCCGCCGGCTTCGCCGCGGCCCTGGCTGGCGGGCGCCTGGAGGCCTGCGGGGCCGGTCCGGTGCAGCTCCTGCTGGAGGAATCGGCGGCCCGCGGCGGGCGCGCGACGGTGCTCGATCGCCGCGACAGCGGCGACGGCAGCGGCGTGACGAGCGAGGTGGTGGGCTACCTGGCCGCGACCTTCCACGCGGCCTGAACCACGCATTGACACTGCCGCCCCGTTGCGGTTTCTTGAGGGGATGAAGGACGCCATGGAATCCATGTCCGGCGCCGCGGCCCAATACGACGAGGAGGCCTATCGCTTCCTGCTCGAGTCCCTCGAACGCACCCGGCAGCGCCTGGGGCGCCGGGGCCACGTGACGGGCCGCGAGATTCTGGACGGCATCGAGGAGCTGGGCGGCGAGCGCTACGGGCCCATGGCGGCCCTGGTGTTCGCCGAGTGGGGCGTGCGCGACGGCAGCGACTTCGGCAAGATCGTCTACGAGCTCATCGACCGTGGTGTCCTGTTCCGGCGCGACGAGGACAGCCTCGAGGACTTCCTCGGCGGACGCCCGTACCGTGTCATCTTCGAGGACGACTACTTCAGCCCGGACCGGCGCTGAGCCGGTTCCCTCAGTAAGGAAGGCAACGTGAAGATCGATCGCGACTGGCTCCGGCGCCTGCCCAAGACCGACCTCCACGTCCACCTGGACGGATCCCTGCGCCCCGGGACCCTGCTCGAGCTGGCCGAGGCCACCGGCGTCGATCTTCCCGCAACCACGGAGGAGGAGGTGCGGCGCTTCGCCGTGGTGCCGGACGACGAGCGCAGCCTCAGCCGCTATCTGCGCGCCTTCCGCTACACCCTGCCCGCCCTGCAGACGGCGGAGGCCCTGGATCGCGTGGCCTACGAGCTGGCCGTGGACGCGGCCGAGGAGAACGTGCGCCTGATGGAGGTGCGCTACAGCCCCCTGCTCCACCGCGAGCAGGGCCTGCACCACCGCGACATCATCGAGGCCGTGGCCGCGGGCCTCAAGCGCGCCGAGGCGGAGACGGGCATCTGCTGCGGGCAGATCCTCTGCGGGATCCGGCAGATGACGCCCGACCGCTCCCTGGAGCTTGCCCGCGCCACCCTCATGTACCGCGACCGCGGCATCGTCGCCTTCGACCTGGCGGGGGAGGAGAAGGACTACCCTGCCAAGAAGCACCTCGAGGCCTTCTACTACATCCTCAACCACAACCTGAACTCGACTCTCCACGCGGGCGAGGCCTTCGGCCCCGAGAGCATCTCGCAGGCCCTGCACTACTGCGGCGCCCACCGCATCGGTCACGGCGTGCGGCTCTGGGAGGACGAGAGCCTCATGGACTACGTCAACGACCACCGCATCCCGCTGGAGATCTGCCTGAGCAGCAACCTCGACACGGGCGCGGTCAAGGACCTCCACGATCACCCCGTCCGGAAATACCTTGACCTCGGGTTGAGGGTCACCTTGAATACGGACAACCG
>Ga0272442_10003122_pt1 | contig 23437 bp, 15 predicted proteins | sample SSMForm2O_FD_200262 | JGI IMG/M metagenome (GOLD analysis project Ga0272442, IMG submission 200262) | Marine sediment archaeal communities from Little Sippewissett salt marsh, Falmouth, MA, United States - SSM-Form-2O | ecosystem: Environmental > Aquatic > Marine > Wetlands > Sediment ...
GCGGACGCCGTTGACCGGTCGAACCTACACCAACCAGGTTTCCCTGGGCCTGGCGGCCAGCTACGAGGTGGACCTGTGGGGGCGGATTCGTTCGACGCACGACGCGACCCGCCTGGACGTCGAGGCCCGTCGCGAGGACCTTCGCGCCGCCGCCATCAGCCTGACCGCCGACATCGCCTCCACGTGGTACCTTCTGGCCGAGCAGCGCGAGCAGTCGAAGCTTCTGGGCGAGCAGATCCAGACCAACGAGAAGGTGCTGGCCATCATCACGATGAAGTTCCGCCGCGGGCAGGCGTCGGCGACGGACGTGCTCCAGCAGCGTCAACTCGTCGAGTCGACGCGGGGCGAGCGCGTGCAGGTGGCGTCGGTTCTGGCGGTGCTCGAGCACCTTCTGGACGTGCTATCCGGCCGGCGCCCGGGCAGCGGTGCCCCGGCCGGGCCCGCGGCCCTGCCAACCCTCGGCGCGGTGCCGGCGACCGGCGTGCCCGCCGAGTGGGTTCGCCGGCGCCCGGACGTCCGCGCCGCCGAAGTTCGCGCCGCCGCCGCCGACCGCCGCGTCGCGGCCGCGATCGCCGAGCAATTTCCCCGGCTGGCCCTGTCCGCCGGCGCCGACACGTCGGCCGAGCGACTCCGAGACGTCTTCGACAACTGGCTGGCGAACCTGGCGGCCAACCTCACCGCCCCGCTGTTCGACGCCGGCCTGCGGGCCGCCGAGGTCGAGCGCACTCGCGCGGTGGTTTCCGAACGCCTCAACGCCTACGGCGCCGCCGTGCTGGCGGGCCTCCAGGAGGTCGAGGACGCCCTGACCCGCGAGGCCCGCCAGGTCGAGTACGTCGAGAGCCTGCGGAAGCAACTGGACCTGTCGAACAAGGCCGTCGCCCAGACACTCGACGACTACACGAAGACCGGCCGAGACTTCACGCGGTACCTGACCACGCTGCTTTCCCACCAGCGGCTCGAACGAACCTACCTGACGGCTCGCCGGCAGCGGGTGGACGACCGGATCGACCTGTGCCGCGCCCTGTCGACGGGTTGGACCCTCGAGGCCCCGGACCGCGCGGAGGTCTCCGGACCGCGAGGGCCCCTGAAACCGCCCGCCGAGGACCCACAGAAACCCGCCCCGCCCCCCGGTGGGGCCCAGCCACCACAGCCATGACCATGCCGACCGACGACATGAACAAACCGGACATCCCCCCCGCCGAACCGCACCCGGCCGCAGAAGCCTCCGCGCCTCTCGGCTGGGTGGGTCGAATCGCCCGCCTGCTGCTGCTGGTGGGGGTCCTCGGCGCCGGGGGGGCAATCAGCCACTACTGGCTGACGAACCGCCCAAAGGCCCGCCGGCGCCCGCCGCGCCCAAACGCCACGCTCGTCGAGGTTCGGGCGGTTCAGGCGGCCACACGCTCGGCACGTGTCCGGGCGCTCGGCACGGTCGTGCCCGCCAAGACCATCCAACTGGCCGCCCGTGTCCGGGGCGAGGTCGTCGCGGTCGACCCGGCGCTGGCGCCCGGCGGGCAGTTTCGTGCCGGCGAGGTCATGCTGCGGATCGATCCGAACGACTACGAGTTGGCCGTCCGCGGCAGCCAGGCCGAGGTCGCGCGCACGACCGCCCAACAGGATCAACGGGCCGCCGAGGTCCTCCAGCGCGAGAGCGACGTAACCCGCGCCGAGAGCGACCTGGCCGTCGAGATGGGCCAGCAGGCCGTCGCGCAGCGCGAGTACGAGCTGCTGGGCGAGACGATCTCCACCGAAGACCGCGAGTTGGTGCTCCGCCAGCCGCAGTTGCGCTCCGCCCGGGCGGCCGCCCAAGCGGCCAAGGCAGCCGTCGCCGGCGCCCGGGGGATTCTCAAGGCGGCCGAGGCGTCGGCCCAGGCTGCCCAGGTCGCGCTCGAGACGGCCCGGCTGGACCTGTCCCGCACCACGATTCGGGCCCCGTTCAACGCCACGGTCCAGTCTCGCACGGCCGATCTCGGTGCGCAGGTGACGTCCGGCGTGTCATTGGCGACCCTGGTCGGCACGGACGAGTACTGGGTCCAGGTGGCCGTGCCCGTCGACCAGCTTCAGTGGATTCGCATTCCCGGGTACAACGCGACGACGCCGTCGGAGGTGCGGGTGTACCACGAGGCCGCCTGGGGCCCCGGACAGTTCCGTGCCGGACGCGTCGTGCGGCTCATGAGCGACCTCGAACCCCAGGGGCGCATGGTCCGCATGCTGGTGGCGGTTTCAGACCCCCTCGGCCTGAAGTCTCCCCCGGACGAACGCCACCCGCTGATCCTGGGCGCGTACGTTCGCGTCGAGATCGTCGGCCGAGACCTGGCGGACGTCATCCGCGTCGAGCGGACGGCCCTGCGCGAGGGGCGGTATGTCTGGGTGATGACGGCTGACAACACGCTGGACGTTCGGGCGGTAACGGTCGTCTGGGGCGGCCTGGACGAGGTCTTCGTCTCGGACGGCCTGCGGGCGGGGGAGCGGCTGGTCACCAGCGACCTGGCGGCGGTGGTGCAGGGGATGGCGCTGCGCACGGCCTCGGCGCCCACCAGCGGGCCCACGACGCGGCCCGGTCCGACGTCGAGGCCCGGATCGGGCGCGAGGGAGCCCCGGCCATGACGCCCTCACCGATCACGAAAACGAAATCGGGCCCGATCGCCTGGATGTCCGGGCACGGGGTGGCCGCCAACCTCGTCATGTTCGTCTGCCTCCTCGGCGGGGGCATCGCCCTGTGGAACATCAGGCAGGAGGTCTTCCCCGACTTGGCGCTGGACCTGGTGACGGTGACGGTGGCCTATCCCGGTGCGAGCCCGGAGGAGGTCGAGGAGGGGATCGTCCTGTCGATCGAGGAGGCGGTCCGGGGCCTCGACGGCGTCGACGAGGTCACGAGCGTGGCCGCCGAAGGCTACGGGAACGTGACGATCGAGCTGCTCGCCGGCGCGGACATTCAACGGGCGGCCCAGGAGATCAAGAGCGAGGTCGACCGCATCACGACGTTTCCGGAAGACGCCGAGGAGCACGAGGTGCGGATTGCCCAGCACCGCCGCGGCGTGCTGACGCTGGTGTTCTACGGCGACGTGCGGGACACCGCGCTGCACGAATTGGCCGAGCGGGCACGCGATATTCTCCTCCAGGACGAGAACATCGACCAGGTCGACGTCGAGGGGGTCCCGCCGCTGGAGATCGGTATCGAGATCACGGAGGAGGACCTCCGCCGGTACGACCTGACGTTGCCGGACGTGGCGGCGCGTATCCGAGCGGCGTCGGTGGACATCCCCGGCGGGGGGCTCAAGACTGCCAGCGGCGAGATCCTCGTTCGCGTCAAGGAGCGCCGCGACTACGGCCGACAGTTCGCCGAGCTGCCGATCATCAACACCCCCGGTGGCAGCCAGGTGCTCCTCGGCGAGATCGCCACGATCGACGACAGCTTCGCCGACACCGATCGCTACGCCCGGTACAACGGTTTGCCCGCCGTCATGTTGGACGTCTACCGCGTTGGCGACCAGACGCCGATCCGGGTCTCCGACTCGGTCCGTGAGCGATTGGCCGAGGTGCGTGCGGCCTTGCCGCCCGGCGTTCGGGTGGCCATCGAGCACGACCGGTCCGATTACTACCGCGAGCGCGTCGAGCTGCTGCTCAAGAACGGCGCGATGGGGCTCGGACTCGTGCTCGTCGTGCTGGGGTTGTTCCTCGAGGCCCGGCTGGCGTTCTGGGTGATGATGGGCATCCCGATTTCCTTCCTCGGCTCGTTTCTGCTCCTGCCGGCGACGGGCGTGTCGATCAACATGATCAGCCTGTTCGCCTACATCATCTCGCTGGGCATCGTCGTGGACGACGCGATCGTCGTCGGGGAGAACGTCTATCATCATCACCAGGAGGGCATGAGTTTCGCGAAGGCGGCCGTCCGCGGCGCGCGGGAAGTCGCCACGCCCGTCGTCTTCAGCATCCTGACCAACATGGTCACCTTCCTGCCGATCTACTTTATCCCGGGCGTGATGGGCAAGATCTTCAAGATGATCCCCATCGTCGTCTGCGTGGTGTTCGCCGTCTCGCTGCTGGAGAGCCTCTTCGTCCTGCCGAGCCACCTGGCCCACCAGAAGGACCGGCGTCGGCGCGGGTTTTCGGCGTGGCTCCACGCGCGCCAGCAGAGTTTCAGCCACGGCTTCCGACGGTGGGTCGCCCGGCGGTACGGCCCGTTCCTCAACGCCGCGCTACGCCACCGGTACCTGACCGTCGCGACCGCGATGAGCCTGCTGGCGATCACGCTGGCCTATGCCCTCAGCGGGCGGATGGGCTTCGGGTTGTTCCCCACCGTCGAGTCAGACTTCTCCGAGGCCAATGTCGTGCTGCCCTACGGCTCGCCCGTCGAGCGGACGGAGGCCATCATGAAACGCCTTCTCGACGGGGCCCGGAAAGTGACCGCCGAGAGCGGGCATCCGGAGCTGGTCGAGTCGATCACGTACGACGTTGGCCGAAGCGGCGGGCACACCGGGCGCATGCGTGTCAGCCTCGCCGACGCGGAGGTGCGCGACAAGATCATGAGCACCGAGAAGTTCACCAACCGCTGGCGGGAGGTCGTCGGCGAGGTCCCCGGCGTCGAGACCCTCACGTTCGCCTCCGACGCCGGCGGGCCCGGCAGTCACGGCCGACCCGTGTCCGTCGAGCTGAGCCACCGTGAAATCGACACGCTCGAACGCGCCAGTGGCGAGTTGGCCGCCGTTATCGCGACGTACCCGCGCGTCCGCGACGTCGACGACGGCTTCCAGCCGGGCAAACCCCAACTGGACTTCAAGATCAAGCCGGAGGGCAAGAGTCTCTCGCTGACGGCCAACAGCGTCGCCCGCCAGGTTCGCGGCGCGTTCTACGGCAGCGAGGTTCTCCGCCAGCAGCGCGGGCGAAACGAGATCAAGGTCATGGTCCGCCTGCCCGAGCGCGACCGCGCCAGCGAGCAGACGATCAAGGACCTGATGATCCGCACACCCGCCGGGGCGTACGTGCCCCTTCGCGAGGTCGCCACGGTCAAGCGAGGGCGGGCCTACACCACCATCGACCGTCGCAACGGCCGGCGCGTTGTCCAACCGTCCGGCGACGTGACCCCCCGCAGCAAGGCCGGCGAAGTGCTCGCGGACCTCAAGGAAACCGCCCTGCCAGCCCTCATGAGGAAGTACCCCGGTCTGACCTACAGCTTCGAGGGCCACCAGGCCGACATGCGCGAGAGCATCTCCAGCCTCAAGGTCACCTTCGTGTTGGCCATGCTCGCGATCTACGCCATGCTCGCCATCCCCTTCCGCAGCTACTCCCAGCCCCTGATCGTTATGGTCAGCATCCCGTTCGGCATCGTCGGGGCGTTCATCGGTCACCTGATCATGGGCTACGACCTGTGCATCCCGAGCCTCTTCGGGATCGTCGCGCTGGCGGGGGTGGCCGTCAACGACTCGCTCGTGCTGATCGACTTCGCCAACTCCCGTCAGCGCCAGGGCGGGCTGAATCACCACGACGCCGTCTACTCCGCCGCCATCCAACGGTTCCGCCCGATCCTCCTGACCACGCTGACCACGTTCGGCGGGCTCTCGCCGATGATCTTCGAGACCTCGCGCCAGGCGCGGTTCCTGATCCCCATGGCCCTGTCGCTGGGGTTCGGTATCGTCTTCGCCACGCTCATCACGCTGGTGATCGTGCCCGCCCTGTACCTCGTCGTCGACGATCTCACCCGCGCATTTGCCCGCGCTTGGCGGGTCCTGTTCCCGGCGGCGCCCGCGCAGCGAGAGCCCGATATCGCCACGGAGAGTTCTTCTTAGCGGCGGGGCTTGCCCTGCGCGACGCTCTCCCGCGACGTATCGAACGGCAACGCCGGGAAGCCCTCGCGGTTGTAGAGGTTCGCCTGGAACGGACGCGGCGCCCAGGCATAGCGAACGGCCCGGCCGCGGGCCCCCACCGGTGCGGTGACCACGACGGTGCGCCCCTCGATGGCCGCCGTCGCCTTCTGCCAGAGGCCCCGTTCGTCGGCGATCTCAAAGCCCCGTAGCGTGCCATTCGCGTCGGGCTGAACCGGGCGGACCGGTTCCTTTCGCCCGGCCAGCAGGCCCGCGCCGACGTGGTCGAACTCGATCACGATCCGCGTGCCGTCGATCCGGTGGGCCTTGTAGACCGGCCCCGTGCGGACCGCTTGGCCCCGAACGACGGCGGCCGCCCACTGCGCGACCCGCAACGGCCGGTCGATCTTGAGCGCGTCGCGGTTCTTCGGATCGCCGTCGTAGGTCGCGACGACCGTCAGGTTCTTCTCGCTTCGCATCAGGCTCGCCTGGGCCGCACGCGCCCGAGCCCAGTCGTTCGGGTCCTTCGCGAAGTTGGTCTCGTAGCGGTGGGGGCAGTGCGTCTGCACGAAGCAGACGGGTAGGAGTTCGCGCCCCATCGCCTCGCGGAGGCCGCGGACGAGCGCCCGGGCCTTGGCGGCGTAGTGGACGTCGGAGACGCTCTGGCAGCCGGGCTCGAGGATCAACCCGCGAACGGTGGCGGGCATATAGCGGTGGGCGACGTCGTTGTATTGCGTGGTCGGTGCCCGTTCGAATGCTGGCGGGCCCGGGAGCACCGGCGGCGGCGCGAGGTCCGCGAACGTCACGTCCGCCCGGGCCAGCACGGCCCGCGTGCGGGCGATCCATTCGCCGATCTCGCCGAGCGAGGCGAGGTACGCCTGGCGCCCGCGGGGCGTGGTCGGCGTCCACGACGCAACCCGCTCGGCCAGCGCCGACAGCTCCGGTGGCCAGTGGCGGAAGCCTTCCGGCGGCGTCATGGCCTCCAGCGTGCTCGCGCCGAGTGCCATCGCGCCCACCGGCACGCGCGTCTGCGAGCCCAGGCCGACGCCCAGGTAGTACGCATCGTTGGCGAAGTACTTGCCCGGCGGCTTGTAGAGAGTCCATCGGCCCCGGCGGTCGCGTCCGAACGCCGCCCGGGCCCGGCGGCTGTGCGTCCGCTGCTCCCACAGGTCCGACGCGCGGTGGAAGCGGATCGTCGGCAGGGACGCGGCATCGGGCTCCCGGGCACGGAGCGGCGACTTCTCGTTGAGGTGGAAGGCCATCGTCAGGTACAGCCAGACGTCGCCAACGACGACGTTCCGGACTTCGACGGTCCCGGCCGGGCTCGAGGCGGTGAGGGTGCGCCCCTCGGACGACGCGCCCATCGGCTCCAGTTCGACGCGCCATCGCCCGAACGCGTCGGCCGACGCGCGGCGGGTCTGACCGGCGAAGATTACGGTGATCTTCTCGTCGGCCTCGGCCCGGCCCCAGATCCCCACCTTCGCGTCGCGCTGGAGGACGGCGTTGTCGCGGATGACCTCGGCCAGGCGGACCTCGCCCCGGGCGGCGCCGGCGGTGGCTAGCCCCACGAGAACCCATGCGATGGCGTGGATGCGATTCATGGCTGCTTCCCGCCTTTCTTGAGGGTCGATTGCATTGTCATCGTGTTGAACTGCCCGGCGGGCAGGGCGGTACGGCTATAGAAGAACGGCCCGTCGGCGACCGACTTCCAGCAGTATCGCACGTGCCGTGGCCGGTCCAGACCGCTCGCGCGAACGAGGAGTTTTTCGCCCTTGATCGTCGCCTCCGCGGGCACCCACTTGCGCCCGTCGGCGGTGATCTCGACGTTCGTCAGCCTGGCGCGGGGCAGCTTCTCGACGGGCGCGAGCTTCTCCTTGCGCCCGACGAACAACCCGCCGCCGGTGTGGTCGAACTCGACGACCACCCGGTCGCCTTCCGTATAATGACGCCGGTAGATCGGCCCGGAGAAAACCACGTTCTTGCCGTAGTCGCGCGCCAATGCCCACAGTGCCAGCCGCCGTCCGGCGTCGTACTTGTTCCGCGGGTGCAGCGAGACATCCAGGTCGAGCAGGACGGCCATCCCCGCGTGGGGAATCGTGAACAAACTGCGGTACTGCTGGTCGCGGATCTCCGGGCTCATGTACGAGCCGCACCGCTGCATCTGCACGAAGTAGAATCCCAGGTCCGTGGGTTTCTCGCCCGGCGAGGCGAACAGCATCCGCCAGGCCTCGACCATCGCCTCGATTTGCGGAATGTACTCGCGGTTGGCGTAGTCCGACTCGCCCTGGTACCAGACGATTCCCTTGATGGCGTAGGGCACGAACGGGTGCACCCGCCCGTTGTAGAGGAACGTCGTGCCCCGGTTGCTCCCGCGGGGGTTGGGCGGTTCGGGCAGCGTCGGCTGCGGGTACGGGAACGGGTGCCCCTTCCGCACCGCCTGCTCCGCCCGGACCCGCCACGAGGCGATTCGCTCGATCGCCTCGGCGTAGGCCTTCCGGCCAAGCGGCGTGCTCGGGTACCACGAGTCCACCTCGTCGGCGGTCTTCGCCAGCGGGGGGCGAAGCCGCCAGCCGAACCGAGGGATCCACTCCTTCGCCGTGCTGCCGGCCCAGGCGTTCCACAGCAGCCCCTGCGGGATGCCCGTCGCCTCGTAGACGCGCTGGGCGAAGAAGAACCCCACGGCCGCACATGCCCGGCCGACGTCGCCGACGCAAACGTTCCAGGCATTCAGCTTCGACCGCACAGGCCGGCGAGGATTGGGCTTCGACGGCGCCAGCTTCGTCCGCGGGTAGCGCGCGCCGGGACTGACCACGTGCAAGAACCGGATGTGCGGGTGGGCCATCTCGAAGCCGTCCGGTACCCACGAGGCCGTCACGTTCCGCCCCATGTTCGACTGCCCGCCGGCGATCCAGACGTCGCCGACCAGCACGTCCTTCAGTGTCACCGCGTCGGACGCGCCGCGGATCGTCAGCGTCCGCGGCTGCGTGCTGGCGGCCAGCGGGTCCAGCCTCACGAGCCAACGGCCCCGGCTGTCGGCGGTGGCTTTGCCGGTCTGGCCGGCGAAAGTGACCGTGACGGACTCGCCCGGTTTGGCCACGCCCCAGATCGGCGCCCGCTTGCCGCGCTGGAGAACCATGTGATCGCCCAACGCGTCGGCCGGGGCCACCGCGACGGCGCGACCCGCCGGAAGCACCAGCAGCCAGCACCCTACCCACCATCGTGTTCTCATCGGCCGTACTCCCTGCCCCGCAAACCCCACCGGAGGAAGTATACTGTCGCCCCGGCGGCGAGGGAATCGCCTTGCCCCCGCCCGCGCGCGGGGTAGAATCGCCCCGTAGGCCCATTAGAAAGGAGCAGAACCATGCATCGTCCTTTCCTCCACGCGGTCGTTCTCGGGATCGTGGTGTGCGCGTCGGCTGTCGGGGCCGGCGCCGCCGAAGCGCCCGAAGCCTTCAAACCCCTGTTCGACGGCAAGACACTCAAAGGCTGGCACGCGCTGCCCGGCGGCTCGTGGCAGGCCAAGGACGGGCTGCTCGTCGGCACCAGCGAAAAGAGCGAACAACGCCACGGACTGCTCCTCAGCGACGAGGCCTACGGCGACTTCGTCGTCCGGTTCAAGTTCCGCGTCGCCAACGGCAACAGCGGGTTCTACTTCCGCAGCGAAAAGGTGCCGGGCCCCGTCGGCGTCCACGGCTTCCAGGCCGAAGTGGACATGTCGCCCTTGACCAGCGGCCTCTACGAGACCGGCGGGCGGGCGTGGGTCCGACAACCTGACGCCAAGGTGACCGGGAAGCTCTACAAACCCGGACAGTGGAGCGAAATGACCGTTACCGCCGTCGGCCGCTACGTGGCCGTGGCCCTCAACGGTACCCGAACGGTCGAGCTGCACGATGACCCCGGCCGGCTCCGGGGCCACTTCGCCCTGCAACTGCACGGCGGGATGGACATGGAGGTCCAGTTCAAGGACATCGAGATCCGCCGCCCGAACGCCAAGGAGATCGCCGCAGCCGGCGACGATGGGGGGTTTACACCCCTGTTCAACGGCAAGGACCTCGCCGGCTGGCAAACCACCGGAAACTGGATCGTCGAGAAGGACGGTTCGGTAACGCTCAAGCCCCGCCCGGGGGAATCGGGCTGGCAGCGGTACGACGCCTACCTCACCACGAAACGCAAGTACGCCGACTTCGTCCTGGACCTGGAATTCAAGTTCGTCAAGGGCGGCAACTCGGGCGTGTTCCTGCGCGTCGGCGACCCGAAGAGCCAGGTCAACAGCGGCTTCGAGGTGCAGATCCTCGACACGCATGCGAAGAAGAAGATCGGCCCGCATGATTGCGGCGGCATTATTGGTACCGTGGCGGCCTCGAAGAATATGGTCAAGCCCGCCGGGCAGTGGAACCGCTATACCATCATCTGCAAGGGCAACCAGGTGATCGTCGTCTTCAACGGCGAGCAGGTGATCGACATCGACCTGAGCAAGACCGGCCTGAAGAACCGCCCCCCGATTGGGTATATCGGGTTTCAGGATGAGGCGAAGCACGTGTGGTACCGCAACGTTCGCATCAAGGAACTGACCGGGGCCAAGAAGCCCAAATAAACGCCCTGGACGTTGAGCACGAAAGGATCAGGCGATGAGACCCACCCGACGCGAGTTTCTGGCCGGCACGAGCTGTGTTTCCGTGGGGTTCCTGTCTTCGCTGGCCGCCGCGGCCGACGAGAAGGACAAGACCCTCGTCCTGCCGAAGGCCGGCATCGATGGCACGGAAGACGGCTTCCGGGCTTTGGGCGAGGACGACTTCGCCCACGTCAACTGCGACAAGGACACCTGGACATGGACGGACGGCGCGCTGCACTGCACGGGCCGGCCCGTCGGCGTGATCCAGTCGAAGAAACCCGTCAAGAACTTCGAGCTTGTTGTGCAGTGGCGGCACCTGCGGTCGGCGGGCAACTCCGGCGTGTTCGTCTGGGCGACGCCCCAGTCGCTGGCCAACCTCAAGAAGGGCAAGGGCCGACTGCCCCAGGGCATCGAGTGCCAGATCCTCGACCACGGCTACGCCGAACGGTTCGAGAAGAAGAACAAGAAGAAGTCCGACTGGTTCACCACCAACGGTGACGTCTTCGCCTGCGGCGTGAAGATGAAGCCCTTCCCGCCCCTGTCGGCCAACGGCAGCCGAAGCTTCCCGTCGAAGAACCTCACGCTCGGCTTCAACCAGTGGAACCATTATTACATCCGCTGCATCAACGGCGAGGTCCGCCTGTGGGTCAACGGCGGGGAGGTCTCCGGCGGCACCGGCTGCGACCCGGCCGAGGGCTTCCTCTGCCTGGAATCCGAAGGCTCCCCCATCGACTTCAAGAACCTGAGAATCCGCGAGCTGCCCTGACGGCGGCGCGGAGGCAAGTTGAGGTTGGCCAGCCCGAAGGAGGCTGATCGGTTCGCGTCCTTCGGGGCCGGGGAAGCGGATACGTCGTAGTCTCGCGTTGAGGCCATTAGCCCCGGTGGCATGGTCTGGTTGCCGAACTCCCTGTGGAGTTGGCAACATGAACGGGCCGCCAGCGAGGGAATCGCGCCCGGTTCCGCCAGATTTCACCAGAAATCGGCCGATTCTGCGCCATTTCAACCAGTCTGCTCGCGCGAAATCCTCGTGGATTCCACCAACTCCTCGCGGTGTGGCAGGCCATCTGCCCCAGGGGCACCGGCAAGTCGACGTGGTTGGGAACGACCTATCCCGACGCGGTGATGGTCGACCTGCTCGATCCGGTACGCCATACTGGACTTGAGGCAGTGACCTGCCCGTCAGGCCGCTTTAGGTGCCTGGCGGGTCTGTTGCGGTCAAGCGTTTCTTCTCACGGGAGCCAGCCACCGATTTGAGGAACCGCTCTCGAAGCACGGCCGCGCTGAAACCCCCATGAACTGGGCCGTACTGGACTTGAACCAGTGACCTCCTGCGTGTCGAGCAGGCGCTCTAGCCAACTGAGCTAACGGCCCGGAGAGTAGGCAATATAGTCGACGGGCCGGCGGTTGTCAAGACGAAGGACCGGGCCTGTCGGGGTCGGGTCGGCTAGGCGAGGGCGTAGACGCCGCGTCGGATCTTCTTGAATCGCTTATCGCTCCGTACGGCCGTGGCGATGATTCCGTAGAAGTCTTTGCTGCGCGTCTTGTAGCCGGCCTTGATCACAGCGGGCGCGATATCCTTGATTCGCAGGCCGTCGGCGGCGCCGGCGAGCACTTTGGCGATGTAGTCGCCCACGGGTTTCCTGCCGGCGCGTTTGCGGCGGGCCTTGCCCTTGGTGGCCTTGGTGGTCTTGGCGGCCTTGGTGGCCTTGCGGGCCTTGCGGCGCTTCTTTCGTTTGGCGGTCGGGACCTCACCTCCCATGGCGAGGATTTCCTCGTCGATCGCCTGGAGGCGTGCGACGAGTTTCTCTCGCCGGTTCAGGACCGTCGCCAGTTTCCGTTCCTTCGCGGCGAGTTGACGGCGCAGTTCCGAAATCGTGGCGCTCTTGGCTTTGCGGGGCATTCTTGTCTCCTGTTTCACCGAGATTTGCGCTGTGGTATTCACTACCACTTGGCGCGTGGGGGTATTGTAGTTGGCTCGATGGGCAATGCAAGGACCTTTCTGCGATACCGGCCGGGCTTTCTCGGCTGGCGGTCGCCTTGAGAAGCGCGAGGGTTTGCACTACAATGTGGTTTCTCGCCAGGGCTCACCTGGCCGTGCCATTTCGAGCGCAAGGAGCAGGCCTATGGCAAGATCCAAAGCGTCACCGAAGAAGCCCCCGATCGCGTTCGTCAGCGATTACGTTCCTCGCCGTTGCGGGATCGCGACGTTCACGCACGATCTGTGCGAGGCCGTCGCCGCGGTGGGTGCCAAGGAGCACGATGTCTTCACGGTGGCCATGAACGACGTTCCCGAGGGCTACCCATACCCGAACCGCGTCCGGTTCGAGGTGCGTCACTCGGTCCAGGCGGACTACCGCATGGCGGCGGAGTTCTTGAACATCAATCAGGTTTCGGCGGTTTGTCTTCAGCACGAGTACGGCATATTCGGGGGCACGTGCGGGTCACACATTCTGGCGTTGCTTCGGCGTCTGCGCCGGCCGTTGGTGACCACGCTGCACACCGTGCTGAAGGATCCGAACGAGGCCCAGCACATGGTGCTCCAGGAGATCGGGCACCTGTCGGACCGGTTGGTGGTCATGAGCCACCTGGCGACGGATATTCTCCACGACGTCTACGACGTGCCCGCGGAGAAGATCGCCATGATCCCGCACGGCATTCCGGACGTGCCGTTCATCGATCCGAACTTCACGAAGGACCAGTTCGGCGTGGAAGGCCGGAAGGTCATGCTGACGTTCGGGCTTCTGAGCCCGGGCAAGGGCATCGAGTACGCGATCCAGGCATTGCCGAAGGTGGTTTCCCGGCACCCGGAGATCGTGTACATCGTGCTGGGCGCGACGCACCCGCACGTCAAACGGGCCAACGGCGAGGAGTACCGTAACGGCCTGGTCCGCCTGGTGGGCGAGTTGGGGCTGAAAGAGCACGTGGTATTCCACGATCGTTTCGTGGAGATCAAGGAGCTCTGCGACTTCATCGGCGCGGCGGACCTGTACGTCACGCCCTATCTCAACGAGGTACAGATCACGTCGGGCACGCTGGCGTATGCGTTGGGTGCGGGCAAGGCGACGATCTCGACGCCGTACTGGTACGCCACGGAGATGCTTGCCGAGGGCCGGGGGCGGCTCGTGGGCTTCCGCGACGGCGACGCCATCGCCGAGCAGATCAATGACCTGTTGGACAACGAGCCCAAGCGCCACGCCATGCGCAAACGGGCGTACAACTACTGCCGGGCGATGGTCTGGAAGAACGTCGCGCGACAGTACCTGGACCTGTACGCCTTGGCGGGCAAGGCGTGGACGGAGCGGCAGCGCACGCGTGGGGTCAAGCCGCGGTCGCGCCGCGTGACCAAGCCGGAGGAGCTTCCGGAGACGGACCTGAGCCACCTTCGCGTGTTGACCGACGGGACGGGGGTCCTCCAGCACTGCACATATGCCACGCCGAACCGCCACCACGGCTACTGCACGGACGACAACGCCCGCGCGATGATCGTGGCGGCCAAGCATTGGCAGCAGACGAAGGACGACTCGGCCCTTTCGCTGGTGCACGTGTACCTGTCGTTTCTGGCCCACGCGATGGACGACAAGGCTCGGCGGTTCCGCAATTTCATGCGGTACGAGCGGACGTGGGGGGAGCTGATCGGCAGCGAGGACAGCCACGCCCGGGCTCTGTGGGGGCTGGGCATGGGGGTGGCGTTCTGCCCGCACGAGCCGATGATCGCGTTGGCAAGCCGGCTGTTTCACCAGGGGCTTCCGGCGGTCGAGAGTTTCTCCTCGCCGCGGGCGTGGGCGTTCACGATCGTGGGCATTCAGGCCTACCTTCGGCGGTTCGGCGGGGACACGGAGGTCCGGCGGTACCGGGCCCTGTTGAGCGAGCGGTTGCTGGGGCACTTCACCCACCACATGACGGACGAGTGGCCCTGGTGCGAGGACGTGGTGACGTACGCCAACGCGAAGCTGCCGCACGCGCTGCTGATGAGCGGCAAGTGGATGAACCGGGCGGACATGATCGAGGTGGGCAAGAAGGCCCTGGCCTGGCTCATTCGGATCCAGACGAGCGAGACGGGCACGCTGTCGATCATCGGGACGGACGGCTGGTTCAGCCGCGACAGCCATCGCGCGCGATTCGACCAGCAGCCAATCGAAGCCCACGGGATCATCGACGCCTGCATCGAGGCCTATCATGTAACGAGAGAGAAACACTGGATCGACCATGCTCGAATCGCATTCAACTGGTTCCTGGGCGACAACGACCTGCGGAAGCCGCTGTACGACTTCACGACGGGCGGCTGCCGGGACGGACTTCACGCCGACCGCGTCAACGAGAACCAGGGCGCCGAGAGCACATTGGCTTGGCTGATGAGCCTGCTGTTGATGCAGGACCTCCAAATGGAGCAAACTTTGAGCGAGCGGCCTGCCGATAAGGCTATGGAACCTGGTGACCGCCCGGCCAGGCCTCGAAAGACCCGGGCGGCTCGAGCAGTCGCAGGAGTGAAGGTTTCGAAGTATGCCAAGCCCGATCGTGATGGTAAGTAGTTATCCGCCCCGTCTCTGCGGGATCGGAACGTTTTGTGAGGAAGCTCGGGAGTTCATTCAGCGGAAACACCCGGACCGCGACGTGGTGGTAGTCAGCCACACCGATGGCCAGGGCGATGGCGTGTTCCCCGTCATCGACATTTCCCATCGTGGCTGGTGGCGAGCCGCCGCGGAGAAGATCCATGAACTCAAGCCCTACGCGGTGCATATCGAGCACGAGTACGGGCTCTACGAGTACTACGACGAACGGGGCCACGGCGATGGCAACGAGGGGTTTCTGGACCTTCTCGACGCGATCAGCGACGTGCCGACCGTCGTCGAGCCGCATACCGTCCACGGGCGACTGACCGACTTCGAGGCGGATTTTGTCTTCAAGCTCTGCCAGCGCGCCAACGTGGTGCTCTTCAAGTGCCATTACCAAAAATGGCGCCTGGACTGGAATTTTGCGGGCAAGGGCTGGCCGACGCCGCGGAACGTCATGGTCATCCCGCACGGCGCGAGGCCGGACAAGCGCTACAGCCTTACCGAGGTCGTCGAGCTGCGCAAGGAGCTCGGCCTGGACAAGGCCGCCAACCTCTCGGAACACCTCGTCGGGCTCATCGGGTGGATCCAGTCCAACAAGCGATGGGACATTCTCACGAACATGTGGGAGAACATTGCGCGGACCATCAAGAAGCGCACGGGCCAGGACTGGGACCTGCTGGCGGCGGGCACCATTCGCGACCCCAACCACCAGCGCGAGTACGAGAACTACAAGGCCCAGGTCAAGCTCTTGGAGCGCAAGGGCCTGGCGCACTACTACGAGTTCGTTCCGCGGGGGGACATCTATTACAAGATGATGGCGGTTTGCGACTTCATTGTCCTGCCGAGCACGGACGAGACGCAGTCGGGCACGCTGGCGCGGATCATCGCGTTGAACAAGCCGTTCATCACCACCGCCCCGATGGAGGGGCTGACCGCCCAGACCCTCGAGAGCGGCGGCGGCGCCTTGTTCACCACGAAGGAGATGCTCCGGCGCCACGTTGTCGAGTTGGCGTGCAACGAAGGCGCCCGCATGCGAATGGGCGAGAGCCTCAAGCAATACCTCGACGAGACCGTCTCCTGGGAGGTGGTGGCCTGCCAGTACGCCAAGGCCTACAAGTTGGCCCGCAAGGCCCAGCGCACGGGGGAGCCGGTCACGCTGCCGCTGGAGTTCTAGGCCAAGGGGGACCGGCTACCGTCCCGGGACGGCCACCGCGTCGAGGGCCTCGGCGACCTCCCGGGCTCTGCGGGCCTCGTCCCATCCGAGCACTGTCCCGACGATCTCCGCGAGCTCCTCCAGGGCCTCGCCCGTCGCCTGGCCCAGCAGGGCGATCACACTCCGCCGGCAGATCAGGTCCGTCAGGTGCTCGACCTGTTCCCGCGTGGCGATCCACTCGATCTCGCGGTCCGCGTAGTCGCCCAGGCACGCCAGCGCGCGCTCGCCGGCGGCGCCGGCGGCATAGTCCTCGGCGCCGGTGCCGTAGCGGTTCAGCAGCCTCGCCACCCTTGACTCGGCCAGGCCGCTGCTCGCCGCCACCCGCTCGATCCACGCTCGCTTGCCCTCGGCGTCGGTCGGGTAGTCCCGCCCGCCGCCGATCGGCTCGTGCTCGGTCCCGCGCCGTCGGCCGACGCCCAGGCGAGCCAGGACGGCGTCGGCTGCCATCTCCGCAAAGGCGCGGAACGGCGTGAGCTTCCCGCCGATCATGCAGTAGACGCACCACGGCCGGTCTCCGTCCGGCTCGATCACGCCCAGACGATGGCCCCGAGAGATGTTCGCCGTGACGCCCTCGCTACTCGGCAGCGGGCGAACGCCGCAATAGGCGTAGACGATATGCTCCGGGGCGATCCGCAGGTCGGGAAAGACCCCGCCAAGCGTCTCGAGCATGTAGTCGGTCTCTTGCTGGTCGCAGCGGGCCTCGTCCGGGTCGCTCACGCGGATATCCGTCGAGCCCATGATGACCTTGCCGAGAAACGGGAAGACGATGCACACGCGCCCGTCGGCGTGTTGGTAGTAGACCTGCCCGTCGAGGGCGTCGTGCAGGTCGGGGCAGTCCACGACGAGGTGCGAGCCCTTGGTGCCGCCCATCAGGTGCGTCTCGAGGCCGAGGTCGGCGTTGGCCCGGTCGATCCACGCGCCGGTGGCGTTGACGACTACCCGCGGGTGCACGGTCAGCGATTCGCCCAGCACGGCGTCGTCGAGCGCGACCGCGCCGTCCGGGCCGACTCGCGGCGTGACGTAGTTCAGCGCGTAGCAGTGCGGGCAGGCGGCCCGGGCGTCCTGGATCAGCTCGATACACAGTCGCTCCGCCTGGGTGATCCACGCGTCCCAGTAGGTGGCCGTGCCCACGATATCGCGCCGCAGGGCGGGCAGCTCTCGCAGGGCGCGGGCCTTGCCCGTGACGTAGTGCCTGGGCGTTCGGCGGTTCTTGCGTGTGGCGAAGTCGTAGTACCACAGGCCGAACTTCAGTGGCCAGGTGCCTCGCAGTCCCGGGCGGACGGACAAGCCCAGGAAGATCAGGATCGACCGCCACAGCCCGCCGAAGCGCGACGGCAGGGGGATGGTCGTCTTCAGCGGGGCCACGTAGTGCGGGGCGTTGTCCAGGAGGCGGTTGCGCTCCCGTAGCGACTCGCGCACGAGGGCGAACTCCCGGCGTTCGAGGTATCGCATGCCGCCGTGGATCATCCGCGAGGAGCCGGACGTCGCCCCGGCGGCGAAGTCCTCGCGGTCGACGAGAAGGCAGTCCACGCCCTGGAAGGCCAGCTCGCGCAGGAGTCCGACCCCGTTGATGCCCCCGCCGAGAATCAGGACGGAGACCTCGCCGTTCTCACGGAAGTGCCGGTGCGCGTCTTGTCGATCGGTCCTGGACACGGGCGGGACTCCCACGCCGTCGCGAGCGGATGGTCGCTTATGCCATGCGGCGATCTCGGGTCCCTCATACGCGCCAGGCGGCGCGGTGTCAACCGTGCCGCCGCAGCGTTTGCCCGGGCCCCGACCGCACCGCGCCACATGCCCTTTCTCTACGGGGAGGTATACGTCTCAGGCGAGCATCGTTGCGAGGTCCTCTTCCGGCGTGGTGACCGGGGCGATGTGGAACTTCTCGACGAGGACGTTCAGCACGGCCGGGCTGACGAACGCCGGCAGGGTCGGGCCCAGGCGGATGTTCTGAATGCCCAGGTGCAGCAGGGTCAGCAGGATGCAGACGGCCTTTTGCTCGTACCAGCTCAGGACGAGGCTCAGCGGCAGGTCGTTGACCCCGCAGTCGAACGCCTCGGCCAGCGCGGAGGCGATCTGGATGGCCGAGTACGCGTCGTTGCACTGGCCGGCGTCCAGCAGTCGCGGGATGTCCCCGATCTTGCCGAAGTCGAGCTTGTTGAATCGGTACTTTCCGCAGGCGAGGGTGAGGATAACGCAGTCGTCGGGCACGGCCTTGGCGAGGTCGGTGTAGTAGTTCCTCCCGCTCTTGGCGCCGTCGCAGCCGCCGATGAGGAAGAAGTGCCTCACCGCGCCGGTCTTGACGGCCTCGATGACCTTGTCGGCCACGCCGAGAACGGCGTGGTGCGCGAAGCCGATGGTGATGGTCTTGGCCTCGGCGTCGGTGGCGAAGCCGTCGCCGGCCAAGGCGGCGTCGATGACGGGCGAGAAGTCCTTCGTCCCGTCGGGTCCGGCGGGGATATGCGTCACGTCGGGCCAGGCGACCAGCCCGGTGGTGAAGATCCGCCCGGCATAGCCGTCGCGCGGCTTCTGGATGCAGTTGGTGGTCATCAGGATCGCGCCGGGGAACGCCTCGAACTCGCGCCGCTGGTCCTGCCACGCCCCGCCGTAATTGCCCACCAGGTGCTTGTGCTTCTTGAGCTGCGGGTACGCCAGGCAGGGCAGCATCTCGCCGTGCGTGTAGACGTTGATGCCCTTGCCCGCCGTCTGGTCGAGCAGGTCCGCCAGGTCCTTGAGGTCGTGCCCGGAGACCAGAATGCACTTCCCCGCGACGGGCGTGACGAGAACTTCCGTCGGCTCGGGATGGCCATACACGCCGGTGTTGGCCGCGTCCAGCAGACCCATGACCTTCAGGTTGACCTCGCCGCATCGCAGCACGGCCGGAATGAGCCGGTCGATGTCCTTCGCGGCGTCGCTCGTGAGAAAGTCCATCGCCTCGTGGAAGTAGGCGTAGACGTCCTCGTCCTCCTGGCCGAGGATGCGGGCGTGGTCCACATAGGCGGCCGTGCCCTTCAGACCGTACGTCAGCAACTCCTGCAAGCCGGTCACGTCGGGGCCGAGGTCCTCCAGCCGCTGGGCGATGGAGACGGCCTGGCCCTGGCGGATGAGGGCGTCGAGGTCGTCGGCGAGCTCCTCGTGGGTGGGGCAGGAGAGGTCCTCGGGCTCGGTTCCCGCCTCGCGGCAGGCGGTTTCGTAGAGGTTCTTGGCCCGGGCGAGCAGGGCCTTGCCCTGGGCCAGGTTCGCCGCGAGGCGCCGCGGGTCGAAGTTCACGTTGGTGATCGTTGTGAACAGGGCCTCGACGACGAAGACGTCCAACTCGCGGTCGCGGTGGCCCATCTGCCGGGCGCGGTGGGCGTACCGTGAGATGCCCTCGGCGAGGTGGATCAGCAGGTCCTGAAGGGCGGCTGTCTCGGCGTTCTTGCCGCAGACCCCGCCTGCGGTACAGCCCGTTCCCTTGGCGGTTTGCTCGCACTGGTAGCAGAACATGATCAGCTCCTTTCGTTAACGAGTTCGTGTCGTACGGTTCGGCCGCCGCGAGCGATCGAGCCATCGACGCCGACGGTGATGTCAATGAGTTCAAGGTCGTCGCGCCCGGCCCGGGCGAGGGCCTCGCGGACGAGGGAGACCAAGCCGCCGCAGCAGGGCACTTCCATGTGGGCGACGGTGACCGAGCGGATATCGTTGCCCGCGAAGACCCTCGTGAGCTTCTCGATGTACGGGTCGACGTCGTCGAGTTTGGGGCACGCGACGGCCAGCGATCTGCCGGCCAGTAGCCGCTCGTGGAAGTCTCCCAGGGCGTAGGCGACGCAATCGGCGGCGATGAGCACGTCGGCGTCGCGCCACATCTCGCCCGCGACGGGCACGAGCGCGAGTTGGACGGGCCAATGCCCCAGGCGCGAGGGGCGCAGCGGCTCGGTCGCCGTGGGGGCCTGTGGCGTCGCGGCGGCAGCACCGGCCGACAGCGTCCGTGCCATCGTGCTCGGGCAGCCGCGGGGCATCGGGGCCTTGGGGCCGGCTTTGTGGGCCCGGACGGCCTTGACGTCGAACGCCTCGGCCGGCCGCTGCTCGATCGTGATGGCGCCCTCGGGGCACTCGCCAAGGCAGTTGCCCAACCCGTCGCAGAGGTTGTCGGCCACCAGGTGGGCCTTGCCGTCGACGATCTGGATCGCCCCCTCGGCGCAGCTCGGCACGCACAGCCCGCAGCCGGTGCACTTGTCCTCGTCGATCTTCACGATCTTCCGCATGTGTGTCGGGGTCATTGGCGGCCCTTTTCCAAGCGTGGCAGCGACGTGCGCCATCTGATTCATTATGGCGCGAGCGAGCGGGGCGGTCCTTGACCTACGTCAATCCGGTGCGTTTTCCTGACGCGCCAGCCTGCACGATATCGTAAGTGCCAGAAAAAAAGAGAGATGAGGTCTCTGGCTCAGAGGTGTTTTTTCAGGAACGCCAGGATTTCCGCCCGCATGTCGGCCGTCTCCAGGTGCCCGCAAGGGTACCGCAGCAGCGCCCAGGCCTCCGGTGCGCCGGCGCCGGCGTAGGCCTCGGTCAGTGCCGCGTCGATGCGATCGAGGCCCTCCGGCGGGGTCAGGCGGTCGTAGATCCCTGCGAGCGACAGGTGAGGCCGGGGGACGATCAGGGCGTTGATCTCGGCCGTCGTGAAATGGTTCAGCAGGCTCGGGACGTAGTAGTAGATCCCGTGTCCGTCCAGCCCGCGGGCGTCGATCAGCGCGTGGTAGTCCGTCAGGCAGCAGATATCGACGCAGACCCTCACGCGCGGATCGAGCGCCGCGACCCACCAGGCCATGGTCGAGCCCATCGAGATGCCCAGCGTTGCCAGCCGCGAGGCGTCCACGTCGTCGCGAGAGGCCAGGTAGTCCAGGGCTCGCAGCGAGTCGTAGACCATCATCCCCCACATCACCTGCCCGCGCCAGAGCATCTCCTTGAAGATCTCACTTTCGGACCGCCCGCGCCGCTCGCCAAAGGCCCACGTGTCGATGCACAGCGAGGCGACCCCGCGTTCGGCCAGCACCTCGGCGTAGGGCGGCTTCTGGAGCGCCGGCCGAGCCGCAATCAACTCGTCCTTGCCCAGCTCGTAGTTCCCGCCGTGAGCGTGGTTGTAGAGCACGGTCGGGAACGGCCCGGCCGACCCGGCCGGCCGGGCGAAGTACGCGGGCACCGGCTCGATGCCGTTGAGGTCCAGCACGAGTTTCTCGAGCACGTAGGTCCCGCGGGGTTCGGCGGCGATCTTCCTCGCCGAGACGGACCGGTCGCGCGCCGGCAGGAGCCCCAGCAGGCCGTACAACTCCTCGCGTCGCGATTCCGTATCGGTTGCCATGGTTGGCCTTTCCATGGGTTTCTATCCTGGCCTGGCCAGTTCGGCCAGCGCGTCGGCGTCGAGGAGCGTGATTCGTCGCCCGCGGACCTCGATGAGCCCGGCGTCCTTGAGCTTGCCCAGCGCCCGGCTGAGCGTCTCGGCGGCCGTGCCGATCTGCCCGGCCAACTCGCGCCTCGTCTGCTGGAGGTAGACGGTGGCCCCGCCGGCCCGCTCGGCCAGGCGAAGCAGCACGCCGGCCAGCCGGGCCGGGGCGTCCTTGAGCGACAGCTCCTCGATGAGGCGGTTGAACTCGTGCAACTTGGCCGACAGGCCTGCCAGCATGCCCATCGCCAGGTCCGGATTGTCCGCGATGGCTTGGCGAAGCTCACGTCGCGTCACGACCAGGAGCGTCACGTCGTCAAGCGCCTTGGCGAAGGCTGGGTACATCCCTCCGGCGAGGACGGCCGCCTCCGCGAACGAATGCCCCGGGCCGTACAGGTGCAGAATCTGCTCGTTGCCGGTGGCGGAGAGCTTGTAGAGCTTGACGCGACCGGCCCGGACAGCGAACAGTCGCTCGGCGCGATCCGTCGGCGTGAAGAGGATTGTCCCCGCCGGGCGGCGGATCGTCTGGAACCGCCCGAGCAACTCGTCGGCCTCGTCGCCCAAGGCGGCGAACAGCGGAACAGACCGGACGGCTTGCTTGTCGAGCTCGGCGGGATTCCCGGGGGGCCCCATGGGTTTGTCACCGACCGGCCGTCACACGCTGGGCGATGGCGCCCAGGGCCTCGGCGGCGAGGCGGACGTGGGCCTCGGTGGTGAACGGTCCGAAGCTGAACCGGCACGTGCCCGTCGGGTGGGTGCCGATCGTCTTGTGGGCCAGCGGGGCGCAGTGTACGCCCGGGCGCGTCAGCAGGCCGAAGTCCTGCTCCAGCACGGCCGCCAGCTCCCGGGGGGCCAGGTGCGGCACGTTCACGCTGAACACGCCCGCCCGGACAGACAGCTCCCGCGGGCCGTAGACCGTCAGCGACTCGGCGCCGTCGGTCAACTCCAGGAATAGCCGGCAGAGTTTCTCGTCGTGCCGGCGGAGGGTCTCGACGCCGCGCCGTTGCACCCAGGCGACGCCCTCGCTGAGGCCGGCGATACCGATGGCGTTGTGCGAGCCGATCTCGTACTTGTCGGGCATGGTCTGCGGCTGGACGGCCAGTTCGCTGATCGTGCCCGTACCCCCTTCCTTCATCGTGGGCAGGTGGGCCTCGGCGCCGGGGCGGACGTACAGCACGCCGGTGCCCAGCGGTCCGAGCAGCCCCTTATGGCCGGGGAACGTCACGAAGTCGGCGCCGAGGGCCTGGACGTCGAGGGGCACGTGGCCGGCGGACTGGGCCGCGTCAATCAGGCAGGGGATCCCCGCCTCGCGAGCGATGCCGGCGACCGCGTCGATCGGCTGCATCGTGCCCGTGACGTTCGAGACGTGCACGCACGCGATGAGCTTCGTCTCCGGACGGATCGCCCGGCGGATATCGTCGGGGTCGACGAGTCCCGTGCCCGGGTCGCAGGGGACGAACTGCGGCTCGAGGTGCGTTTGCTCGGCCAGGGCGTTCAGCGGGCGAAGGACCGAGTTGTGCTCCATCGCCGTGGCGATCGCGTGCGCGCCGGGCCCGGCGGTGTTCAGCAGCCCGCGGATCGCGATCACCAGCGCCTCCGAGCAGTTCATCGTGAAGACGATGCGCTCGGGGCCCTCGGCGTGGATCAATTCGGCGATTCGTTTGCGACACTCGGCGAGGATGGCTTCACAGGCCTTTGCCTCGGCGTAGGCCCCGCGCCCCGCCGACGCGCCACACTCGCGGGCAAACGCTACCATCGCTTCCGTCACGGCCGACGGCTTCGGAAAGCTCGTGGCCGAGTTGTCGGTATACACGCGTTCAGACATCATCCCCCCATCCTACGAACTGC
>Ga0272442_10003123_pt1 | contig 23429 bp, 17 predicted proteins | sample SSMForm2O_FD_200262 | JGI IMG/M metagenome (GOLD analysis project Ga0272442, IMG submission 200262) | Marine sediment archaeal communities from Little Sippewissett salt marsh, Falmouth, MA, United States - SSM-Form-2O | ecosystem: Environmental > Aquatic > Marine > Wetlands > Sediment ...
TTCTCTCATAAAAAAATTTCTCCCCAAAAAGATTTTAATATTGATTTTATAGCTTTTATAATTAAATTAGATTGTAAGTGGTTTTGTTCTTTAATGAATTTTTTGGAAATCGACAAAAAAACCTAAAGGAGAAACGATGAAACAGACTGCATTTCTGATCATTATTGCTCTGGTCGCATTTACGGTCATCTTTAACGGATGCTGCGACGAATGTGATGTATGCGATGAATGTCCCGACCCAAATGAAACCGGTATCGACCCGCCATATATTGAGAGTGTAACCGGTCCGGGACATGTAACTGTCGGAACTGCGGGGGATTTCTCGTGTTCTGTTCTTTCCGATGCCGATATTATCCGATATTCATGGGGGCTTCATCCCGGAAGCGGCAGTGGAGTGGATTATTATTTCCCTGCTCCTGGCGCAAGCGAGGGTGTCTGGACTCCAGATGGTTCTCGACCGACTCTTTTCGTGCCGGATGATTCTAGCGCAACCGTTTCAGCATCGTATCTCAGCCGCGGTGTCTATTCTGTTATGGTCGAAATTGAAGATGCCGATGGCTACACCGAGCGCGAGCGAACCATTGTGTTTATTGACCCGGTGGAACCTGATGTCTGCGAGGATTCTCTGGAAATGATGGCTGGCATGACAGATTCTATAAAGGGTGAGGATTTTGAAATGCTCAGGTTCGGCATGTGGACATCGGAGAAGGCTTATGGATGCTCTTATGCCGATTCATTAAATACCTTTAACCAGTTTGGTTATATCGAATCCCTCGATTCTACCGATGGCGATGAAGACCAGTATTTCTACACTTATGCCGAGTGTGGAGATATGATTTCGGTTATCGGGGGCAAAGATAATATTGCAGTAGTTACAGTCAATTTCGATATTAAGGGCGCTATGCACATCTGGGATGCCACAGCATCGGACTATGTGAAATTCTCGATGTATGTATCGAAAACAATGCAAGATAGCTACCCGGAAACACAGTATCTATTTTCACAGACACTATCGGGCGATGAACCTAATCCAGCATATTATTTCGATTCAACCCGCGAAGTTGTTATCACAACCAATTTCGAGGGCATGATGCTGTTCGAGTTCTGGGTTGGCGCCGAGATTGAAATTGCATGTTCGGGAGGCGCAGGTGGAGCGGTTTGCTTCGATGGCGATGATGCCTATATCAGGATAAATAAGGTTACAATAGATTTTAATTAAATTGATTATATCCAGCGTTCTTTTAAACATCATAATGAGGAGCATAAAGAATTGTCATTCCGAGTTTCAGTGAAGCAATCTCGAATTCCTGAGAATTGGGCAATTGCTTCATCGCTATGCTCCTCGCAATAACAGTTTAGCATGGAATATCATTTGCCGAACGCAACACTGGATAAATTGAAATAACCGGTTGCTTCGATAAATCATTAGCCAGGAGGCTTTTATGAGAAAGTTATTTCTCTGTATGATATTTTTATTCCTTTTTTTACTCCCGCTTTATGCAGTTCCAGCATTTGACCTGCTTAATGACGATACCGACCAAACTGTTTTCGAACTTAATCTCGATTATCCCTATATCAGAAATATCGGTGAGGGATATTCGATGATTGTTATGCCGGAATATGGTCCGCGCGGGGATGAGTATGGACCTCTTTTGTATGGCTATACTTTTAAAGTTGCGGTATCCGGTAATGCAGATGTTAGTGTTTCGCTGGAATCGGTGGTCTGGACAAGGTGGTTCGATATTCTTCCTTCTTCTCGCTGTTCTTTAACGATTAATCACGCGATTCCCGGTCCTGCCGATATGCAGTTTTACAATCGGGCTTTCGGCGGTTCGGCTGTGCTTATTCTCGACCAGATATGGCGCGGTGTTCGTGTTATCGGTGTCGATATCATTCCTGTCCAGTATGACCCCGAACTCGGTGTCAGATTCATGAAAAAAGCGCGGATTATCGTTTCTCATCAGGGTGGAGATGGCAATATCTATAACGAGAGGCTTTATCATCCAGCATTTGCGGGATTCTACCGTGCGAGCCTTGTTAATCCTGAATCAGCTATACCGAAAACTCTTCCCGCACCAAAGGAATGGGATCCCGATGATGGTGCGGAACTGCTTGTGATTGTCCGAACAGATTTTGAGGATGAACTGCAGCCCTGGATAGACTGGAAACTGCTTCAGGGTTTCCCGATAAAGGTATTCACCACATCCGAGACAGGTTCGGATACTACTTCAATAAAGAACTTTGTCCAGAATGCTTATGATACATGGACAATGCCTCCCGCTTTTCTTTTGCTAGCTTCTGATGCCGATTATATCAACTGCTTTCAGGGTGGGGGTGTCTATGGCGACCAGAATTACGGCACTGTGGTTGGCGGAGATAATTTCCCTGATATTTATATCGGCCGGATGTCCGCAGACAATAGTTCACAAATGGACTTACTAGTTCGCAAACATCTGGATTATGAAAAAGAACCCGATATGGCCGATGATTACTGGGCGCGGGCTGTGGGTCTCGCCAATGAAGATGAACCATTGTTGGAGCCATTAGGTCCCGGCGATTCATCTTATTATGAAGCAGTCCGTTATGGTATGGAGCAGTGTCAACTGGCTGGATTCACGGATGTCCAGTTATTCAGAAGGCTTAACGGCGACGACTATAACGATGTTCGACCATACATTCAAGCCGGATGCGGATTTGTCCAGTATCGTGGGCAAGCGTGGCCCGATTATTACTATGATTTTTCCGGTGGACTCGACACTCTCGACAATGACGGCAAGTGCCCGATAAATATCTCAATTACTTGTGGAACCGGTGGCTTTATGTATGCCGACAACAGAATGTGTGAAAGGTCAACGCGTGCGGGAACTACCTCCGATCCTAAGGGGTCAGTTGCATTTATAGGACAGGCGATTGTAAGCTCAAATTCCGTCGAGCGCTCGTCGCTATCGAAGCACATATTCGAGGGTTTTTTCGAACAGGATATGAATCAATTGGGTGTGGCTCATCTTTATGGTAAAAATGAAATGTATTCTGAATTCGGTGGAAGTTATGATGCTCAAACCGAATATCTTTCTGCAGTTCTTATTGGCAGCCCGGAGATGCTTGCATGGACAGCGCCTATTCAATATCCTTCGATTGATCATCCATCGGCTGTCAATGAGGGTCCAACTTCTATCGAGGTTACTGTTACAGCATCGACTGTCCCCGTTGAAAATGCTCGTATCGCTATTCATAGGGGAGTTGATTTCTCTTATGGATTGACCAATGCATCGGGTTTCGCATCGATAAATATCGAAGCCGATCCGTCTTTCCCGCTGATTATTGTAGTTACGGGTCCCAATATTTATCCTTACATCGATACAATCGATGTTCTAATAGGTGGAGTTGGAATATACAGCGCTCCCGTATCATTTAGCGACATCGGCGGCGACCATGATGGGCTTCTGAATCCGGGAGAATTGATTACTTTCAATCCAAAAGTAACAAATCTTGGTGACGAGAGCGCTTCGGGACTTACGGGGATTGTAAGAATAAATGACCCTATGATAGTTTTCTCTGATTCGACATGCTCTTTTGCGCCTGTTGCACCCGGTGATACAGTTATAGGCGATGCGGTTGCATTCTCTATTCATGAGGGTCATGAAGCGACAGCCAATCTTGAACTAACGATAGTGATTTCCGGTCATCCGGACGGACCATGGGAGAGAGCTATTATACCCTTACCTGACATCCACAGATTCGAAGCAAAGGTTGGGACAATACAGATTTTCGATCCGATACCATTTGGGAATGGTGATGGGCAGATTAATCCCGGTGAACAGATTGCACTTTCAATTACTCTGGACAATGAAACTCAAGCAGATGCTTTCAATGTGGGCGGGCGGCTTAATGGAATCGATTCCGTGGCAGTAGTCCAAGTATTTGGAGATTATGAACACATATTGCGCTCAACAAGTTCAGTGCCGTCACCGGAATTTATGATATCTGTTTCCCCCGAAGCATTATCTGGAACAGAATTTGCACTGGAGCTTGCTATTTGGGGTGAGTGTCCTATGTATGTATTTGACGATACTCTCGAAATAGGTTTATCCATTGCAGGAAGCCCAGGCGACCAACATACCGGTCCCGATGCTTATGGGTATTACATTTATGATGACACGGATATGGGAACCGGAAGAGCGCCAACTTATGAATGGAACGATATTACCGGTCCCGGTACTCAAATATGGGCGATTACAAACAGCGATGACGGTATTACCGATGTTTCTCTTCCTTTCACTGCACAGTTCTATGGCGATGAATGGACAGAAATAGCTGTCTCGAGCAATGGATTTGCGGCTCCACCGGGATGTTCGCATTCGGGAGGTGGTTCCGGCAGTCCGCAAGAAATGCCCAATACCGGTAGTCCAGCGGGTGTCATTGCATTGGTTTGGGCTGACCTCGCTCCTCATAGGTCGGGAGCGGATATATTTCAATACAACGATGCCGCAAACAACCAGTTTGTTATCCAGTGGGATCAATGCGGATTCTACTGGGGTGGCGGCGAAATAACTGCGCAGATGAGAATATGCAACCCGGATTACTATACAACACCAACAGATGATAGCGAGATTTACTTCTATTATAATTATTACGAGACTTCGGGGAATCTTGGTGTTGGAATCGAATCTCCCGATGAATCTAATGGTTTACAATATTTTCGCAATGGCGACTATGATGAAAATGCCGCAACTCTTGAAGCGGGCAGGGCATTGCGTATTACAACTCTCCCCCCGGATTATGCATCGAGCCCATGGATTTTCTTTTATGATTCATTGAGATTTGACGATTCTCCGGGAAACAACAATGGAACGATTGAACCCGGTGATGAAATAGATATGTATTTCCGTTTGAAGAACGGTGGTTCTGCGGGAGCATGGTCAACAAATGCAACGCCGCTTGCAACAACATTGATCACACCCACCTGTGGAAGTGTAAGCTATGGAACGATTTTCCCGGGTGTGATAAGCTCGAGCAGCGGAGTTCCATTGAGTTTTTCGATTTCTGCAGCATGTCCACCGGATACTATAATCATTGTTCCTGTTGAAATTTCTGCTTCATTAGGCGCATATATCGATACAATCGGCTTTATGCTTACTGTTGGACTAACAGTCGATATTAAAGAGTACTCACCTGTTCCAAAGGAAATGAAATTATGCAAAGCTTATCCCAATCCATTCAATAGTTCAATAGCGATTCCTGTGAATGCTGGCAATATCACTAACAAAGCCAAGATTGACCTTTCGATATACTCATTAAAGGGAAGGAAAATTACTACGATTTTTAATGGCATTATGCGGGAAGAAAGACATGTATTTCATTTTGATGCTGAAGATTTGAAATCGGGTATATATTTTGTCAGACTGACCACTGGAGAACAAACATATACTCGAAAAATCCTTTTAATCAGGTGATATAATCTATTATTATTTCAATTCTTGGAATTCCTCGCGCATTTATTGTTCTACATAGGATGGGCGTCATCTTTAAGAGGGCGCCCTTCCTAAAAGTTAGCTAATATTCCATTTTTTTTAAACTCACCGCTTAAAAAAACATCGGGATTATTCGATATAATGTTGACTTTTTTTGGCAATGATTTATTGTTTAGTTCATTTCATTATAATGGTGGGAGAAAAATGATAAAAGAAGTCGATTTTCTTGTAATTGGTGGCGGTCCTGCAGGATTAGCGGCATCGCTTGTAGCGATAGAATTCGGAGTTCATACCGTCATTCTTGATGATGGACTTAAATTAGGTGGTCAACTTACAAAGCAAACGCATAAGTTTTTTGGTTCACAGCTTGAACGGGCGGGAACTCGCGGTTTTGTCATCGGTGAGGAGATGGTGGAAGAGCTTGAAGTAAGCAACAAATTTGAATTTTTCAGCAATACTACAGCTGCGGGATTTTATCCCGATGGTATTATAACCGCTGTGAAAAGCGAAAATGAATGGCTGAAATTTAAACCTAAGGCAACACTTTTGGCGACCGGAGCAAGCGAACGAATGATAGCATTTCCCGGCAACGACCTGCCCGGCGTGTATGGCGCCGGCGCAGTTCAGACATTGATGAATCTGTATGGCGTGCTGCCGGGCGAACGAGTCCTCATGATAGGCGCGGGAAATATCGGGCTTATTGTTAGCTACCAGCTTATGCAAGCCGGCGTGAGAGTTGCCGCTATCGTTGAAGCAATGGATAAAATAGGCGGATATTGGGTTCATGCAAGCAAAATAGCAAGATTGGGAGTGCCCATTCTCACGAGATACACTATTGTTGAAGCTCGTGGTGCCGATTCTGTCGATTCGGCGATTATTGCAAAAGTGGATGAGAATTGGCAGATTGTTCCCGGTACAGAGGTTGAGGTTAATATCGATACGATATGTCTTGCCGTAGGACTTTCGCCCACATTGGAGCTTTTATTCCAAGCCGGCGCTGATATGAAATATGTACCGGAATTCGGTGGCAATGTTCCACTTCGCGATGAGTTTATGCGCACAAGCATTAAAAATGCTTTTGTAGCAGGTGATGCCGCCGGTATCGAGGAAGCATCGAGCGCAATGATAGAAGGAAGTATAGCAGGACTTGCCGCGGCAAGACATATTGGAGCGGATATCCCGGATTTTGATGATAGAATTAACAAACTAAAAGGAGAATTAAGAATCCTCAGAGCCGGTCCGCTGCCGACTAAATTGCGTGAAGGTTTAAAAAAGGTTATCGTAAAATGGTGAAAGAAAATTAAAATTTAGGAGGAGGAATATTGTGAAAAGTCTTGCTCTATGTGCTACAATTTTAATCTTTATCGCAACTGCATTTTGCTTCGATTTTGAAATGACAATAGATGCAGTCTGCGGACCGGATGATTCACTATGTATAATCGGTGTTCATCCCGATGCTTCCAATGGAATCGACGGCATGGATGAAATAAGCCTCGATATGGGTATGGACCCGCCGTTTGTGGTTCATTTTTTGCATGATACAGCAGGTTTGACCTTGAAGCTTGTTAAAGATATTCGCTCCTCATTGGATTCGCTTCATATTTTTAATGGCGAGGCGAGCCGCGCTGTTGGAGCGGATGTCGTGCTGACATGGAATCCTGCCGATGTGCCGGCGGATTCATGCGAAATGGAAATCGCTGCATTCGGGTGGGATACCGAGGATACAATATGGTTCGATATGACCGAGGTCGATAGTATCATTTTCCCGAATAGTTATAATTTCCGGATTGTTTTGCATCACGATATTTCAGCAATCGAGGAGGATTCGCTGCCACCGGAGATATTGGGCTACAGCATTGCCGAAGGTGAAACTCTCGCCGACCCGATGATCCCACTCATCGTTACTGTTACCGATGATGTTTCCGGTGTGGATACAGGAACACTCGAATTTATTCTCAATGGACTCGATAGAGCATTACTTGTTAATGATTCCATAACCGGCGATACTGCTATTTTCACATATACGCCTTTTTTGGGTTACCCGGAAAACGATACATTGATATTCTCTATCTCGGATTTAAATGGAAATACTACAACCGACACACTTCATTTTTTCTATGCCGATACAACCGATACAATCCCACCCGATACTTTAAATTCAATAACTTGCTGGGTAACGCTTGGTATGTCGATGGACCTTGCAGGAAGTATGGTAGAAATTATTGAGCTTGCTCGTTCTGAAATTACAAACGAGATGGGGCAATGCACTTTTGATTCTCTCGAATCGGGAACATACACTTTTAAAGCTTCGAGAGAAGCATATATCCCTCAGGATACGCTGGTCGATATCGATTCGAGTATTATTCTCTTCTTTAATCTTGAACCGTATGAAACCACCGGAATAGAGATTTCTGGTGTGGTTATACTCGAGGGAGTAACCGGAGACTTATCAGGTTCTATTGTCACAGCAACAATGATTGGCTCTGACCCGGTTTATGACACAACCGATGTGTCGGGAAATTATTCCATCGAAATTCCAATGTTTGGGATGTATTCGATTGTCGCAGCACACGACGGATTTTTCACCGATTCCGTATTTGCTATGTTCTTTAATGATACGATAATAAATTTCTCACTATTGCGTGACGATAAGGTAACTGAACCGAATGCCGAAAAGTCTCAATTACAGTTATATGCAGTTTCAAGTGGTAATAAGATAGTGTTATATTGTCGTAACGCATGGGGTATAGAGGTCTTCGATATTATGGGTAAAGTCATACAAAAATTCCCCGGCGGACTCGAGCAAATCATCCCTATCGATGAAATAGATTTACCAAGTGGTGTATATTATATTAGAGCAATTGGTGTCGAGGAAAGAAAAACAATACGAATTAATATCACCAGATAGAGGTAATCAACATGAAGTATTACATAATTGCAGTGCTGTGTTTTTCGATATGCGTTTCTTTTTTTCTTGGATGTGCCGCCCAAAAGGAAATAACTGAAGCGCCAAAAATCTCGGAATTAGAACTTCTCGACAGCCTGCTTGCTCAAGATACTGTTATCCATTCAGTAAGACTGACGGGCAAAGGAAAATACTATTCATCATCCGGCAAGCATGTTTTTACTGTCGGTCTGGTTACCGATAGAGATGAACAAAAAATGGCTGCATATATCGGGGGACCGCTGGGAACAACATTTACAATATTGTGGCTTTGCCATAAGGATAGTCTGTGCATATATATTACATACCGCAAGCAGGTTCTTGTTGAACCTATCGGTATTGAACTGGAGGGAGTCGTGCTTCCACCATCGGCTCGAATAATGATAGACATGTTTTCGGGAATTGCACCAATTGCACAGTTTAAGGACAATTTAACAAATTTCGAAAGTATACCTGCGGGGTATTATCTCACATTTGAAAAGGATGAAGAAGCGCTTGTTGCATTGGTTAAACCTGAACCATGGCATATCGATGGCTATCAATGGATTAAAAAAGGCAATCCTCAGCAGATTGTCGATGTTCAATTCGGTGAAGGTGAAGTTATCGATGGTATCTGGCGACCATCCAAAATGAAAATTTCCGCACCATCACTCGACCAGGAAATCAATATCATTATAGATAAAGACTCGAGGAATATCGAGATTAGCGATTCATTGTTTTTTCCGGAAATTCCCCAAGATGTAGAATGGCTAAGAGCATTTTAAATAAAAGCTTAACATGGATTTCTCACGAATTATCAACCAATGTCATATAATGAAAATTCAAATCCCAGAACACACAGAAAAAAAGATAATCGGTAATCGGTTATCGATTGCCCCACCCCGCAGAAGGATTTAGCCCCAGAGAACATAGAGAAAAGAGAATGATAGATAAAACATCTTGCTTTGTGCTTCCCAGCCGAAATGTACAGGCTGTCAATCTGTGTTTTTCCGAAGCAGGATTTTTCGGTTGTTATATTCTGTATCTTCTTAGCGTTCTTCGCATTAGAAGTCTTTGGGGTGAGAGGAGTACTTTTTCATCGATAATTGCTAATTGATAATTTTGCATTGAAATCCTTTTCATGCTCACTATTAAGACAAAAGGGATGTGGTAGGCAACTTTGAATTCTTTATTCTCAACTAATAAAAAATCCCCGGTAGATGAATCGGGGAGGTATCTAAAGTTCATACATCTACCGGGATGTCGAATAGTTAAGGTCCAACCAGAGTAAGCTCACCATTAAGAATTCCATTGCAAATATCGGCGAATTTCCCGCCATCATCGGCATCGAAATTAACTGGAAAATTTTGGAGATCTGATATTGAGAACACTGTCTTTACCGGTTCGGCTTTTTCCTTCTCAGGGAATTTTCTTCTTCTTCTCCGGTGTTTGCGGGCTTCCCGCGTAGCAAGAGCAGCGCAACGTGGGCAACAATAACGTTTTTGATACTTTGCACCTACTTTCACCTCGAACTCGTTGTCGCATTCTTCTCTACTGCATTTTTTCTTTATTATGGGTAGTTTCTTCCGTGCCATTTCATCCTCCTTGTTCACGAGTATATTAGCAAATGCTGTGCCAAAAAAGAAATTCAATTAGACCGGCTGAACATTGATAGGCAGCTCAAACAAAAATGACTCTATGTAGGATTTAAGGATTATTCCCGAACTCAATGGGGATTATTCCCCAATACGCTGATGTACCTGTAGAAATTGAAATAAAGCGCATTTCGAATAAGATTTTCTGCGTATTCTCATTGGAAATGAAAAAATCCCACGAGTATTTCGGGGATAATTACCATTTCAAAGAAAGAAAAAGTTGCTTTTTTATTGCAGTTTGATTAATTAGAATTCATTTATTCAATAGGATTCTTTCCTTGTTATTGAAAATATTTTATTATTTTGTGTATTTTTTTTATAAATAATTTTGAATTTCGACCATATTTTACATAAGCAAATGAAAATTCTAATTGTAAATTGGCAGGATATAAAACATCCTCTGGCCGGTGGTGCTGAGGTTCATCTTCACGAGATTTTTGAGCGCATAACGAAATGGGGTAACGAGGTTACGCTTATTAGCTGCGGTTTCCCGGGTGCGCTTGCCGAAGAAAATATCAATGGTATCAAGGTTATTCGTGTAGGCGCAAGGGGTTACTTTAATTTCATCTTTCCTTTTTATTATTTTGGTAAATTGCGAAATGAAGGATATGATATCATCGTTATCGATATTAACAAAATCCCCTTTTTTTCACCATTGATAATAAGAAGACCAAAAGCCGGTATTGTTCACCACTTTTTCGGCAAGGCGATATTTCTTGAGGCTTCTTTTTTTGCTGCGCACTATGTGTATTGGACAGAAAAAATATTTATCAAATTATATAAGAGATTACCTATTATGTATTATTCACCGAGCACTCGCGATGAAATGATTTCTGAAGGTTTTCCAGAAAATAACTTTCATTTCGTTCCAATCGCTGTTGACCTTGAAATCTATCGAGTGGTGCCGGATGTTGAAAAGGAGGAGTATCCGCTGATTGCTTATCTTGGGAGGATCAAACGATATAAGAGTATCGACCATTTGATTTCAATTATGCCATCGGTATTGGAGCAAATCCCCGATGTCAGGCTTGTTGTTGTTGGTGAGGGCGATGACCGACCAAGACTCGAGCAAATGGCTGAGGAGCTTGCTATATCCGACAGAATAGAATTTACAGGCTTTGTTTCTCAAGAGGAAAAAATACGCTGGCTCAACCGCTCATGGGTTGTTGTAAGTCCATCATCGAAAGAGGGCTGGGGACTAACAATGACCGAAGCTAATGCCTGTGGAACTCCGGTTGTTGCAGCAAATTCACCAGGACTTCGGGACGCCGTCAAACACGGTGAGACAGGACTACTTTATAAATATGGTGATATTCAAGCTCTTGAGGAATCGATTTTAAAAATATTGAAAGATGACGATTTGCGCCAAAAATTGCGTAATGGTGGACTTGACAATGCTAAAAAATATACTTGGGACGATGCAGCAAGAAGCGCTCTCGATGTTCTGGAAAACCTTGTCCAGACAAGAAAAAACAAATAGTTTAGTCAGTGGGAGAAACAATGAGATTTTCTACAATACTATCAGTGACATTATTGTCATTTTCTTTAGCTACAACTTTGCCTTATGCCATAGATGCTGCAAATGCAAATGATGCCCCGATATCGAACTATATTGGCGATATTGTTTTTGATGGCGAATGTCTTTGGGTTGCAACCGGAAGTGGAGTTTCACGCACTTGCGATGGCGGAATTACATGGGAAACTTATCTCGATGGCAAATCGTTTTCAGCAATGACCTATGGATATGGGAGTGTCTATCTGGCTTCGTCGTTTGACACCGTGAGCGCCGGTGAGGGTATTCCTGTCGGTGAAGGGCTTTACCGGTCATATACGAGCGAGCCGATTTCTTTCGAAAAGCTTACACCGTGGCAACTGGTTTATGTTCCCGGAACATCTTTTTTTGCGATGCTTTCTTATGATATTTGCTTTGTTCCGCTTGATACCGATACAGCAATACTATCGGCAAATTGGTATGGAGGGCTTTCGCGCTCGCTCGATTGGGGACAAACATGGGAACTCATTAATTGGAATTGCTTTGTGAACGAAGACAGTGGAACGGTTAGTTGGCTCTTCATTCCCGCTGAACAGGATACAATAAGGGAATTTGTCTCGAACAATTCCGCTTATAATAACCGGAAATTTTTCGCAATAGCTTCCGATACATCTATCGATTTTCCGATAATATACATTGCAACCGCATCGGGGATTTTTGCGGTTCAGGATACAGTGTTCTGGCGTGCCGACCCCGACCGGGGGCTTCTGGGAAGTTGGTGTGTAGCTCTAGCTGTGCAGTATCGAGATACCGGTGAAAATGTAATCTGGGCGGCATCGCGTTCCGCTGCGGATGGCGAAAGCGACGGTATTTGTTTCTCGATTGATAATGGTCATTCATGGGACACACTTTTCTCGGATACTGTTTTTACCGAAATTGATGATTCAGTTTATGAAGAGCATATTCCCATTTATGTTATGTGCTGGAATATTGCATACTGCGGGGATACGGTCTTTTTCGCTTGCGAACAGGGATTCTACAGAACTGTTGACAGAGAGAATGTAGAAAAAGTAGATATTGTCGATTTTGTAACAGGTGAAAGATTGCCCATGGATGTCATGATTTCCGTGATTGTGGTTGGAGAAACATTATGGGTTGGCAGTGATTTTGGATTGGCATATTCCACCGACTGCGGTGTTACTTTCCGAATTCTTATACATAAAGCTGAAATTGAAGAGGGAAGAACCTATGCCTTTCCATCTCCTTTCTCTCCACACGAATACGGCTCGATTTTTTTTGTATTCGATAATGATGTTAAAGGTAATGCCGAAGCTATGATATTTGATTTCGCTTTGGATGAGGTTGCAACAATTGTAAAGTATGTCGATATCGGTGATGAGCAATCGATTCAATGGGATGGGAAAAAAACAAACGGCGAATATCCAGCGAATGGAATCTACTTCTATAAAATTTCACTTCCGGATGGCAGAGAATTGTGGGGCAAATTTGCATTTATCAGGTAACAGGTGTCGATTGCAGATAGTAGGTGCGATGTGCCTGCATTGCCAGTTTTAATATCCCAATTAAAAATTCCCACGCCAGATTTCATTCATATATGAATATCGATAAATCTTATTCTTCGGTTTCCTCAAACATTTTTGTAAGCTCCTCAAAGCTTGGTATATCCTCCGGTGAGTTCAACCCAAAAACTTTAAGAAATTTCGTAGTTGTAGCGTATAGAAAGGGTTTTCCGGGTGAAGTAGCTCGACCATGGATAGTTATTAATCCTTGTTTGAGAAGATGATGAATCGGCGCTTGTGAATTCACTCCACGAATTTTATCGATCACCGGCTTTGTTGTAATTTGCTTGACCGCAATTATCGCGAGTGTTTCAAACATCGAGCGTGTCAGATGTATGCCGCGATTTTTTCCGAGAAGGTCGTTTATCCACAGAGCAAAATCCGGTAGGACATAGAAAGCATAGCCGCCTGCAATCTGTCGGATTTGAAATGACCGTCCATACTTGCAGTAGCTTTCATTCAGTTCCTCCACTATTACTGGGATTTCCTCGCGAGATAAACCTGCAATTTTTGCCAGTTTCGAGTGCTGCACCGGTTCAGGTGAAGCAAAAATCAAAGCTTCGAGTATAGCTTTTGCATTTATTTGAGATTTGATAGACATATCTGAAATTTATACTGGATAGGCATCAAGAGCAAGAAAAAAGAGTCGATTTCTCGACTCTTTTTGAGAATCTCTGAAAATGAAACAGTATTAAGAATTTGCAAAGTCTGTATTCTCCATAGAAAGGAGGTGATCCAGCCCCACGTTCCCGTAGGGCTACCTTGTTATGACTTCGCCCTAGTCACCAGTCTCACCTTAGTCAGTGGCTGTCCCTAAGGCTTTGCTCACCAACTTCAGGTGCTACCGGCTTCCATGGCGTGACAGGCGGTGTGTACAAGGCCCGGGAACGTATTCACCGCTGCCTTCTGATCAGCGATTACTAGCGATTCCAACTTCACGGGGTCGAATTGCAGACCCCGATCCGAACTGAGGCAGACTTTTTGCGATTAGCTTCCCCTTGCGAGTTCGCAACACATTGTATCTGCCATTGTAGCACGTGTGTAGCCCTGGGCATAAAGGCCATGCGGACTTGACGTCATCCCCACCTTCCTCCCGGTTAACCCGGGCAGTCTCGTTAGAGTGCTCAGCAACACAAGGTCCTGTAGCAACTAACAACAGGGGTTGCGCTCGTTGCGGGACTTAACCCAACACCTCACGGCACGAGCTGACGACAGCCATGCAGCACCTGTCCAAGCTCCCAAGCAGGTAAACCTCTTGGGTCGTCCCCCTTTCAGGTTCCTACCACGAGGATGTCAAGCCCAGGTAAGGTTCTTCGCGTTGCCTCGAATTAAACCACATGCTCCACCGCTTGTGCGGGCCCCCGTCAATTCCTTTGAGTTTCAGCCTTGCGGCCGTAGTTCCCAGGCGATAGGCTTAATGGGTTTCCTGCGGCACTGAAGACTTTGTCCCCAATACCTAGCCTACATCGTTTACGGCGTGGACTACCAGGGTATCTAATCCTGTTTGCTCCCCACGCTTTCGTCCCTGAGCGTCAGTAGCGAGCTAGAGAGCTGCCTTCGCCATTGGCGTTCCTCCCGATATCTACGCATTCCACCGCTACACCGGGAATTCTACTCTCCTCTCTCGCTCTCTAGGACTGCAGTATCGAGCGCAGGACGGGGTTGAGCCCCGAAATTTAACACCCGACTTACAGTCCCGCCTACGGACCCTTTACGCCCAGTAAATCCGAGCAACGCTTGCGCCCTACGTTTTACCGCGGCTGCTGGCACGTAGTTAGCCGGCGCTTATTCACAGGGTACCGTCAGAGCGGGATACTATTGGTGTCCCGCTGGTTCTTCCCCCATAAAAGGAGTTTACAACCCGAAGGCCGTCATCCTCCACGCGGCGTCGCTGCCTCAGGCTTGCGCCCATTGGGCAATATTCCCTACTGCTGCCTCCCGTAGGAGTCGGACCCGTGTCTCAGTGTCCGTGTGGCCGACCATCCTCTCAGACCGGCTATCCGTCTTTGGCTTGGTGAGCCATTACCTCACCAACTACCTGATAGACCGCAGACCCCTCATCAAGTGGTAGCTTAAATCAGAGGCCACCTTTAAACATAAAGCCTTCGTAGCAATATGTTCACATCCGGTATTAGCTCCAGTTTCCCGGAGTTATCCCGAGCTTAAAGGCAGGTTATCTACGTGTTACTCACCCGTTCGCCGCTCTCCCCATCCAGTTACCCAGAAGGTTCTCGCACGACTTGCATGTATTAAGCGCGCCGCCAGCGTTCGCTCTGAGCCAGGATCAAACTCTCCATTCAAAAGTAAGAGTTTTCTGACTCGTTTGATAGTTTTACTTCATTTCGGAAATGAATTGAACGTTGACCTCACAAATTCTGTCATACTGTTCCATTTTCAAAGATCCCTTTATACCATCGGGTTTTTTTAATATATCCCTCCAGCAAATTACAAAACTAAACATGACAGGATAAATGTCAAGCCATTTCTCGAGTTTTTTTAGTATTATTTTTTGCCCATCGATTCTAATTCAAATATCAGCTCATTAAACTCAGTAATTATGCTTTTTTCATTGCGGAATTTAAAAATATTTTTAAATTTCAATTAAGAGATGATGGAGAAGTAAAATGAAAAACACAACACAATTACTCACAATTAAGCAAGCAAGTGTTCTTGGAAAATTTTATAACCAAAGAGTTACTATGGCTATGAAAACAATTGAAAACGAAGAATTATTATTTTACATTACGAAAAAGACTATGCAGAATGAGGTATTAGAGAAAATCGGTAGATATCTGACAGAAAATGAACTAAGTATTGCTGAAAAGGGACTTGAATGGAGTTTATCATTTGATATTGATACCGTTTATAATACTATTCTTTTTGAAATGATAAAAATATAAAAAGGAACAATGCATAAAAGTTAAGCCCAGACAAATCGATTTTTTACTGTTAACAAGTCGTGAGAGTTTTTCTCATCTATATAAAAAGCAAAACCTAAACTCTCTTTTTTATTCCCCATCAATTTTGCCAACCTCATCAACAAGCGCATCGACAATTTCATCCTCGCTAACTTTGCGAACTTGTTCGCCCTTGCTAAAAATCAATCCTGCACCTGGACCGCAGGCAACACCGATATCCGCCTCCCTTGCCTCACCGGGACCATTTACAACGCATCCCATAACCGCCATGGTGATATCGCAATCCAGTTTTTTTATTCTATCCCACACATCCCGCGCGATAGCAGAAACATCGACCTCGGTTCTACCGCATGTCGGACAACTTATCACTCTTGGACCATATTTTCGCAATTCAAGAAAGCGGAGAATTTCGCGTCCGACAATTACCTCTTTTTCCGGTGGTTCGGTAAGCGATATCCGAATTGTATCGCCAATTCCCGCAGAAAGCAGGGGAGCAAGTCCTATCGTTGATGCAATAATCCCTTGCATTCCGAAACCGGCTTCAGTGACACCGAGATGAAGCGGGTATTTAAATTTTTTAGCAAATAGCTTATTCGATTCGATTGTTAATGCTGGTGAAGATGATTTAAGTGAAACGACGATTTTGTCGAAACCCGTTTCGAGGATTGTGAAAATCTCGCGCTTTGCAGCATCGACCATTGCCTGCGGACATAGTTTCCCATATTTTTGCAAAATATCTTTGGGCATAGATCCCGCATTGACACCTATTCTTATTGGGACATTTCGAGTTTTTGCTTCTTTCGCTACAATTTTTACATTTTCGGAAGAACCGATATTTCCAGGGTTAATCCTTAGTTTGTGGACTCCTGCTTCGAGTGCGGCGAGCGCGAGCCGGTAATCGAAATGAATATCGGCAATTATTGGGATTGGGGAATTAGCAATAATTCTTTTGAGCGCGGTTGCTGCGGTAACATCGGGTACGGAAACTCGCATTATATCGCCCCCCGCGCGATGAACAGATTCACACTGGGCGAGAACAGCATCGATATCGGTTGTGAAGGCTTTTGCCATCGACTGAACGGAAATCGGTGAACCTCCACCAAGTTCGACATTACCAACAAGAACTTTGCTTGTTTTTTCCCTCGGTAATAGCTTTTTCGGTATCATTTTACTCCTGTCGGGTTGTTTTCCAGAGAAAGAAAATTTTTTCTGCGATTTCATCAGGCTGCATATCATCTATACATATTTGAATTGTGTTCGGTTCTTTACGGAACCAGGTAATTTGCCGTTTTGCGTATCGCTTTGTTTCTCTAATGATTTGCATTGACATATCCTCGTATGTAATTTCACCGAGTATGAATTTAACTATCGTGCGATAGCCGATTGAACTCAGTCCGGGTGATTCCGGTGAAACACCCTTATTCAGAAGTTCTTCAACCTCATTCACCCAGCCAGAATCGAGCATCTTGAATGTTCTTTCCTCGATTTGTCGATAAAGCTTTTCTCGATTTATTTCAAGACAATATTTTGCAAATCTAAAATCAGATGGTGCTTTAGTAGCATGTTCCCACCAATATGAAATAGGCTTTCCGGATACGATGGAAACCTCGAGCGCTCGTTCGATTCTCACATAATTTCGTGGGTCGATTCTTTCCGCCGCTGCGGGGTCTAATTTTTGCAGCTCGATATAAAGATTTTCACCGGATTCATGTTTTTTCTTGAGCTCATTTCTTATCCCGATATTTTTAAAATCTCCAGAGAAAATTCCGACAGTTAATGCTCTGATATAAAGCCCAGTTCCACCGGCAATGATTGGGAGTTTCTCTCGTGATAGAATTTCATTGCAAACTTCAATTGCCAGCTCAATAAATCTCGCAGCATCGAACTGCTCTTCGGGTTCAATGATATCGGTTAAATGATATCGGATACTTGAATTTACAGGTTTAGCTGTCCCGATATCGAGTTTCCGATATATTTGCCGCGAGTCTGCTGAAATTATTTCGCCGTTGCTTATTTGTGCCAGTATTTCTGCTATCCTTGTTTTTCCCGAGGCTGTGGGACCAAAGATTACAGGGATTGCTTTAATATTCACAGTGCTGGAATTCATTGCAAAAAAGCTTTACATTTAGATTGGAGAATTTTATTATATCAAAGTATCAGTTTTATCTGCCTAAATAGTAATTAAGGATAATTTTTGAGATGGCGCAAATATTTTTAAATATCTCAATTTTACAGGATGGGAAAAATGAATTCGATTTTTCATGGACTCCCAAACAACTCGAGCTTGAATATAATAATGTGGAATTTCCCGAACCTGTTGAATGCACTATGTTGTGCATTCGACGAGGACTCGAGGTTACATGCAGCGCAAAAGTTAGAACAATAGTTAGACCTGAATGCAGTCGTTGTCTCGATAAATACGAAGTGTGTCTCGACGGCGATTTTATTTTTTTGGTCAGACTTGCCGCCGGTTCTCCTGTTTCTGTGGATTTGTGGAACGAGGATGTTGTTCGAGTCGACCCACACGCGGGAAAAGTTAATATTGCTCCACGAATTCGTGATGAAATCATTCTTGCTATACCGGCTCATCCACTTTGTATAGAGGATTGCAAGGGATTATGTCCGATATGCGGGATAAATCTTAATAAAGAGAACTGTGAACATAGCAAAGAAGATAAAAAGAAATCTATCGACCCGAGATGGGCAAAACTCCAAGAATTATTGAATGAGAAAAAAAACAAATGACACATGCAAAACTGAATTTATCCATACCCACTCAAAGTGGGTTAGAAATAGCAGAAAAAGAGTTTCTACAATGGCTACTATCGAGTAAATAGCATCGTTTTGGTCGAATAAACTGATTACTGCAGGTGTAGAAAACGAAGGGATGATATTTTTTGGTGAATCACCCGTTTTATTCTTGACATTGAGGGACAAGTGTATATTATTGATATAGAAGGAATAAACTCCTATGCAGTTTCCAGGGGAACTGCAGGATTTTAATAACCTGCCCGTCATTGCCCTTCGGTTTCGGCACGAGGGATGTCAACGACGGGCTTTATTTTTGGAGGTTAATTTGACACTGGTGAAATCGAAACCACTCAGGTGTATTGTTTTTATTGATGGTTCAAATCTCTATCGAGTTTTTAAGGATATCGGGCTTAATTGTGACTATAGAAAATTTGTATTAGAAGTTTTCGAGCAGTTTCCTTTTGATGCTATTCTTCAGAGGGTTTATTATTATTCTGTGTATCCCGACCAAAAGCTGGAACCGGATAACTATAGAAAAACTCAATCATTTCTTCAAAAACTTGAGCGTTGGAATCAGTGGGAATTGAGAACGGGACATCTTGTCTATCGTGATGGTGTTGCAAAAGAAAAAGGAGTTGATACCAAGCTTGTCAGCGATATGGTCTTTTTTGCAGCACAGGATTTGTATGATGTATCTATTGTGATAAGCGGAGACGAAGACCTTGCATATAGTTTTGATGCTGTCAAAACATTAGGCAAACAAATTGCCGTTTTGAAACTTCCACACAATTTTAGTATGAAGCTTGTTGAGAAAGCCGATTTCCAAATACAGTTTCCGAACCACATAATGAAAAAGAATAAAAAGCAATCTCGAAAAAGTAATGAATTAACGTCATCTCCATTATGTCATTAAAAAAACTAATCCTCATAGACGGCACTGCCTTAGCGTATCGGAATCATTTCAGTATGCTCCGTAATCCGCTGCGCAACTCGAAAGGCATGAATACAAGCGGGCTTTTCGGTTTGCTGAATTCCCTTATTAAAATTATCCGCGAAGAGAAACCGGATTATCTGATTGTCGCATTCGATGCGCCGACTAAAACATTCCGTCACGACATGTATGATGACTATAAATCCACCCGCGCAAAAATGCCGGATGAACTTCGCAAGCTTATGCCGGCTATCAAGCGGGCTGTGGATGCTTTAAATATCCCTGTCTATGAGTTAGCCGGTGTCGAGGCTGACGATGTCGTCGGCACTCTCGCACAAATGGGTAAGCGAAACGAACTCGATGTCGTTATCTATACAGGCGACAAGGATTTTTTGCAGCTTCTAGAACCGGGTATTTCGATGCTTTCACCTGGTCGAGCTAAGAAGCCCGATAAGCTCTGGACACAAGATAATGCTCACGAGAAATTCGGTGTTCGTGCCGACCAAATTCTCGATTTGCTTTCGTTGATGGGCGATTCATCCGACAATATCCCCGGCGTGATGGGAATCGGCGAGAAAACTGCGGTGAAATTGCTCGAGGAATGGGATTCTCTCGATAGTATTTATGAAAATCTCGGCAGTATAAAACCATCGGTGCGCAAGAAGCTCGAGGAATCACGGGAGCTTGCGGAGCTATCGAAAGAGCTTGCCCGAATCCATACCGATTTGCCGCTCGAATTCGACCTCGATAAATCGCAGCTTTGCGAACCGGATAAAGCCAAACTTATCCCGCTTCTGCAAGAATATGAGATGAATAGCCTTGTGAGAAGATTTTTCCCCGAACACACCGATACCGGCAAAGGCGGTGAAGATTATAAGCTTGTCGGTTCTATCGAGGAACTTGAGGTTATTGTTGAGAAACTTATGCTCACCGATAAATTCGCGCTCGATACCGAGACTACCTCCGGGGATCCGATGCGCGCTGAGCTTGTGGGCATTTCATTGTGTATCGAGCCGAATTCCGGCTGGTATATTCCATTAGCTCACCATGCAGAGGGCGGGCTTTTTGAGCATGAAGCCAATCTCCCCAAAAAAGAGGCTTTATCACTCATCACAAAGTTATTTGCTAATAATGCCGTTAAAATCGGACAGAATATTAAGTATGACATAAAAGTTCTTCGCCGCGCCGGAATCGAGGTAGCGGGCGAACTATTCGATACCATGATAGCGGCATATCTACACGACCCGGGCTCGCATCAGCACGGGCTCGATTCGCTTGCGCTAAAACACCTCGGACATCAGATGACAAAATTCAGCGATGTCGCCGGCAAGGGCAAAAAACAAAAGACATTCGACCAAGTCGAGCTCGATGTCGCGGTAAAGTATTCCTGCGAGGATGTCGATATTACGCTCCGGTTGGAAAACCTGTTCGCGCCACCGCTGCATGAATTGCAATTGTGGGAGCTTTTCCAAAAAATCGAGATGCCGCTTGTGCGAGTTCTCGCCGATATGGAAATGACAGGAATCCGTCTCGATTCCGAAAAACTTTTGGAAATTGGTAAAATCGCACGCGAAACAATGAACGAAATCGCAGCCAAAATATTCGCAATCGCGGGCGAGGAATTCAATCTCGATTCACCAAAACAGCTTTCACACATCCTTTTCGACAAGCTCGGATTGCCGACTAAACGAAAAACGAAGACCGGTTTCTCCACCGATGCCAGTGTAATGGAACAGTTTGCATTCGATGGTTTCGAGATTGCCGGTTACATTGTCGAATATCGCGAGATGTCAAAGCTTTTAAACACATATATCGATGCGCTACCGAAAATGATAAATCCCGATACGGGTCGGATTCACACGAGTCTCAACCAGACCGTTGCCGCAACCGGCAGGCTTTCATCATCCAACCCGAACCTGCAGAATATACCTATCCGTGGGGGATTCGGGGCGCAAATTCGCGAATGCTTTGTTCCAAAAGCGGGCTGGAAATTGCTTTCAGCGGACTACTCGCAGGTTGAGCTTCGGTTGATGGCGCATCTCTCGGAAGATTCCAACATGATTGAAGCTTTCATACAAAATCTCGATATTCACAGCTTCACAGCATCATTAATATCAGGTATCCCGATAGACGAAATCGACAAGAGTTTGCGTCGCACAGCTAAAACGGTAAATTTCGGCGTGATATACGGGCAGAGCGCATTTGCGCTATCACAGCAACTCAGGATTCCATTCGGAGAAGCCGAATCGTTTATCGAAAGCTATTTTGCACGATACCCCGCTGTAAAAGGTTTTGTTGCAAGTATCGAGAAATTTGTCGAGGAACACGGCTATGTCGAGACAATAATGGGCAGGAGGCGCTATTTGCCTGAAATAGATAGTGACAGTCACCAGATGCGTCAGGCAGCGAAACGCGCCGCAGTCAACACTCCGCTGCAAGGTTCCGCGGCGGATATTATCAAGAAAGCTATGCTGGGTATAAGCCAAAAATTATATGATTACAAATTATCGGCAAAAATGCTACTTCAGGTGCATGACGAACTTCTTTTTGAATTCCCACCCGATGAGGAAGATAGCCTACGACAACTCGTCAAATCCGAGATGGAAACTGTAATCGAGCTACGCGTGCCGCTTATTGTCGATATCGGCATTGGCGATAATTGGGGAGAAGCGCATTAGGAGTTCAGAGTTGAGGAAATGACAGCAGATTTTCATTTTAAATAGAATATGTGCTTTGTCACACAATTGCCGTCGTCTGTCTTCGCCTTGACAATATAGATTCCTGAAGAGATTGATTCATCGGGTTCCCAGATGAATGTGCGGTGCGTAGGGGCGTATGGCATACGCCCTTTGTCTGTTGGGCGAACGCTGTTCGCCCCTACAACATTCCCTCGCAAATCATATATCTCAATTTTGCTGCACTCGGGTGCAATTATTTCACATGATGTATTAAACGGGTTGGGTGAAATAAAAAGTTTAAAGCCTTCCGGCTTAACCACTGGATTCTCGGTTATATTTGTGTATCCACTAATTACGGTTAAATATGATGGTTGATTAAATCCTCCAACACCCGAGCCTGAACTTCCATAAACAAGCCAGCCGGTTCCTGTCATATCATCGACACGAATGATTCGATGGTTCCTTGTATCTGCAATATAAATTCTCTTGTCCGGTCCTACTGCAACGCCATGAGGTTCAACAAAACCACCGAGTGATTCCCATCCGGTACCGGTCATATTATCAATCTTGACAATTCGACTGTTGAGATAGTCTGCAATATAAATTCCATAATTGGATATAACTTTAATGCAGCAAGGCGAATGAAATTGACATGGTCCGGAACCGGATGTTCCAAAAGTAATCCAACCAGTGCCAGTCATGTCATCGATTCTAACGATGCGGTCATTATTTTGGTCGGCGATGTAAATTTTACCAGCGTCATCGAAATCTATGCCGCATGGTAAATGGAATTGATTTATTCCTGAGCCGGAACTTCCGTATGTTACCCATCCAGAACCTGAAATATCATCGATTCGAACGATACGGTCATGGAAAGCATCTGCGATATAAATTTTACCATCAGGACCTAAAGCAATATCATTGGGACGACTAAAACCTCCAAGTGTTATCCATCCAGCGCCGGTTATATCATCAATTCGGCAAATACGATTGCCACCTCTGTCGGCGATATATATTTTCCCATCCGGTC
>Ga0272442_10003124_pt1 | contig 23426 bp, 18 predicted proteins | sample SSMForm2O_FD_200262 | JGI IMG/M metagenome (GOLD analysis project Ga0272442, IMG submission 200262) | Marine sediment archaeal communities from Little Sippewissett salt marsh, Falmouth, MA, United States - SSM-Form-2O | ecosystem: Environmental > Aquatic > Marine > Wetlands > Sediment ...
AAAGCGGGGATTCTGTTCCGGGATATTACGCCGCTGCTGGCCGATGCGCGAGCATTGGAACGGGCGATTGAGGCGCTGGCCGAACCGTTTACCGAAGCCGGGATTGATGTCGTCGCAGCGGTGGAGGCCCGCGGGTTTATCTTCGGGGCGGCGGTTGCCAAGGCGCTGGGGGCGGGGTTTGTGCCGATTCGCAAAAAAGGCAAGCTGCCGTTTGAGACGCACTCGGTCAGTTACGGCCTTGAGTACGGTACAGACTCAGTTGAAGTACACACTGATGCCGTTCAGCCCGGAAGCAGGGTGCTGATGGTCGATGATCTGCTGGCCACCGGCGGGACGATGGCCGCGGCGTGTGAATTGATCGAAAAACTCGGGGCCGAGATCGCCGGCCTGACTTTTCTGATCGAACTGGCCGATTTGAAGGGCCGAGACAAGTTAAGTCAATACACCCTTCACACTGTAATAACATATTCTTAATATACTGATCACGATTGAGAATTTCCGTTTCTGCGCGGCTATGTAGTGCTGCGACTGTCAGTTACGACTTTGCCCGCGGGAATTTATTACCCTGAAGGGTATAGATAGCGTGCCGTTACTCTATTTTTTTGGAGGCCGTGATATGTCGATTCGGTTTGTGGTTCTGTTTTCGCTCTGTATTTCAATCTCTATGGCCGCCGCGGTGCCCAGGCAGCAGGCAGCGGGCCGTGACGATGTCCAATTCGTCTCGCATGACACGCTGGCTGGGTTAAATGCAAAGCTGTCCTCATGGCAGGGTTTTACGCGCTATCATTTTGCATTCAAGGGATACGACTGTTTTATTACCGCCCCGCATCAGCCATTGCCGAGTCGTCCATGGGTCTGGCGTGCGAAGTTTCCGGGCTATCATGACGAGATCGATGTGATCCTTGTGGAAAAGGGATTTCATGTGGCCCATATCAATCTCGGTGCCATGCTTGGCAGTCCCAAGGCAAGGAATCTCTGGGATGAGTTTTACGAGTACGTAACCGAGACCGCGCAGCTAAGTCCTGTTGTGGCGCTTGAGGCGGTCAGCCGCGGTGGACTGTATGCCTATAACTGGGCGGCGAACAATCCCGAAAAGGTCGCCTGTATCTATGCCGATACCCCGGTGCTTGACTTCAAGAGCTGGCCCGGCGGCAAAGGCAAAGGCATGGGCAGCCCGGCCGATTGGCAGAACCTGCTGAATCAATACGGGATCACCGAAGCCGAAGCGCTTGTGAGCAAGGATATCCCGCTGGAAAAGCTGGAGATTTTGGCTAAAGCTAACATCCCCATCCTGCATGTGGTGTCCACAAACGACACAGTCGTCCCGCCGGAAGAAAACACCTTGATTCTCGAAAAGAAATACCGCGCGCTCGGCGGGCGGGTTACGGTGCTGGCAAACCAGAACGGGACGGAAAAATCACATGGCCATCATTTTCCCCTGGATGATCCAAAGAGGTGTGCGAATTTTATTCTTGAAAACACGCCTTTGCCGCCGCTTGCGGACGGGCTTCAATGGTATCAGCTTCGAGGCGACCTGAAAAACAGTTTTATCAAGTTCTCTCGCGAAAAGACCGGCCGGGTTGCCTTTATGGGCGGCTCGATCACTCAGATGTCCGGCTGGCGGGAAATGGCGGCCCGCTATCTTCAGGAGCGATTTCCGGATACCACCTTCGATTTTGTCTATGCCGGAATCGCCTCAACGGGATCGACCCCGGGCGCGTTTCGGCTGGAACATGATGTGCTGAGCAAGGGTACAGTGGACCTGTTCTTTGAAGAAGCCGCTGTCAATGACCTGCACAACGGACGTAGCCCCGTCGAGCAGATTCGGGCGATGGAAGGTATTGTTCGACACGCCCGCACGGTCAACCCGAAGATGGACTTCATCCAGATGCACTTTGCCGAGCCGCGACATACCACTGACTACAGCAATGGCAAAACGCCGGAGGTGATCGCCAACCATGAAAAGGTTGCTGCCCATTACGGAAACCCTTCGATCAATCTTGCCGAAGAAGTGCACGACCGGATGAAAGCCGGACAATTCAAGTGGGATAATGATTTCGTCAACCTGCACCCCTCGCCCTTTGGCCAGCGCCTTTACTATTGGTCCATTAAGCGTCTGCTCGATAAGGCCTATTCCGGAGTCCTCAACGAAGACGAAGCGATGACGGATCACCCACTGCCGAATAAACTGGACCCACAATGCTACTCCAAGGGCAAGTTTGCCGATATCGCATGTGCCGTTGCTGTCAAGGGGTTTCGTATCGATCCGAAATGCCGCCCGAAGAACGGCGGCACCTTTCGTGACAGCTTCGTGGACGTGCCGATGCTGGTTGGCGACAGGCCTGGCGACTCGTTTGGGTATGCGTTCAGCGGGCGGGGAATCGGGCTGTTTGTGATCGCCGGTCCGGATGCCGGCATCATCGAATACACCCTCGACAATGAACCCAAACGGCAAATCGACTTGTTTACGCCCTGGAGCGGACGCCTCAATATCCCGTGGGCTTATATGCTCGACGCAGATTTGAAACCCGGCGACCATAGATTGCAACTGACCCTTTCAGATAAGAAGAACACCAACAGTAAGGGGCACGCCCTTCGGATCCGAAATATTCTTGTTAATGAATAATACCTTTCAGGGTAATAAATTTCCGCGAGCAAAGTTGTAACTTTCGGCCGCAGACCTGCATAGCCGCGCAGAAACGGAAATTTTCAATTGTGATCAGTATAAATAAAGGTGCGAATTGATGCGAATCGGAATTGTCGGGGCCGGAGCACTGGGTGGATTGTATGGAGCATTCCTTGCGCGGGCCGGATATGATGTTCACTTCCTGATGCGGCGGGACTTCGAGACCGTTAAAGCTTCCGGTCTGGTAGTGAAGAGCTGCCGGGGTGATTTTCACCTGGACCCGGTTCAGTGTTATCAGCGGCCCGAAGACATCGGCGTTGTCGATCTGGTTTTCATCGGTCTAAAGACAACGACCAATGACCGTTATCAGGAGCTTATCTCTCCTTTAATGGGTCCGACGACCCGGGTGCTGACGGCTCAGAACGGCTTGGGCAATGAAGAAAGCTTAGCTGAGTTGTTTGGTGCTGAGCGTGTGTCGGGAGGTTTGGCTTTTCTGTGTTCCAATCGAACATCGCCCGGCGTGATTAACCATCTCGATTACGGCTTTCTGCATATCGGAAACTTTCAGCGAGGGCCGGATGAAACACTGCTGACGTTTGCTGACATGTTTAACAAGTCCGGTGTCGAATGTACCGTGGTGGATGATCTTGCACTGGCACGCTGGAAAAAGCTGATCTGGAATGTTCCGTTTAACGGACTGTCGGCGCTGCTGGATATGACGGTGGATAAGATTATGAAGAAGCACAAACTGCATAAGCGGGCGTGGCGGTTGATGAGAGAAGTGCAGGCCGCGGCGAAAGCGGATGGTTTGACCATTGAGGATGGATTCCTTGAGCATATGATGGAGCTGACCATCAAAATGGAACCGTACTATACCTCCATGCACCTGGACCGGCAACACGGCAGGCCGATGGAAATTGAATCCATCATCGGCGAACCTCTCCGCCGCGGACAACAACACGGACTCGACCTGCCCTACATGCAAAACCTCTACACCGGCCTGAAAGAAATCGACACCGCCCCGAAGCTGTAATTTTCCTATTTTAATCAGCGTGGGCTCAGCCCATCCTACAAGCTACAAGCTAAAATGTGAAATAATGGATGTACAACATGATGTCATCCTTTTCTTTCAGAAGATACAACTCCATGTAAAACCCGTTGTTGTATGCTTGCTTGTAAAGTATGACTTCCTCCGGTGCGGTCGGCCACCACCGGCAACTATCGTTTGCTAAATCTTTTGCGAAGGGGGGACCGCTAAGCGTTAGGGCTTCTATCTGCTTGAAAATTGAGTCTTGTTCAGTAGCAGGTATCCGGATCTTTGCAAAGACGATAGGATCAATTGGTGGTATATGGTGAAATGCGAGCCCCTCTGCGCCATCAGGAAGGTCGATGCCCGATTCCCGCTCGATCTTTGTTATCGCTTCGGCATCGAATGAGTTTGCATCGAGACTATACTCCGTCAGATCACGGTGTTTGCACCCGATAATAGCCAAGCATATGGCCAGAACGAAAATGATCTTCATTCTCTCTGCTCCGAATAGTGTATTATATAGTCTTTATCAGTCGAGTAGTCAGGTTAACATTATATTCCTGTGGGTGGCACGGTCAAATCTTGTCCTGAGCGAAGTCGAGGGATTATTTGGCTGTGTTGTATCGTAACATTTTCTGCCACGCCACTGCCAAGCATCCGGCTTCGCTAAAGCTTCGACGGACGGGCTGCTTGAAGGTGCCACCCACTTGAACCACTTTCTTCAATTATCAATCCAAATCACCTCGGGTGCCCGGTGTTTTATTGTTTTCAATGGGTACGATATGGTCCTTTTCTACTTTGTAATATCTCGGGATTTGGGATATTTGTGTCCACCCTTTCCTGTCGACACCTTGCGATTCAAGTACAATGTACGGATCATTGTTTATATCCCATATTTGAACCCGAATCCAGTCGGATATTTTGTAATAATTATATTCAGTTTGTTTCTTCCATAATGTCGCTTCTTTAAATTTTTGTGTACAGTTGCTTGGACAAGTGGGTTCAATAACTTCTGACATGTTATTTAGGTGGGAAGTCATTAGTGTTTTCCAGCTTTTTCCACCATCGAATGTTGTATGAATCCTGCAAATACCCGCATCCCTTGTCATAATAAGAAGTCCGTGGCGGTCATCAAAGAATTCAAATTGTTGAATCCATTCCAATCCTCCCATCGTTTCAAAATCCATTGGCACCGAGGACCAGTTGTGACCCGCATCGGAACTATGCAATAACGACTCCGGCCCGCGGCAACCTTCTTGCGTAAATGTAGAAATAGCCCAAACATGGTTTCGACCAACTGTCTGGAAATTCATAATGCTGCATCCGGGGAACTTAAGCCCAGTATCTTTCCAGGTATGCCCTTCGTCACGCGAAACCAAAAGCACCGAGTGAATGGTATTTCCGCCGCCATGATAACTGCCACCCAAAAACACCTCTCCGCCCGGCAGAGAGGTTATATCGCGAATAAGTAAAGAAACTTTCGCATTTTTGTAGTTTTCATAAAAAGACGGAGGTAAGGTCTTAGGGGCTTCAGAAGATACTTGGGAGTTTTGAGTATGTTTATTCTGCTGTTCGGGATTTTCTGTTTGCCCGCATACTTTACTGACGATGTAGTGACTGCTTGCTAAAATCAATAAACAGGCAATAATTTGCAATATTGCTTGCTGTTTCATAATGGCTCCTTTCTGTTCTTTCGTATCCCGACGGGTGACCGGAGTGAAATTGTACTCCTACAGAATGGCACGGTCAAGCACTGTCCGTCAAAACTTTAGCGTCAACGGATGCTTGTCCGTGGGCAGATAAGGGCTTTTCGGGCAAACTCGTTGCAAAATCGGGGTTTTGGTGGGGGGTGTAAAAAAACATTAAGATTTCCTTGATTTCTGCCGAAAATACAGTATGTTTATGTAAAACAGGAATCCGATTCCAATATATCATAATGGTCCCGCGACATCTACAATCTGTTCTCGAAGAATCAGCGGGATTATTTCCGGTGCTGACCCTGACGGGGCCGAGGCAATCGGGTAAAACCACGTTAGCGAGGGCGACTTTTAAAGATGCTCATTATGTTTCACTCGAAGATCCTGCCCAGCGAAATCTGGCACTGGAGGATGCAACGGGCTTTTTGAATCAGTTTGGTACCGACCAGGTGATTCTGGATGAGGCACAGCGAGCTCCCGATCTTTTTTCTTATATACAGATTGCCGTTGATCAAAACGATCTTCCGGGCCAATACATCCTTACGGGATCGCAGAACTTTCTGCTTTTGGAAAAAATCAGTCAATCGCTCGCGGGCCGCTGCGCGGTTCACCATCTTTTACCGTTTTCACGTTCGGAACTGCTTGGCGCGGTACCGACTGACCCGGACCGCATCACAAGCATGCCGAAACTGTCCGAAAAAGCGAAAGATACAACCGACGCCAATCTGTTTGATGTTCTTTGGACAGGCAGTTACCCAAGAATCCATGACAAGCATATCCCGCCGCAACGGTGGCTGGCAAGCTATATACAGACCTATATTGAACGAGATGTTCGCAGCATTGTCAATGTCAGCGACCTGGAAACCTTTACGCGTTTTGTGAGATTATGTGCCGGCAGAACCGGCCAGATACTGAATCTGCAAGCTCTTGGTAATGATTGCGGCATCGACAGTAAGACTGCGAAACGCTGGTTGTCCATACTCGAAACAAGCTTCGTCATAAAACTGTTAAGGCCATACTATAAAAACTTCAATAAACGCCTGATCAAATCACCCAAATTGTATTTTTTAGACAGCGGCTTATTGTGTTATCTTCTGGGAATTCATAAACCGGAGGAATTACTGGCGCATTCAGCAAGAGGCGCGATTTTTGAGTCCTGGGTTATTGCGGAATTATACAAGAATTACTATCACGCAGGCAAAGAGCCCAAGATGTATTTCTTCAGGGATTCCAATGACAACGAAATTGATCTCATCCTCGACCATGGGCAAACGATGATTCCGATAGAAATAAAATCCGGCCAAACGATCAATCCCGAATTTTTCAAAGGCCTCGATTACTGGCGAACCCTGGCCGGTGGGCAGGATTTACCGGCTGTGCTGATCTATGGCGGGAACAATTCGACAGTCTTCAAAGGCATGAAAGTTTTGCCGTGGCACGCACTGTAAGAACCGCCTCGAAGGAACCTGCTTCTATTAAACTCATTGCAAAATTGGGGGATTTCTGTATAATGATACAATTCTATTGATAAAAACAGGGATTTTAGCTATAAAAATGGGTCTCAACGTTCAAAAATTAGAGGTGACGGTCCCCGCTGTCGCCGCGGGCAGCTATCCGATTGCCATCGGGCAGGGGATTCTCGGCGGCCTGTGGGGTACCATCCGGCAGCAGTGGCCGAAGCACAATCCGTTTATCGTGACGGATGCGGAGCTTGTTCAGGCAGGGCACCTGAAGACGCTGGCCGGTTCCGAAGACGTGCCGACATACACCATCAACCCGGCGGGGGAGGTTTCCAAGCATATTCAGACGGTGGTGGCGATTGTCGAGGCGATGGAAAAGCAGTGTCTCGGCCGCGATTCGATCATCATTGCCCTTGGCGGCGGGACGGTGGGGGATATCGCCGGGTTCGCAGCGGCGATCTTTAAGCGGGGGGTGCCCGTGGTGCAGATACCGACGACCACGGTGGCACAGGCCGATTCCAGTGTCGGCGGCAAGACCGGCGTGGACAGTTCCGTCAGCAAAAATGCCTTCGGGGCCTTCTGGCAGCCGGCGGCGGTGTATATCGATGTTGAAACATTAAAAACGCTGGATGACCGGCAGTACCGGGCCGGACTGGTGGAGTCTGTTAAACACGCCGCGATTCGGGACGAGGCGTATTTCCAATTTTTTGAAAACAATATCGAAGCGATCTGCAAAAAGGACATGGCTGTACTTGAGGAGATTGCCTATAAAAATTGCCGCATCAAGGCCGATGTGGTCCAGGCGGACCCGACCGAAAAGAACCTGCGTCGGATTCTCAATTACGGCCACACCATCGGTCACGCGGTCGAGTCGGCCAGCGGATTCAGACTGCTGCACGGCGAGTCGGTTGCCATCGGCATGGTTGCCGCCGGAAAGCTTGAGACAGCGATGGGATTGGTCAGTGATCATCGAATCGAGCGAATTGAAGCGATTCTGAAAAAACTGGGAATGCCGACGACGATCCCAACAGATATACCTAAAGAGAAAATAATTGAATTGCTGCGAACCGACAAAAAAGCGGTTGGGAAATGGCCCCGGTTTGTGTTGCTGGAGTCGCTGGGCAAGGCCCTGTGCCGAGACGGTCAGTGGGCACACGAAGTGCCGCAGGACATTGTTGAGCAGTGTCTGGATGCGATGTATGAATAAAGAGGAACCACGAATAAACGTCTGCTAATGTCATGCCGGACTTGCTTTTGTCTTGCCATAGCTGAATAGCGACGGCAGAATCCGGCATCCAGGGGCGAGACAGAGTGAATAAGCGAGTGTAAATGATCGTTGCGACCACAATTAAGTATCGAACCGTCTGGATTCCGGCTCGCGGCTTCGCCTTGGCCGGAATGACATTCGTGTGTATTTGTGTCGATTCGTGGTTCATTATGCTGTAAACAGAATTGAGTTAAAAATGAGTCTTAGGATTTGGAGATGTTATGTACAGAGAAGAAATCAAAGTATTGGACTGCACGATCCGCGACGGAGGGCTGATCAACAACCACTATTTCACGAATGAATTCGTTCGCGCCGTCTATCAGGCCGTCAGCGATGCCGGCGTCGATTATATGGAAATGGGCTATCGCAGCAGCCGACAGGTGGCTGACCCAAAAGAGTTTGGCGCGTGGAAGTATTGTGACGACGACAAGATCAGCGAGATCATTGACGGCATCGAATCGGATGTCAAGATCAGCATCATGGTCGATGCGCACCGTGTGCTGGAGCAGGAATTCAAACCGGCCGATGAAAGCCCGGTTGATATGATCCGCATTGCGACCTATGTCAAGGACATCGATAAAGCGATTGCTTTGTTCAACAAAGTTCATGACCTGGGGTACGAAACGACCATCAATATTATGGCGATTTCCCGGGAGAATGAGCTTGACCTGACTGAAGCGCTGGATCAGATTGCCAAGACGGATGTTGGGACAGTGTATGTGGTGGACAGTTTTGGCTACTTTTTCAGCGAGCAGATTCACTATATGATCAAACTCTACCAGGAGCATCTGCCGGGCAAGCGCATCGGGATGCACTGCCATAATAACCAGCAGCTTGGTTTTGCCAACACGATCGAGGGTATTCGCAAGGGTGCGAACCTGCTGGATGCGTCGCTGTATGGGATTGGCCGCGGTGCGGGCAATTGCCCGCTGGAATTATTGATCGGTTTTTTGAAGAATCCGAAATTTGACCTGGAACCGATTTTGCGGGTCATTCAGGAGTACATGATCCCGATGCGGGAAGAGATCGAATGGGGGTATATGATTCCGTATGCGGTGACAGGGATTCTGAACCAGCACCCGCGAGCGGCGATTCGAGTTCGCCAGACCGAGAATAAAGACAAATACGCAGAGTTTTACAACGAAATCCGAAGCGATTTAGATGTTGCGGATTAAATTTTAGCCACGAATTAACACGAATAAACACTAATTATTTATATTTTTTCTTCGTGATAATTTGTGGTAATTAGTGGCAAAAAAGGAATAATAACATATGCGATACAGTCAGACATTGATACCGACGGTTAAGGAAGTGCCCGCGGATGCGGAGATTATCAGTCACCAGTTGATGATTCGCGCCGGGCTGATGCGGAAGCTGGCCAGCGGGACGTATATTTATTTGCCCGCCGGACAGCGCATGCTGGACAAGGTCATGCGGATCGTGCGGGAAGAGATGAACCGCAGCGGCGCCCAGGAGATCACCATGCCGTTTGTTCAGCCGCTGGAACTGTGGGAAAAAACCGGCCGCGATGTCGATTACGGCGAAACGCTGGGGCGGTTTACCGACCGACATGGTCGCGGCAATGTTCTTTCTCCGACGGCCGAAGAGGGATTTACGTTTCTTGCTGCCGGTGAGATCAATTCCTATAAACAGCTTCCGATGAACCTGTATCAGATCAACACCAAGTACCGTGACGAATTCCGGCCGCGGTTTGGTGTGCTGCGGTCGCGTGAGTTTATCATGAAGGATGCCTACAGTTTTCACATGGACGAAGACTGCCTGCACAAGACGTATATGCAGATGTATGATGCCTATTGCCGCGTCTTTGACCGGTGCGGCGTGGAGTACGTGATCGTGCTGGCTGAGTCCGGCGAAATGGGCGGCAGCGGTTCGCATCAGTTTACCGTGCCGTGCGACAACGGCGAAGACGTGATCGTCTATACCGCCGACGACAAGCAGGCCTGGAACATCGAAAAGGCACCGGTTGATCCATTGGCAAAACAGGATGCCGTCGAGGTCGATCTCGCCGAAGAAGTGCATACGCCCAAGACCGGCAAGATCGAGGAAGTCTGTGCGTTCCTGAAATTGGAACCGAAACAGTTGATTAAAACCCTGATTTATCAATGCGGCGATGAAATGGTTGTCGCATTGGTTCGCGGCGATCATGAAGCCAATCCCGAAAAGCTGACGCGATTGATGGACGGCGGGCGTATTGAACTGGCCGAAGAAGCGGCGATTGTTGAATTGACCGGTGCGGCGGTTGGCTTTGCCGGACCTATTGGACTATGTGATAAAGTGGCGAAGGTCTTTGTCGATCATGCGGTTGCGGCGATGGCGGTCGGTGCGACCGGCGCCAATAAGACAGATTACCATATTACCAATGTTGTGCCCGGGCGTGATTTTCCGCTGGAAGGTAGGAATGTTCAGGTGGTCGATATTCGCAATGCGGTTGACGGCGATACATACGAAGGCAAAAAACTGCTGTTCAAACGCGGTATCGAAGTCGGCCAGGTGTTCAAACTGGGCGATAAATACAGCAAAAAACTGGGGGCCCGATGCCTCGGCGAGAACGGCAAACAGCGTGATCTGCTCATGGGCTGTTACGGCATCGGCATCAACCGCATCATCGCCTCGGCGATTGAGAACGGCTATGATGAAAACGGGATGATCCTGCCGATTTCGATTGCACCGTGGGAAGTCATCGTGACGCCCGCCGGAAAAGAAGATGAAGTCATGGCCGCGGCGGAAAAAATCTACCAGGAATTGCTGGATGCCGGTGTGGAAGTCCTCATCGACGACCGCGACGCCCGCGGCGGCGTCAAATTCAAAGACGCCGACCTTCTGGGTATCCCGATTCGTGTTACGGTCGGCAAGAAAACACTGGCCGAAGGGCAGGTTGAGTTCAAGCTTCGCTCCGAACCCGACCGCAGCACACTGCCGCTGGACACCTCCGCCCAACAGGTCGCCAAGATGGTAGCTGACATGAAAGCCAAACTCAATAAATAAATCAAAAATTAAAGTGCAAAAAGCAAAATGACAGAGTAAAATCCAAATATGATTGAACTGATTCAACAACATGTTCAGGAACTTGCATCGCTTTGCCAAAAGCATCATGTTCTACGGCTTGAACTGTTCGGTTCGGCTGTCACCGGGAAATTTGACACAGGGGCAAGCGACCTTGATTTTTTAGTCGAGTTTCTTCCTTTGCAAGAGGGTCAATATGCGGATGCCTATTTTGATCTGCTGTTTGAGTTGCAGGACTTGTTCGGGCGGGATGTCGATTTAGTGACCGCTAATTCAATCAAAAACCCGTATTTCATTCAAGCCATTAACCAGCAGAAGGAACTGCTCTATGCAGCTTGAAAAGCTCATACTATATAAATGTAAAGTCAAGCGGGAGAAAACCCGCTTTTTTAATGGAATAAGTTGTCAATGGCTGAAATAGATTTGGATAAAATTACTCTTCGGCGGTATTTAACGTTTGAAAGGTTTTTACAAACCTTACAAGATGGTCTGTATATCCCGAATGCATCTTTATTTGATGACCATTGGGAGGCAATGCTGTATCACATGGACGGATATTTAAAAGAGCGTGATACAGCACTTTTATTAAAAGACGAAAAAATTCCTACTCTGGAAGACTTTTGTATTTCTGATATTTATGGACACGTCCATGAAGGCAAAAAGGAAGTGTTTGTTAGTTGTTGGAATGGAACAGGTTATGAATGTGTTGCGATGTGGAGATTATATGGAAAACGACAAGAAGCAGTTATGATCGAGACTAATGCCAGAGAATTAATTGCCGCATTTGAATCATTTAATTTGTCCCAGAATAATGTTTGGATTGGTTGCCTTAAAGAGCTGGTATATATATTGCCGGGGAAAGAGCAGATTCCTGATGGCTACGAACCTATTTGGATTAATCAAGTAAATACAACACAAGAAACTTTTCGTTTTCATCAGGTTTTCACAGGTCTTCAATATAAACATAAAAGCTATGGATTTGAAAAGGAACATCGATTAATTGTTGCTCACACCAAAAGAGGTCAATCGACAGAAAAAGGATTAAAAATACCTCTTGATAAGCAGAGATTTATCAAAAGAGTAATACTGCAACCAAAATCTTCTAAAGAATTCATGAGAGTTGTTTCAAATAGTCTCAATGAATACGACTTTGAAAATGTGGTCGTAGAGCGGTCGATAATTGATGAACTACCTTTATACGAAGAAAGTTGACCTAAAAGTTAAGAGTCTTTTATATTGCCCCTTCAGGGCGTATTAATGTATGATGCTATCATGTTCCCAGGGCGTTGCCCTGGGCTAAGTTACATTAGCCCTTTGGGCTGAAAAAATTAATCTCTGTGTTCTCTGTGGCAATAATTTATGTGGGAAATACAGGACGTACAACCGGTTAAGCTGATCGTGGGGATTCTGGCGTGTGACGAGTCGGCGCTGGGGATTTCGCGGGGGGTGCTGCTGGATGCTTATGGCGAGGCAGATCTTGTCAGCGAGGTCTGGCCGTTTGATATGACCGAGTATTACGTCAACGAGGCCGGGCCGAACATGGTGCGGCAGTTTATGGCGTTTGAAGCTCTCATCGATCCCGGACGTCTGGCGGCCATCAAGCATGAGACCAACCGCATGGAGCAGGACCTGGTCCCGCGACTCAATACTCCCTATCCCCGTCCGGTCAATTTTGATCCCGGCTTTATCGAGCCGTCCAAGCTGGTGCTGGCCTCGACGAAAAATTTTGCCCATCGCATCTATATCGGCGATAACATGTACGCCGAGGTTACAATGACCTATAACAAAGGAAAATGGGAAACCTTCCCTTTTACCTTTCCCGATTTCAAGAGCGGACGGTATAATGGATTCTTGAGTCGAGTGCGTGAGGCGGTCGTTCGCCAACAGCGAGAATTGAAAAAGTAGGAGTTCGCAGCAACAGCGCGGCGGCGCGAGCCGCCCGATTGCGGCACCCTGTGGGTATCAGAGTGCTGTGTGTGAATACATTACGCACAGGGTGCCGCGATCGGGAAGCTTGCGCTTCCACGCTATTGTTGAACTCCTGCAAGGATAGCGATAAATGAGCCATCTAACAATTACAGCGATTTTGTTACCTCTTGCGGCGTTAATATGCAGTGCGGTCTTGACCGCCTGCGTGCGGCGCTGGGCGATTGCGAAGGAGTTTGTCTCCCGGCCCCGCGAGGATCGCTACAATCGCAATGTCATCGCCCTCGGCGGGGGGGTCGCGATCTTCTGGACAATTGCGCTGTTTATTTTGATGGGTGCCGGAATTGTTAAATTTGTCATCGAACCGGGTTATCTGAATTTTTTTGATGAATCCATCGCACAGCATACCGTCGGATTTATGACAAAAATCAACGATCTGCTGATTGTTCTGGCCGCTGTATTTATCTTGCACCTGATGGGCCTGTGGGACGATAAAAAACACCTTGGCCCGTTTTTGAAATTGGCGATTCAGTTTGCCGTTGCGTTCGTCGCGGCCTGGTTTGCGGATATTCGCGTCGAGATGTTCATTCAGAGCAAATTCATTACAACCGTATTTAGCGTCTTCTGGATCGTCCTGATGATGAACGCCTTTAACTTCCTCGACAACATGGACGGCGCCAGTGCCGGCATTGCCCTGATCGCCACCTGCGTTCTGATGGCCGCTGCCATCCGCAGCGGACAGGTTTTTGTCGGCGCAATGGGTGCAGTTTTCATCGGGGCGATGTTGGGCTTTCTGGTGTTTAACTTTCCGCCTGCCAAAATCTTCATGGGCGACTGCGGTTCCATGGTGGTGGGCTTTTTCGTGGCCCTGCTGACGCTTCGGACAACCTACTACAACGCCGAAGCTGGGACCGCGCTGTACTCGGTCTTCATGCCGGCGATTGTGATGGCCGTGCCGTTATACGATTTTATCAGCGTTACCTTCCTGCGTCTCAAAAAGGGCAAAAGCCCCTTCGTCGGCGACACGCAGCACTTTTCTCATCGACTCAAACGCCGGGGTCTGTCCGACCGGCAGGTGGCCCTGACGCTCTATCTTGCCACGTTGTGCACCGGTCTGGGTGCGGTTCTCTTACAACGGGCCGACCGGCTCGGAGCTATCCTGATCGCTGCCCAGACGGTGATGATACTCATCTTCATTGCGATTCTGGAAGCCGCCGGCAATCGGGAGGGACAATGACCGCGGCCAAGCGCACAGAACCGACTCTCAAATCGCGTCAAGTCCCCCAATGGCTGGAGAACAGCTTGCTGTGCGTCGTCATGGGGCTGATTGTGCTGCGTTCAACCATTATCGAGACCCCGCTTGTTGACCAGGTCCAGACCCGGCTAACGCTTGGTTCGGAAAATATCACGCTGTTACTGTCAACGGTGTTGCTGATCTGTATTGGGGTGTGGCTTCTGGCCGGGATACTCTGCGGCCGATTCCGTTGGCGCAAAACGGGATTCGGGCCGGCGGTGGGTGTGTTCATCGCTGCGGGAATCATTGCGGCGTGTTTTGCCTCCAATAAACGTGCGGCGATAACGGACCTTGTCACCCTGGCCGCGCCCATGCTGGCCGGGCTGCTGTTGGTGCAACTGCTGACCTCAGCGGCAAAGATCCGGCTGGCATTATTACTGGTTCTGGCGGTGGGTGTTGCGGCGACGATTCAGTGCATCGAGCAGAAAACGGATTCCAATGATACCCTGATTGCTGAATACGAAGCCAATCCGACCCAGTTTCTTCAAAAGCAGGGTATTGAACCGGATACAATGGAACATTTTATGTATGAGCACCGCCTGTATTCCAAAGGGATCCGCGGTTTTTTGATGACGAGCAATTCGACGGCGACGTTTTTCCTGATGGCCGGCTTTGCGGGGTTGGGACTCTGCCTGCAAGTCGTCCGAAAAAAGATGCCGCGGGAGATGATGGCGGTAGGCCTCTGTTATCTGCTGGCATTGCTCTTTGCTCTGACCGGATTGTTTCTGACCCAAAGTAAAGGGGGGCTTGGGGCCTTTGCGCTGGGGTTGCTGTTGTTGATTTTCTTGCTGATTTTCGGAAAAGCCCTCTGGAAGCGGCGGCGGGTCTTCGGTATAGGGCTTTTATTCCTGATTGTGCTCGCTGCGGGATTGATTATCCATTACGGCACTCAGCACGGTCGCCTGCCCGGCGGCAACTCGATGCTCGTTCGCTGGCAGTATTGGGTCAGCACAGTCGAAATGATTCGTGACCATGTTTTCGCCGGCGTTGGCGGCGGCAATTTTCCGGAATTTTACACGCATTACAAATCCGGTGCCGCATTAGAGACAGTCCAGAATCCGCATAATTGGATTTTTTCCCTGTTGTCGCAATACGGCCCGCTGGGCCTGGCGGCGTTTGTCATGGCGGTGCTGGCTGTGTTCTATAAATCGCTCAATCATTCGTTTGTTTCGGCAACCGAATTGCAGCAGGTTCCGCACGAACCCGCCGGGCGGTTATGGATCGGAATACTGGCGTTAGCGGCGGCGATGTTGCTTTTGGTGCGTCCGGCATTAGTCGATCTGGAGTTTTTTTATCAAAAACCCGATGTTGCCGCCGCGGCGTATCTGTTTTTGTATTTCATCCCGGCGCTGGTGTTTGTGCTGGCGTTTATCCTGCTGCGAAAGGCCTCTGCGCAGGACACCGCCGAAGGTGGGGAAAGCCATTGTTTGTCAATCGCGCTGGTTTGCGGGCTGTTTGCGGTGCTGGTTCATAATGTGATCGATTTTGCGATTTTCGATCCGGGTAATTGGTCCGTCTTCTGGCTGTTTGCGGCGATTTTGGTCGCTCAGAGATACAATGTGAAAAGTGAACCTGCAAAAACAAACCCATTGACTCCCGCACAGCGGTTGGGCCTGTGTGCGGGTGTGGTCCTTGTCGGCATTGTTTACCTGGGCGTCGTTTTGCTGCCGCCGCTGCGGGCTGAACTGCTGTTTCGACAGGCCGTCGCTGCCAATACGCAGGGCTTTGCGTTGACGGACAAGGCCATTGCCGCTGATACGCTTTCGGCGAAGATGCCGTATCAGGCCGCAAACATGTTGACGCAGGTGTACCAGGGCCGGGGCATGAATGATCAGGCGTTCCTCGACCGCGCCGCCGGATATGCCGATATTGCCGCCCAGCGCAACAGGGCCGATTTTAAGCCGTGGCGTCTGCGGGCCAAAATCAACGTCATCCGTTCCGAGCAAACCGACGGCGAGCCGAAACAAGCCGCTTTGCAAAAGGCCTTCGAGGATTTGCAGCAAGCCGTCGCCCGCTATCCGGGGTCCGGGAAGTTGAATTACCTGATGGCCAACGTCGCCGAACAGTTGGGAAAGAATGATATCGCCCTCTGTTATTACCAGACCGCGGTGAAGATTGAAGACGCCTACCGCGCCCAGTTTAAGGTGATGTACCCCGGCCGCGACATCATCAGCCGCCTCGGCGAGGACGCCTACACTGACGCCAAAGAAAAAGTCGCTCAATTAAGCAATTAATGAGGTTTGAGGGCCGTACTTTATTGAGTGCAATAAACATGGAATATAACTATTATTGGGTGACCTATGCAAAACAGGATTAATTCGATCATCAAGTCCGTATGTTTAGCGTGTATTATTGTGTTCTCGTTCAGTTCTGCGGCTAAAGCAGAAAAATCTGTCGTATCCGCAAAACCCAATATTGTCCTGATCTTTATTGACGATATGGGCTGGAAAGATGCCGGCTTTATGGGCTCGGATCTTTACCGCACGCCGAATATAGATCACTTGGCTAAAGAAGGGATGGTTTTTACCCAGGCGTATGCCGGCGCAGGTAATTGCGCCCCCAGCCGGGCGTGTCTGATCTCCGGGCAATATACGCCGCGTCATGGCGTATATGCAGTGAATAGTACCGATCGCGGACCGAAAAATCTCATGCGTCTGGTGCCGATTCCAAACAGGAAAGATTTAGCCACGGGAAACGTGACTATTGCTGAAGCAATGAAAGCGGCGGGCTATGCGACCGGCATGTTCGGCAAATGGCATCTTGGGTACAACGATGAGACCTTTCCGGCGGCACAGGGCTTTGATGTTGCGGATCATTTCTCATCCAGTAACAACAAGAACTTTAACAATGATAATGATCCCAAACATATTTACAGGATTGCAAAAGAGGCGTGCCAATTTATCGAAGATCATAAAGCCCGTCCGTTTTTTGTCTATATTTCTCATCACGCTACGCATATGGGTATCCAGGCGCGGCAGGAAATGTATGATAAATTCGAAAAGCTCTCCGGCGGAAAACAGCATACGCATAAAAAATTTGCTGCGATGAATTGCCAGATGGATGACGGTGTCGGGATTGTACTTGCTAAGCTGAAAGAATTGGGACTTGATGACAATACGCTGGTAGTCTTTACGTCTGACAATGGTGCTTTGCCGGAGTCGTCACCGGCGCCGCTTCGCGGACACAAGGGGATGTATTACGAAGGCGGCATTCGCGTCCCCATGATCGTCTGCTGGCCCGGCATCGTCAAGCCCGGTACCACGTGCGATGTGCCGGTGATCAATGTTGATCTTTATCCGACATTTCTGGCCGCAGCCGGTGGCGGCGTGCCCACCGGTAAGGTGCTGGATGGTGCAGATATTTCGCTTTTGTTTGAGAGTAAACCATTTTCTGAGAGGTCAATCTTCTGGCATTTTCCGGGATATCTTGACAAAGATACCGGCGGCTCGCGCAGTCCTGATTTCCGGACCCGCCCGGTCAGTGTGATTCGAAAAGGCGACTGGAAACTGCATCTCTACCACGAGGAATGGATCCTCGACGGAGGCCGCGACAAGATTGACACCAATAACAGCGTCGAGCTATACAATCTCAAAGACGACATCAGCGAGCGCAACAACCTTGCCAATGTCAATACCGCCAAACGCGATGAACTGCTCAGCGACCTGCTGGCTTGGTTCACGCACACCAATGCACTGCTGCCGAGTGAGACCAATCCCAACTATGCGGCCCCGGCCAAAAAGAAAAAATAACCCATCTTAAAGCCGTTTGGAATGGGGGATGCTGGGCGAAAAACAACTTTTCAGCACCAAAAACCCCGTTTTGAAAATAAGCCCCCACCCTTATTATCATTTTTTCGATTTTTGAAAATAACGAGCTTGTTCTTCCGTTAAGCTATTTAATTAAAAGCAGTTACATTGCAAAAACTTTTTTCTGATATCCTGTCACATTTCTTCTCCAGCGGCTTCTTTATTTGTAGAAGAACAGAACCTATAATACCGGAAGGACAGAATCATGGCAAAAGAAGCGTTTAATGAAATCCAGGTACTGAAATCCTGTGCGACGGGCGACGCGGCGGCGTTTGAGTCTATAGTGCGGGAGTATCAGTCGCTGGTCTGTGCGATTACCTACAGTGCCGTCGGACAGGTGGAAAAAAGCGAAGAACTGGCCCAGCAGGCGTTTATTAACGCATGGCAAAATCTCACCCAGCTTCAGGATTTTGATAAATTCAAGGCATGGCTGATCGGCATTACGCGAAATGTCATTCGCACTTTTTTCCGCACCCAAAAACGGGACATCGTAAATAATGCGGCGGCCATTGATGGTGTTGGTGATGTTGCCGATGTATCGTCTGAGCCGCTTGACGCCATCATTACCAAAGAGCAGGAGGCCATCGTTCAGCAATCCTTAGAGCAGATTCCCGAAATGTATCGTGAGCCGATGGTGCTGTTCTATCGCCAGCAGCAGTCGACCCGAGAGGTCGCCGAGGCACTGGACCTGACTGAAGATACGGTCCGGACCCGCCTGATGCGTGGGCGCAAAATGCTCAAAGAGCAGGTCACCGCCATGGTCGAAAGCACACTATCTCATACCGGCCCCGGCAAGGCATTTACGACAATGGTGGTCGCCTCGATTGCGGGATTGGCACTGACCGGTGCAACCGCTTCCGCCGCAACGGCGGTAACTTCAACCGGCACAGCAGCAACATCAGCCGGTTCATCCGGCTTGGCCGCTCTGACCACCGGCATCACCGCCAAGATCACCACCGCCGCCGCGGTGGTTGTGGTCGCTGTTGGGGGAGTACTTACTTATAATCACCTGTCTCAATCAGATCCGCAATCGACTCAGCCCGATGAGATTACTCTTGTTTCTGTGGAACAGGAATCGGTTCGGATTTCAGATGAGAACGCGAAGCCCGATTCGCAGGAAATACAGAAGGTTTCTCTGAATCCAATTAATAAACCGGAAGCCCAAACGGCATTTGTGCCCAATAATATGGATTTAACAAGTACCGCTAAAATGGACGAGAATAATGGTTTCCGGATTACAGCCAAGGTTATCGAAAAAGAGATCGGAAACCCGATTACTGAGGCGATGGTCAGGGTTTATGACGGAAAAAACATTTATTTCGAAACGGATCACGAGGGCATCGCGAATATAATCATTCCCAAAGAAGGTTCCAACACGGTTAGAATTTTTGCCGAAAAAGACGGTTATGTCGGCCAATCTTTTCTGTGCGGGCAAAAACGCACAGCGGATTTTTTTCCCGCCGAACTTGTTTTTAAATTAAATCGCGGTATGACCATCGGCGGGATCGTTCAGGATCCAAACGAGAATGCGGTCGAGGGGGCAACTGTCACACTGATCGCTGTAGCTGGCCAAAATGATAAATCGCCGGGAATGGATATGCAATTCAGCCAAAAGACAGACTATCTGGGCCGCTGGGAATGCAACCGTGCCCCCGATGATCTCTCAGGTGTTGTAATTCATGCCAACTGCCCCGGCTATGCGAATAATTCCGCCGGAGTCAGACAAAAAGACGTCCCTCAGCTTCGTGATCAGACTCACATCACCACAATTACTAAAGCTGCAGGTTACTTTGTTAGCGGGACTGTGCGAGATGAACGGGGTAATCCGATCAGGGGGGCACGAATCCAATTGGGGGATTGGTTTTGGGGCCAAATGCGTCCTTCAACTCGCACACAAACAAATGATAACGGCTACTTTCAATTTGATCATCCTGAAATTCGCAAAAAAGAATCTATCTATGAAATCAATGATGACAACATAAAAGTGCCTGTCGAGTATCCGATGGAATACATTACCGTAACAAAGGATGACTTTGCACCTGAAATCGTTCAACTGTTATTCAAAGACCAGAAAATGCAGGCCGATTTTGTACTGACTTCCGGCGAGCCAATCTACGGCCGCGTTGTCGATGCACAGGGCAATCCGCTGGAGGGTGTAACGATACGCGCCGACGAGGCGCCGGAATTGTTGATCAGTCCGGTTGAGTGGGAAACAAAAACAGATACCCGGGGAAGTTTCACCTGGCTTCACGCTCCCAACCGGGCCATAACTCTGAATTTATCCAAAAACGGATTCATGAGCCAGATTACGAATCCCGTTACTCCATCAGATACTCAATACAAATTTACAATGAATGTACCTATTCGCGTGAGAGGTCAGGTTATCGATGCAGTAACAAAAGAACCGGTTACAGCATTTACTTTAGAGCGAGGTGCTTCTATTCAAAGCGAAGTATCACGTGTCAGTGCTGAAAAATTCGAAAATGCCAAGGGATATTTTCAGACCGAGTTCCCCTGGCAGGGGCAGAGATATTCGATCACGGCCAAAGCGGTTGGACATAAAGCAGCGTATTCCAGGCTAATTTCAATGGGTGAGCAGGATATCGAACTGCTGATCGAAATGAAGCCGGAAACCGGCATTGATGGAATCATTGTAGATCCTAACGGACAGCCGCTGGAAGGCGTGCGTGTGATCAGCCCCAAAAGTGTACTTGAAACCGAAAACATGCGGTACGACGCTTTCGATCTTGACCGCCGAAAGCATTGCCACACGCTTACGGATGCCGAAGGACGATTCCATCTTGAGCTAACGGATTCAAGAGTTCGCAGTATTATTGTACTGGAAGAGACCGGCTATGTCTGCGCATTAGAGTCAGAGTTTCCGGCCGATGGGCGGCTGGTTCTTCAACCGTACGCGAAAATCGTCGGCGATTATTACAGAGGCTCAAAACCGGTTCCCAACGCCCCCTTAAGAATCAATTACCTGACAACCAAATACATGAACATAACAACTGAATACACGGTACAAACGGATGAACAGGGAAAATTTGAATTCGACCGACTCATGGCAGGTACTTACCGTTTCTTCGTCGGCCCGTTCAAAAGATTCCATCTCGAACCCGGCGAAGTCAAAGAGGTCTACCTCGGCGGCGGCGGTCTGGCAGTCACCGGCCAACTGCTTCGGCCAGATGGCAAACCAATGACTCGCGACTGGGGTTATAACAGCAGTCCACGCTTACGCCGTATCAATGACCTCTGGCCAATCCCGCTGCATGAATGGCCGCTGCCGGACAATGCCGATGCAATGAGCTATATAGAACTGGTCGAGTGGTGGGGCAAGTTCCTACCCACTGAGGCAGGAGACACATGGTTTAACCGGATGCAGGAGCAATACGGAAAAATCAGCAGCCTCCATACAGTACGGATCGGCAATGATGGACGATTCTCCATTCCGGATGTCGAAGCCGGAACGTATCTACTTACAACAACTGTGTGCGCTCGGAAAGACCCGAACGATCCTTCATCCGCAATTGAATACGATAATAAACTGGCACGCATTGCAGAGATTGTATTTGTGCCGGAACTCGATGAGGTCGAAGATATCAAGAAACCGGTCGATATCGGACAAGTTCAGTGCCTGCCGTCACCGCTGGTGCCGGGAATGGCCGCACCCGCGTTTGACATTGAAAGATTGCACTCGCCGCGTCGGTTGCGGCTGAGTGATTATCGCAACAAGCCGTTACTGATAAACTTTACGAATCCGTATATGGACCAAAGTAACTCGGATGCCGCCGCCATGCAGCGGCAGATCTGCGAGCAGTTCGCCGCTCAACAAGACATTGCCGTGATTAACGTGGCAATGGAGCAGTTTGCCTGGGAGTACCTGCGAAACAAACTTAAGGCCGAATCGACCTTGCCCGGGACCTGGGGTGTGACCCAATGGTTCGCCTCCAAACTCTATACCGATTATGAACTTGGCCGCGAACCGGAATCGGTGTTGATTGATGCTGACGGCAACATCCTCTGGAAAGGCATAACGAATGAAGACCTTTTTAAGGAAATCGAAACCTTGGTACACTTGGAAGGGGAAAATTAAAGGTCAGACATGCTCCGTAAAAAAAATATTTGATATATACAGGCGGAAAAAAGATGAATTCGGATGTCAAAGAAAGGAGTTTGTTGATTATGGAAAAAGGTAGAACAATAACATTTATGCTTTTCATTTGCTGCGTTATTGCGGGGTGCGGTGATTATTCTACAACAAATAGAAATTCACGCAGGTTGCATTATTCGGATTTAATTTATCAGCGTGGAGAACCCAGAGAAATCGAAACTATTGGTACAAGTGGTGCATTCTTGAACTACAGTCCTTTGCCAATCGATGAGGCCCTGCAGCAACAGCGTGACAATCCTCTTGTACATAATGTTTATGAAGTTGATAACCAAGGGTATGTTTATCCTTAGCAAGGGTGGGCTATGTGACCCCGCCGGTAAAATCAGCAAAATTCCATTGATCCTTTTGGGATCATATAATAATAGCCGCGGGTGCAGGCGAACAGCGTGAGCCGGAACCCGTGGTTGGCGAGTCCATAAAACCCAGCCGACCCCGAATGGGGTCGAATAATGAAGGCAGCATAGGGCATTCGCATGAAATCAAGGAAGTGCCTAACAACCTTTTGCCCCTGCGGGGCTTTTGATTTCATGCGATTGTCCTGTGCCTTCGATTTGTATCGTTGATATATTTGGCATCCGGGCGTATAATGTGCCGTCATGGCGCGTGAGAGTGAGAATTTGTTTAGTCGGGGTGAGCGGGAGACGCTGGCGGTTCATGCGCCGTTGGCGGTTCGGATGCGGCCGTCGATCTTGGACGAATTCGTGGGGCAGACCCATTTTGCCGGCGAGGGCAAGTTGCTTCGGCGGATGATTGAGGCGGGGAACATTACCAGCTTGATCTTTTACGGCCCGCCCGGCACGGGCAAGACCACGTTAGCCCGCATTGTCGCCGGCTCGATCAAGGCCAAGTTCCACTACCTCAGTGCTCCGGCGGCTTCGGTCAAAGATGTCCGGGAAATCATCGCCGAAGCCAAGGATCGACTGATCACAAACGGAATAAAAACGCTCCTGTTCATCGACGAAATCCACCGCTTCAACCGTGCCCAGCAGGACGTGCTGCTCGACGATGTCGAAAACGGCATTATCACACTCATCGGCGCCACGACCGAAAACCCGTTTTTCAGTGTTAATAGTCCACTTATCAGTCGCAGTACGGTGTTTGCTTTCGAGGCCCTCAGCAAAG
>Ga0272442_10003125_pt1 | contig 23425 bp, 20 predicted proteins | sample SSMForm2O_FD_200262 | JGI IMG/M metagenome (GOLD analysis project Ga0272442, IMG submission 200262) | Marine sediment archaeal communities from Little Sippewissett salt marsh, Falmouth, MA, United States - SSM-Form-2O | ecosystem: Environmental > Aquatic > Marine > Wetlands > Sediment ...
TAGTTTTCCCTCATCCCTTTCCTGATAGATAGAGTCCTGCTTTATCGCAGATCGAAAACCAAAAATCAGAACCTGTTGTCGTTCGAGTTCCACAAGCCGGCTCACTTCGGCTATTCTCCATCTGAATACGATGAATGTCAAGGTTCGAAAAGAGGATTGAAAAGGCGAAAAATCCGCTCAAAATCAGTCATTTTAATATCAAAGCCCCCGTCTATGCAAAATCCGGTCTCCCACCGGGTAATCCCTGTGCACCGGGTCCTAATCCCAGATGCCCAGGACGTCCTTGACCTCATCGCTGGCCATCGTGCGGGGATCCCAAGGCGGGTCCCAGATAAGTTCGATGGTCGCCTCTTCCACGCCTTCGAGTGTTTCGACGGCGCCCTGCGTTTGGGACAAGAGCATCGGCCCCGCGGGACACGAGGGGGAAGTGAGCGTCATGCGCACGTTGACTTTCTTGCCGTCTTCGGCAATGTCCGCGCCGTAAATGAGACCCAAACCGACAATACTCAAACCGACGTCCGGATCGATCACGGGCTCGATCGCCTCAAGCACACTTTCTTCGGTAATCATCCGAGTGGCCCTCCCCTGGGAGATTTTCTAACGGTGAACTCCGAAATACTTCCGCGCTTGGCGGATTGCGTCGATAAAGACGTCGACATCGTCCCGGTCGTTGTAAATGTAAAAGCTGGCGCGGGACGTTGCCGAAACGCCAAGAACTTTCATCAACGGCTGCGCACAATGATGCCCGGCTCGAATGGCGACGCCGTGATGATCCAGAATCGTGCTGAGGTCATGCGGGTGGATGGCATGGTCGTTGAAAGCGAGCACGCCGCTTCGCTGCTCCGGCGACGGGGGTCCGTAGAGGGTGACGTTGCCGAGGCCGCGCAACTGCTCCATGGCGTAACCGAGCAGCTCCTTGTCATGACGGCGGATCTTGTCGAGGCCGATCTCGAGCAGATACTCGATGGCGGCACTGAAGGCGACCACGTCGGCAATGTTCGGCGTTCCCGCCTCGAATTTCCACGGCACGTTGTTCCATGAGGCTGAATCGAACGACACCTCGCGGATCATCTCGCCGCCGCCTTGCGTGGGCTCCATCGCTTCCAAGTGTTCCGCTTTGCCCCAGAGCACGCCCACGCCGGTCGGCCCGAGCATTTTGTGCGCTGAAAAAGCGAGGAAGTCGATTCCCATCTGCTCGACCGAAAGCGGCAGGTGCGGCACGCTCTGAGCGCCGTCGACGGCGACCACTGCGCCGACCTTGTGCGCCCGCTCGGCGATCTCGGCCACGGGATTGATTGTACCCAGAACGTTGGACTGCTGGGTCAGGGAGACGATCTTGGTTCGCGGTGTGAGCAGATCGTCGAGCGTCGAAAGATCCAGTTGCCCCTCCGGCGTGAGGGGAATATGACGCAACACCGCTCCCTTGCGCTTGGCCAGCATGATCCAGGGAACCAGGTTGGCGTGATGCTCCATCTCGGTCAGCAGGATCTCGTCGCCTTCGCGGATGAACTTCTCGCCCCAGCCGAAGGCCAGCAGGTTCAGCGATTCGGTCGCCCCTCGCGTGAAGACGACTTGGTGGGGACTGGTTCCACCCAGGAGTTGAGCCACCTTGCCTCGCGTGGCTTCGTAAGCGGCGGTGGCTTCCTCGGCCAGCGTGTGGATGCCCCGATGAACATTGGCATTGTAGTGTTCGTAGTAGCCTGAAAGCGCTTCGATCACGGATTTCGGCTTCTGCGTCGTTGCCGCATTATCGAGGTACACCAGCCGTTTGCCGTGAACAAGGCGCTTCAGGATCGGGAAATCCCGGCGTACACGCGGGACGTCTATCGGGGACGGTTGTCGCGCTTCAACGCTTTGCCTTTCGGCCAGGGCCGGATGGACAATCACTTTCGCCGCTGCTCGAGGACTCATTCGTTTTCCACCTTCATGAGAATGTTGTCGCCTTCCACTCGGATCTCAAACGAAGGGATGGGGTGCACCGCCGGCATTTGCCGGACCTCTCCGGTGCGCACGTCAAACCGCGCGCCGTGCCGGGGGCACTCAATGCAATGGCCGTCGAGCCGGCCCTCGCCCAGTGGGGCGTCGTCGTGCGTACAAACGTTTTCGACGGCATAGAATTTCCCCTCGATGTTGCACAGCGCAACGCTGCGGTCGCCGTGAGGGAAAACCCGGACTTCGCCCTGCGGAACGTCCGAGGTTTGAGCCAGGACGACAAATTCGGCATTCATGCTGTTTATCTCCAAGAGGATTTGATTTCCCGCGGCGACTTCGCGAGCGGGAATCGGATTCATATCTTCTTAACACGCTCCATGACGTAGGAGCGAAGCCGATCGCGGAGGTCTTCCGGAACTTCCAGAAACGTCGGCTCGACAAAACCGCTGATGACCATCCGGATCGCGTCGGCGCGCGGAATACCGCGAGAGGCCAGATAGTAAAGCATCTCTTCGTCCACAGGACCGACCGTGGCTCCATGCGAGCAGCGCACTTCGTCGTTGAGAATCTCCAGCTCGGGAATGGTTTCCACCCGGCATTGGTCCGAAAGCAGCAGATTGCGGTTTTCCTGATACGCTTCGCAATTTTGCGACTGTTGAGCGATTCGGATCAGCCCGGTATAGGCCGAACGCGCCTTGTCCTTCAACACGATTTTAAAATCCAAATCGCTGTAGGTGTCTCCCACACGATGGTCGTGCACGGTGTGTTGATCGAAGTGCTGGCGGTGTTGGGCGAAGCTCATGCCGAGCAACTTCGCGTTCGCACCGCGACCGGCAAGGGCGCTGCCGAGGTCGGCCTTGACTACGCTGCCTCCCAGACCCGCCCAGACGGCGAGCATCTGCGCGTCGCGCTTGACGACGGCGCGTTGCGTGAAGAAGGCGGTGACCTGCTCGCCCCAGCGCTGAAGCGTGACGTAGCGGAGGTTGGCCGCCGGGCGCAGAGCCAGCTCGACGATACCGTTCGCATCGAATCCAGCCGGTCGAGGACTGGCGTATTCGTCCACCAGGGTAGCCTGAGCGCCTTCATCCAGAACGACCAGCAGGCGAGGCGCCAGCAGGGGCGAACCCTCGTCCCCGGTGACCACGACGTGAACCGGCCGGTCGATCACGACGCCGCGTGGGACGTACAGGAAAACGCCGCCCTGCCAAAGCGCCAGATTGAGCGCTTCGAATTTGCCGTGCGCCGAGCCGACGATCTGTCCCAAATGCTCTTTGACTCGGTCGGGATGCTCCCGGGCGGCCGTGTGCAGGTCGGTCAGAAGAACGCCCTGTGATTCAAGCGCCGGATCGATTTGCCGCAAAACAAGCGCGCCGTTTTGGCAGATGATCTCCGCTGCGTGGTGTTCGTGTTTGAAGTGTCCGTGCGATTCCTGCACCGCCTGCCCGCCTCGGCGCTCTTGCGGGACAATCGCCTCCGTGCGCAGCACGAACTGCGCCGGATCGGTATATCGCCAAAGGTGCGCCGTGCGGTCCGGCAGGGCCAGATCGCTATACCGCTCCCAGGCTTCCTGGCGCAGTTGGAGCAGCCAGTCCGGATCGCCGTAGCGCTCGGCCACTTGGCGCGGCGCGTCGACCGGCGCTTTAACCGGCGGGGAAACTGCTTGCTCTTTCGTTTGTACAAGTGTCATCAGCCTACCGAGCCCTCCATTTCGAGTTCGATCAGTTTGTTCAATTCCACGGCGTACTCCATCGGCAGCTCTTTGGTAAAAGGCTCGATGAAGCCGTTGACGATCAGCAGCCGGGCTTCGTCTTCACTCAGCCCCCGGCTCTGCAAGTAGAACAGCTGCTCTTCGGACACCTTGCTGACGCGTGCCTCGTGTTCGATCTTGACCTGCTCCTCGGCGATTTCCATCGTGGGGTAAGTATCCGAGCGGGATTTCTCGTCAAGCAGCAACGCGTCGCACTCGACCGAAACCTTGCAGTTCTTCGCCTTGGGATACACCTTGACCATACCTCGGTAGGAGGAACGGCCGTTGGCTTTCGAGATCGACTTGGACGTGATGCGCGAGCTGGTGTTCGGCGCGGCGTGAATCATTTTTGCGCCGGCGTCCTGGTGCTGCCCTTTGCCCGCAAAGGCGATGGAGAGAACCTCGCCCCGGGCTCGCTCGCCGACGAGATAGATGGCCGGATACTTCATGGTCAGCTTCGAGCCGATGTTCCCATCGACCCACTCGACCGTAGAGTCCTTGTGGGCCACGGCGCGCTTGGTGACCAGGTTGTAGATATTGTTGGCCCAGTTCTGAATCGTCGTGTAGCGGATCGAGGCGCCCTCCATGGCAATCAGTTCGACGACGGCCGAGTGCAGGGAATTCGTGGTGTAGACCGGCGCGGTACAGCCTTCGATGTAGTGAACGCGCGAGCCTTTGTCGGCGATGATCAACGTTCGTTCGAACTGCCCCATGTTCTCGGCGTTGATTCGGAAATACGCCTGAAGCGGAATTCCCACGTCGACGCCGGGGGGGACATAGATGAACGATCCTCCGGACCAGACCGCGGTGTTCAAAGCGGCGAACTTGTTGTCCGCCGTTGGGATGATGGTGCCGAAGAACTTCTTGACGATGTCCGGCCGCTCGCGCAGTCCCGAGTCCATGTCCATGAACACGATGCCCTTCTTCTGCAGATCCTCGCGGAAGGAGTGATAGACGACTTCGGACTCGTACTGCGCCGTGACGCCGCCGAGAAACTTTTGCTCGGCCTCGGGAATGCCCAGTCGCTCGTAAGTCCGCTTGATATCTTCGGGCACTTCGTCCCACGAGGTTTCCTGCTTCTCAGTCGACTTGAGATAGTAGTGAATGTCATCGAAGTCGATGTTACCGAGCAGCTCGGTGTTTCCCCATCGGGGCATCGGCTTGGAGCGAAACACGTCGAGGGCGTCGTGTCGCAATTTGCGCATCCAGTCCGGCTCGTTCTTGATGCGGGAGATCATTTCCACGACTTCATGATTCAGCCCCTTGGGGCTTTTGTGGAAATAGATATCCGGGTCTCGAAAGCCGTACTTCGAGGCGTAATCGTCCCCAATGTTCAAATCGGGCTTCGCCGTCTCTTCCGGTGCAACGGGCAAAGAGGGCGAAGCGGGAGTCGATGGATTTGCAGCCATTCGTTTATACCTCCGCGGGCTCGAGCTGAGCCTCTTCGAGGAATTCGTCGTATCCCGTTTGTTCCAGCTCCAGCGCCAACTGCGCGCCGCCGGAGCGCACGAGGCGGCCTTTGACAAGCACGTGAACGAAGTCCGGCTTGACGTAGTCGAGAATACGCTGGTAATGCGTTACGAGCAGGACGCCGACTTCAGGGCCGCAGACGCGGTTGATTCCCTCGGAGACCACCTTGAGGGCGTCAATGTCGAGCCCGGAATCAGTTTCGTCCAGAATCGCCATGCTCGGTCGAAGCATTGCCATTTGAAGGATTTCGACGCGCTTTTTCTCGCCGCCGGAAAAGCCGTCGTTCAGGTAACGACCGGCGAAACTCGAATCGACGTTCAACAGCCGGCATTGTTCCTTCAGGGCTTTACGGAAGCCTTTCTGCTTTTCGCCTTCCGGCAGCCGGGCCTGAAGCGCGGAGCGGAGGAAGTTTGCCACCGTGACGCCCGGAATGGCGTAGGGATATTGAAAGGCCAGAAACAAGCCCAGGCGGGAGCGTTCGTCGGGCGGCATCTCGGTAATGTCCTGTCCGAGCAAGGTGACGCGCCCCGAGGTGATTTCGTAGCTCGGATTTCCCATCAAAGCGTTCGCCAGACTGCTTTTGCCCGAACCGTTTGGGCCCATGAGGGCGTGTTTCTCGCCCGCCCGGACCGACAACGAAACCCCTTTCACCACTTCGTTGCCTCCCACCGAAACGTGTACGTCTTCGAATGCAAATAGTGCTTCTTTTGGATTCATGTCGTCCATTTTCTCCTCTTGAACGGCTTACTCAAATGCCGTCTTGTTCTATCTGCAAATTCTTTCATTCACGAAGTCAAGTGGAGGAAAGCGCCGGCGTGCGCTCCAGGTTGTCCTTCAGGCTGTCCTTCATCGCCTGAGACAGGCTGGAGCGCATCGATTCCTCGCTCTCCGCCAGATCGGCCAGGCTCATGCGCCTCAGAACGCCACCCACGATCATCTCAATTGAACCCCACACGGGACGCAGCGAACAGTTTTCGTTGTGGACGCAATCCGAGCTTTTCGAACTGTGATAGCGATCGCAGTAGGCACTCGTGAAAAGGCGGCCGCCGAGAACGGTCAATGCCTCGTCCAAGGTAATTGCCCTCGGGTTTCGGCTTAGGGTGTAACCGCCGGATCGGCCCCGGACGCTTGAAACCAGTCCGCCGGAGCGAAGCGTCGCCATGATCTTTCCCACGTAGGGCGAAGAAAGATCCTCTGCGGAGGCAATCTCGGGGATCGTCAACGAATGTTTTTCAGCGTGTGCGTGGGCCAGATGCACCAGGCAGCGAAGTCCATATTCCTCCATCGCGGTGACTTTCATGTTCGCTTCCTCCAGGTTCGATAATTTACAAGAAAGTAATCTTTCCTTTTTTGTATATATTTAGATTCTTAATCCTGACTAGTTCTCAAATAAGAATCATTCCATATTAATAGATGCATGGATAAAATGTCCTAACAACTTGAATCTATAGGCCTTATATCTTAGTTGGAAGCACAGATTTTGGATGAGTAGAAATCTTATTGACATTTAATCTTATAAAGATCAATCTTGATGCCCATAATATTGAATATTCTATTCAAGTCTTGGTTGCCATGGAATTCGCTATAACATGCTTCTAAATAATAACTTAAGCGTATGGGGAGGAGTTTGATGCGGATGACTGCGATGAAATTGTCTGTCGTCTTTATTGTATTTATTGGGATAGTCGGTATGGCTCAGGCGGATTGGGAGGCCCTGGCGCCGGGGATCGACTATCAGGAATTCACCGTCAGCGGGCCGAACAACTGCTTTGTGGCCCGAATGGACCGCAGCAATCCCGATTGTCTGATCGACAGTTGCCTGGGCCGAGGCGAACTGATCTTCGGTACGGAGACCGTCAGTGGCATGGCCAACCGCTATGAAGGCGCGGTCAACTACTGGGGACAATCGTGGGGATCGACCAATGACGTAGTCGTCGCCATCAACGGCGACTTTTGGGACACCACCCTCGGCCAGCCTCAAAGCGGGCACATCTCCTCGGGCTGGTACGTCAAGCGATTCACCAACTACACCGGTGGCAGCGGCTTTGTCTGGCAGTTGGACGGCGATGCTTATATCGGCGGCTGTGTGACGCATACAAGTAGCAGGCAAAAAGTCCAGTATCTGTCGACGGGGCAGGATCAAAACTTTAATGGGATCAATAGCGCTCGCGAAAACGATCAACTCGTGATCTATACGCCGCAGTACAACGAGCATACCAATACGGACACATCCGGCAGCGAGGTCCTGGTGCGCATGTCGCGGCCGATGTTGATCATGCCGACGCCGAACTATGCGCGGGGGACCGTGGTGGAAGTTCGGCAGAATCTCGGTTCGACGCCGATTCCTTTCGATTGTATTGTACTGTCCGCAAAAGGATCAGCGGAAACCAAACTCCTGGCCAATGTCAGCGTGGGCGCCGAAGTCGGTATCTCGCAGGAGATCACCGATTATGAATCGGACTGTTCGACACCCGGGGGGCGGGATTGGACGAAGACCTACGCGGCGATCGGCGGCAGTTTTTATTTTTTGAAGGATGGCGTTGTGCAGAGCTCTACCGATCCGGGGGCCACAGACCGCCATCCCCGAACGGCGGTGGCGTTCAATGAGAATTACATTTTTTTCATCGTCGTCGACGGTCGCTCTTCGATCAGCGTTGGAATGTCGATGTCTGAAATTGGCAACTTTTGCAAGAACACTTTGGGCGCGACCGAAGGCTTGAACCAGGACGGCGGCGGCTCGTCGGCGATGTGGGTGGACGGCGAGATCAAGAACGTGCCTTCGGACGGAGCCGAGCGCGCGACGTACAATGGCTTGATGATGATCCGCAACCAGCCGATTGTGCAGTCCCCGCGTTTGAGTACGGGGCGCACCGTGGAAGTGCGTTCCGGGACGACGTTGCGGCTCGGGCCGGGCACGCACTATGGCGAAGCGGCGTCAGTCTCCACGGGACAGCAGGGGCAGGTGGTGGAGCATGCGCTCAACGGCGTCACGGCCGAAGGCCAATCGTGGTGGTACTGCCAGTTTGGAAGTGCCACAGGCTGGCTGAGCGAAAGCGCGCTGACCTCTCACGCTCCCCATTGGGAGACCTATCGGTAGGATTTTGTCTCTTTCACTTCATCTATTGCACGGCGAGGGCGATTGTCTGTGTATTTGCGGTGCAGGCCTCCACGGCGAAGTTCGCCAGGCAATCCGGGATGTGTTGAATCGAGGTGACCGGGCGGCTCCAAAGCACAAAGCCCTCCTCGATCGCTTCTTCTTTCGTCAGCAATGCCGCAACCGCTTTTTGCACCTCCGCGCGCTGGTAATCCTCTGCCGTATAGGACCAAAGCCCGCGTGCGCGGCCGGCTTCGAGTAGCTTTTGCGTTTTTTCCGGTGTGGCGTCGAGCAAAGGCTGCATCGCGGTCTGAGCATAAGCGCAAAGCGTGTCGAGCATTCGGTTGAATTTCCGTTGCACGATCGACAGCTCCATCGAGAAATTCACCAAGTGGTCCGGGATCTGCTCTTTGTCCTCGACCCCGCGGATTTTCAACCGGTAGAGCTGTTCAACGGCCTGACTTACTCCATAAGTCCGGAATTCGCCCCGGTTGGCGGCGATCCCCGTCTTGAGGAGTTCGCGCGTCAAAGCCGCCTTTTGGGTGTTGTGGTCAGACGAGGACGGGTTGGGTTGAAAGAACATCGCCACCAAACGCTTCACGATTTCCGCCTCGCGGCGCTCCATTCCGCTTTGGGTGAGCAGTTGATCCAGTTGCTCCAGAAATCCCTCTTCGCTGTCCTGATCGAAGAGTCGATCCACCGAGTCAATCACCGGCATCGCCGGGGGATAGAGCAATCCCGCCACGGCAAAAACATTTTCGAAAAAAGGATCGGAAAACAACCGGCGGCCGAATGAGAAGATCTTTGCGAAAAAATCGGTGACTCCGTCGAGAAAGGATTTCATGACAGCCTCCCTTGAATGATTTAAGGGCGTAAGGTGCAAGGTTCGTGCCAGAGCGGGAAAAGGAGGAGGCGGCGAGGTCGCTCGACCGCCTTGATTGAAAGGCGCGGGAAGAGTATATTACGTCTCAACAATCATGTTTACCGGAATAATCGAGGAAATCGGGGCCATTCGCTCGCTCCGCCTGCAAGGCCAAGGGGGGCGGATTGCGATTGCCTGCCGGAAGGTGCTCGAGAACCTGCGGCCGGGGGACAGCGTCTGCGTCAGCGGGGTGTGCCTGACGGCTACGGAGATCGAACGGGATGGCTTCGCCGCGGACGTTTCCGCGGAGACCTTGCGGAGGACCTATTTCGGCACTTTAGGCGCGGGTGCGATGGTGAACCTGGAGCGTTCGGTTCAGCCTCAGGGCCGTCTCGGTGGGCACATCGTCAATGGGCACGTTGACGATGTCGGACGGGTTCTGGCCCTACCTTCCGGCGGCCGGGTGGGAGACTGGATTTTCTCCCTTCCCAAAGCCCTGGAACGCTATATGGTAGAAAAAGGCTCTATCGCAGTTGATGGGGTAAGTCTAACAATTGCAGGCCTTTCACCGGGGCGGTTCTCGGTGGCGATCATCCCGGCGACGGTCGCCGCAACCAACCTGAAGGATAAACGCGTGGGCGACCCGGTGAATTTGGAGGTTGACATTCTGGCGAAATACGTCGAGAAACTCCTTTCAGCCGGACAATATCCCGCTGCCGGGGGACGTTTGGCCGAGACGCTGGAGAAATACGGTTATCTTGCTGAATGATCGGCAGGAGCGGTTCTGAGAAGAATTCATAGAAGAACAAGAAGCGGCTGAAGTTGTTTGGGAAAGAAGGGAGCAGCAAAGGTTCATGGCGTTTATTTCCGTGGAAGATGGAATCGAGGAACTCAAGCAAGGCAAAGTCCTCATTGTCACCGACGATCAAAATCGGGAGAACGAAGGGGATTTCGTTGCTCTTGCCGAGTCGATCACGCCGGAAATCATTAATCTCATGGTGACCCGAGGGCGGGGCTTGGTCTGCGTGCCAATGATCCAGGAGCGGATGGAGCAACTCGACTTGTCGATGATGGTCGAGCGCAACACGGCCAAGCTCGGCACCGCGTTTACGGTGTCCGTGGACGCCGTTCAGGACACGACGACGGGCATCTCGGCGTATGACCGGGCGGTGACGATTCAAGCGCTGGCCGACCCGAAGGCGAAGCCGGAGGATTTCGCTCGTCCCGGCCATATCTTCCCCCTCATGGCGGCCGAAGGGGGAGTGCTCCGCCGGGCGGGGCACACCGAAGCGGTCGTCGATCTGGCGCGGTTGGCCGGTTCGCACTCTATCGGTGTCCTGTGTGAAATCCTCGACGACGACGGCACGATGGCGCGCATGCCCCGCCTGCTCGAACTGGCTCAAGAGTTGGACCTCGGCATCCTGACCATCGCGGACTTGATCGAGTATCGGCGGCGGACCGAAAAGCTGGTCGAACAAATTCTCCGCATCGATTTTCCTTCGCGTTGGGGGCATTTCGATCTCTGTCTTTATGAAAGCGTGGTCGAGAAGGATCATCATCTGGCCCTGGTCAAAGGGGATATCCAACCGGACGATGAGGTTCTGGTACGTGCGCATTCGCAGTGCTTGACCGGTGATATTCTGGGCTCGCTTCGCTGTGATTGCCGGGAACAGTTGAAACATGCCCTGCAAATGATCGAAAAAGAAGGGAAAGGAATACTGGTTTACATGCGTCAGGAGGGCCGAGGGATCGGACTGGTGAACAAATTGCGGGCCTATGAGTTGCAGGACCAGGGACTGGACACGGTTGAGGCGAATCACCGGCTGGGCTTTCCGGCCGACCAGCGAGACTACGGCATTGGTGCGCAGATTCTGGCCGATCTCGGTGTGCGGAAGATGCGCTTGATGACAAACAATCCTCGAAAGATTATCGGACTGGAAGGATACGGCCTGTGCGTCGTGGATCGGATTCCGATCGAAGTGGGCGTCCACGAGCGTAACCAGGATTATCTGCGAACCAAGAAAGAGAAGTTGGGACATTTGTTGGACATTGATTGCGCGTGCAACGACTGAGAGAGATAGGGAGAACGCCAATGGTGAAAGAAATTGAAGGCAACCTGATCGGCAAGGGCAGGAAGATCGGCATCGTGGTCAGCCGGTTCAATCCTTTTATTACGGAGCGGCTGGTCGAAGGCGCGCTCGACGGACTCAAGCGGCACGGCGTGTCCGAAGATGCGATTACGCTGGTGCGGGTGCCGGGCGCGTTTGAGCTGCCGCTGTTGGGCAAGAAACTGGCCGCAAGCAAGAAATATGACGCGGTGATTTGCCTTGGGGCGGTGATTCGCGGCTCGACGCCTCACTTCGACACCATCTGCGCCGAAGTCTCAAAAGGCATCGCCAATGCCGGCATGGAGCTGGGATTTCCGATCGTTTACGGCGTGGTCACCGCGGACACGATCGAACAGGCGATTGAACGGGCCGGCACGAAGATGGGCAATCGCGGCTTTGATGCGGCCATGACCGCTCTTGAATTGGCCGACTTGATGAAGAAGTCGATCTAAAGCGGTTCTCGAAATGATTGTCCAAATGAAAAACGATAAGCGGCGATAAACCTCTCTCCCCCTTACGAAGGAGGAGTTGGAGGAGGTTGCTTTTTAAAGCGAGAAGCATTACTGCTGGAAAAGAATTACCCCTCCCCGCCTCCCCCGCCAGGGCGCGTCTGCGACCTTATAAAGGGGAGGAGAGGGAAACAGACAAATCTTTCGAAAGATGCTTTAGCATCATTTCTCTTGAGTCCAATGGTAACGAAGCGACATCGCGCGAGAAAAATCGCTCTGCACTTGCTCTACGGCTGCGACGTCTCGGATCGCCGCTCGGAAGAGGATTTATCCGATCAGGTGGGGTACCTGACGCGGGAGGAGATCATGTTGGAATCGATTGCCTCCGATCTGGCCGAGGAGGACGTCGAACAGCAGGTGCGCGAGATCCTCAAGGACCAGGAGCGACGGCAGCGACTGAAGCGCGCTCCGCGGCCGAAGAATCCCGAAGCGGAACGATTGTGCGCGTTTGCCTTGGAGTTGGCGAAAGGCGTACTCGATTTTCGCGACGAAATCGACAAACGCCTGAAGGGAGTCTCCGAGCATTGGCGGCTGGGCCGGATGCCGGCCGTCGACCGCAATATCCTCCGGCTCGGCGCGTATGAACTGCTCTACCGGCCGGATATCCCGCCCAAGGTCAGTATTGACGAGGCGGTGGAACTGGCGAAGGAATACGGCGACGACAAGTCGGGCGCCTTTGTCAACGGCATTCTGGACGTCATCGCGGCCGAGCGTCTGAAACAGCAGGAAGGCGGAGGGAACGGCGAATCGTGAGCGGGCGGTTTGAATTGGTCTCGAATTATGAGCCGAAGGGAGACCAGCCGCAAGCGATTGAGGCCCTGATTCAAGGGATCGAGAAAGGGCTCAAGTTTCAGACGCTGGTCGGCGTGACCGGCAGCGGCAAGACGTTCACGATGGCGAACGTCATCGCGCGGATCCAGCGCCCGACGTTGGTCATCTCCCATAACAAGGTGCTGGCCGCCCAGTTGTACGCCGAGTTTCGCGAGTTCTTTCCCCGCAACGCCGTCGAGTATTTTGTCAGCTACTACGATTATTACCAGCCCGAAGCGTATCTGCCCCGCACGGACACCTACATCGAAAAAGACGCCTCAATCAACGATGAGATCGAGCGCTTGCGCCTGTCGGCGACCACCTCGTTGCTCGAACGCCGCGACGTGGTGATTGTCGCCTCGGTTTCGGCCATCTACGGCCTGGGCAGTCCGGCCGACTACCGGGAGATGATTCTCCTTCTCCGTCCGGGCGACGTGAAGCCGAGGCAGAAGATTCTGCGCAAGCTGGTGGAGCTTCAGTACGTGCGCCAGGATTTTGATTTTTACCGAGGCGTGTTTCGCGTGAAGGGAGACGTGATCGACATCTTCCCGGCCTACGAGGAGCGTCCGGTCCGCGTCGAACTCTTCGGCGATGAAGTGGAGCGGATCGTGGAGTTCGATCCGACGACGGGCGAGGTTCTTTCAAGCGAGCTGCCGCGACTTGCGGTCTATCCCGCCAAGCATTACGTGACGCCGGGCGAGCGGGTGCAGGAGGCGATTCGCCGCATCCAGGCGGAACTGGCCGAGCGACTGAAGCAACTGCGCACGGAAGGCAAACTGCTGGAAGTGCAACGGCTCGAACAGCGCACGCGGTACGATCTGGAGATGTTGCGCGAAGCGGGATTTTGCCAGGGCATCGAGAATTACTCCCGCCATCTCGACCTGCGCGAGCCGGGCGAGCGGCCGAATTGCCTGCTCGACTACTTTCCCGACGACTCCCTGATCTTCGTTGATGAATCGCACATCATGCTGCCCCAGATTCGCGGTATGTACGGCGGAGATTATTCGCGAAAGAAGACCCTGGTCGAGTATGGTTTCCGGTTGCCGTCCGCCCTGGACAACCGGCCGTTGCGCTTTGACGAATTCACCGGAATGGTGAGGCAGGCGGTGTTTGTCTCGGCCACGCCGGCGGATTACGAAATGCAGGAAACCCAGCAGGTGGTCGAGCAGATCATTCGTCCGACCGGGCTGATCGATCCGGAAGTGATCATCCGCCCGGCGAAGGGACAAGTGGACGATCTCGTTGGATGGATTCAAGAGCGAGTCAAGCGCAGCGAGCGAGTGCTCGTGACGACGTTGACGAAGCGCATGGCGGAGGATCTGGCGGACTACCTCCAGGACCTGGGCATTCGCGGCCGGTACCTGCACTTCATGATCGACACGCTGGAGCGGGTGGACATTTTGGAAGGGCTGCGAGCTGGAGATTTTGACGTGCTGGTGGGCGTGAACTTACTCCGCGAAGGGCTCGATTTGCCCGAAGTGTCGCTCGTGGCGATTCTGGACGCGGACAAGGAGGGATTTCTGCGCTCGGAGCGTTCGCTGATTCAGGTCTGTGGCCGGGCGGCGCGCAACGTCAACGGCCAGGTGATTATGTACGCCGACAAGATAACCGGCAGCATCGAGCGGGCGCTGAGTGAAACAGCGCGCCGGCGAAAGATTCAGCTCGATTTCAACCGCGAGCATCACATTCAACCGAAGACCGTGCAGAAGTCGGTCCGCAACATGCTCGAAGTTCGCAGCCGCCGGAAGACGGAGGCCGAGCAATTGGCTCTGGACGTGATCTCCCCGGCGCTGGCGGAGAGCGGCGATCCCCGCCGGTTCCTCGCCGAGTTGGAACGGCAAATGCTGGAGGCGGCGCAGAACCTGGAGTTTGAAGCCGCGGCCGTGTTGCGGGACAAAATTCTGGAGGTCCAGAAACGAATCAAAGACCTGCCGGCGAATGGCGGCGCTTCGTCAAAAAGAAAGTCGAAGAAATCCTCTCGGCGACGATAACGCAATTCCCAAGTTTGTAGTGGCGCCGTGAGGCGCTTGGTTTTTACGCTCTTACGGACGCACTATGAGCTTTCTTCTTTCCCTATTTTATGCCCTTACGGGCACACTACAAACAGGTCTTCTTCGCCCTTTCAGGCGCATTACGGGATTTCCCCAGTTTGTAGTGGCGTCGTGAGGCGCTTATCTTTTTACGCGCTCGTAGGCACACTCCGAGCTTTCTTCTTTCCTTTTTTATGCCCTTACGGGCACACTACAAACAGGTCTTCTTCGCCTTTTCAGGCGCATTACGGGATTTCCCAAGTTTGTAGTGGCGCCGTGAGGCGATAGTTTTTTACGCCCTTACACCTTCGCTTTTAACATGGCCGATAAACGACCATGCCACCCGCCATCTGCGTATAGCGAAATACTTTTTCATTTTTGCAGCCTCGTAGGGTGCGAGGCTTGCTCTTTCACACGAGTCAGTTTTTCTGCCTGTCGCAGATCCTCAATCTCACCGCTTCAATACCATCCCCTGGCCGGTGGGGAGTTCGAGCACTTGGTAGCCCCGGTTCTTCATGAACTCGACTTCCGCCAGCATTTGATCCTGATAGGCCAGCCAGCCGAAATCATCGAGCACGAGAACACCTCCGGGCGTGATTCGCTCAAAAAGCCACTCCAGGGCGAGGATCTCGGCAGAAGCGGAATTCATATCGATGTGGAGGTAGGCGATCTTATCCGGGACCACTTCCTCGAACGTGGCGGGAACGACGCCGCGAACGATCCGAACGTTGAGATAAGGCGAGAACACTTCCTGCACGTGAGTAAAAATCCGGTCCCAATCGTGCTCGGCGTACGCTTCGCGAAAACCGCTCTCCCTTGTGCTGGTCGTCTCCTCCGGCATGCCGGCGAAGGTATCGTAGAGGTAGAACGTCTTGGCGACCTTACCGAAATCGAGATACTTGCAGAGCACGGCCGAGGAGAATCCCTGCAGCACGCCGCATTCGACAAAATCGCCTTCCAGATGAAGCGCGTGCGTGGCGGCCCAACACAGGACGTGCAACCGCCAAATCAGGCTCTTCTCCTGATCGTTCATCGCGCTGGAGGTGAAACTGTCGACGAACTTCTTGTCGCGGAGGAAGCTGAGGTTTCGCCCCAAGGAAATGTTCATGTCGGCGGCCAAGACTCGACCGCTGTACACCTCGAGAATCGTGTTCAGCGCCTGGTTGAACGCTTGGGCTTTCTCGGCGGGGATTCCATAGAACATGAAAGGGTGCTCCTTGCCGGATGTCTCCTATAGAATTTTGTTAAGGTGATAGCGCTTGCATCGTAGCATAGCAAGAGAGGATTTTTAACACCCTCGCCCTCTGGGAGAGGGATGGGGTGAGGGAATTTTTCTGGCGGAATACCCCTCACCGCAGCAGAGCAAAGAAGTCCGCCTCTCCCGATGGGAGAGGATTCTGTTGCCTATCTGCTGATAAAAGAAGCTCTTTTGTTTTACGGGCAATTTGGTATGATACCTTCCAATTTGATTGAAGTTGGACCGCCGGTCTGGAGCGGCGCGGGCGATAGGGTAGCTCTAAGTATTTATAAGGAAACAGGTTACGAAGAATATGGGATTGCGGAGGACGTGCCGTCTGGCGCTGGAGGATGGATCGATCTTTGCCGGTTACGCCTTCGGCGCTTCTGGCGAGGCGGTCGGCGAGGTCGTTTTCAACACGAGCATGACCGGGTATCAGGAAATTCTGACCGATCCTTCCTATCGAGGTCAGATCGTAACGATGACCTACCCGATGATCGGCAATTACGGCACGAACGCCGTGGACATCGAGTCCTGCCGGCCGTTCGTGGCCGGCTTTATTGTGAAAAGCCTCTCCCGCCTGGCCTCCAATTGGCGGAGCGAAGAGTGCCTCGAGGCCTACCTCAATCGCCATGGATTGGTGGCGCTGGAGGGAATCGACACCCGGGCCCTGGTTCGAAAGCTGCGCATGCAGGGCGTGATGAAGGGGATTCTGTCGACGGAAGACCGCTCGGACGCGGAGCTCGTCGAGGCCGCCCGCCAAAGTCCCGGGCTGGAGGGAATCGACCTCGTCAAAGAAGTCACCGTGGAGGAACCTTACAAATGGGAAGACGAGGGGACGTTCCACCTTGGGGCGCAAGCGAAGCGGTCTAAAGCGAAACGGCGCGTGGTTGCATACGATTTTGGCATCAAGCGAAACATCCTGCGAAATCTCGTGGACGAGGGCAACCAGATCAAGGTCGTGCCAGCCTCCACACCGGCTGAAGACGTATTGAAGGAGAAGCCGGACGGCGTGTTCCTCAGCAACGGTCCGGGTGATCCGGCGGCGGTCAAATACGCGGTCGAGAATACGCGTCAGCTGTTGGGCAAAATTCCGCTGTTCGGTATCTGCCTCGGTCATCAGATTCTCGGCCTGGCGCTGGGAGGGCGGACCTTTAAACTGAAGTTCGGGCACCGAGGCGGCAATCAACCGGCGCAGAATCTTTTCACGGGAAAGGTGGAAATCACGGCGCAGAATCATGGGTTCTGCGTCGATATCGATTCGCTGGGCGGGAAAGACGTTGTGCTGACGCATAAAAACCTCAATGATGGGACGCTGGAAGGCTTTCAGAGTGAATCCTTGAAGCTCTTTGCCGTCCAGTACCACCCGGAGGCGTCTCCGGGACCGCACGATGCAGGTTATCTGTTCCGAAAATTCAGTCGCCTGATGGATACCGGAAAGTTGGTCGAGGAATCTTAGGGCCCCATCGGGCGAAAAGGAGTTTGTCGTTGCCGTGAGATCTCAGAAATCTTCCCATGAGGATTTGACCGCATTGCAGGAGCGAGTAGCGCGCCTGGAAGAGCAAAACGAACGGCTCTCAACGCTTCTCGCGGTGGGACAGGCGATTAGCTGGCAGCTGGATCTCCACGGGCTGCTGGAACTGATCATGCGTGAGGTGACCCGGGCGCTGGACGCGTCGCGCTCGTCGCTCTTCCTGCTGGACTGGGACAAGATGGAACTGTGGTCCACGGTCGCTCAGGGATCGGAGGAAATCCGCTTCTCGGTGAAACAGGGAATCGCGGGGTACGTCGCGGTGACCGGGGAGACGGTTTTCATCGAAGACGCGTATGAAGATCATCGATTCAATTCGGAAGTTGACGTCAAGACCGGTTTTCAAACGCGAACGGTGTTGGCTATACCGGTCCGCAACCGCCAGGGAGAGGTCATTGGCGTAGTCGAAGTGCTCAACAAGCACCGAGGCCAGTTCAATGAAGAGGACCGAGAGCTGCTCAGCGCGCTGGCGTCTCAGATTGCGATTTCACTCGAGAACGCCCAGCTCTATACCGAGATCAAGGATACCTTCGAATCGTTCATCGACGCGCTGGCGGCGGCGATCGATGCCCGGCATCCCAATACCTCGGGCCATTCCGCGCGGGTGCGGGAATACTCGCTGGCGATTGCAAAAGAGATGGAGTTGACCGAGGAGGAATGCGAGCTGGTCGCTTATGCGGCTATCCTGCACGATCTGGGCAAGATTGGCGTTGACGACGCGATCCTGAAAAAGCCGGGGAAGCTGACCGACCGGGAGTTCATTGCGATGCAACGGCATCCCATCTATACGCGGCGGATTCTCAGCCGAATGCACTTGAGCGGCAAGCATCATTCGCTGCCCCGGCTGGCGGGAAGCCATCACGAGCGCATGGACGGTTCGGGCTATCCCGAGGGATTGATCGGGGACGAGATTCCTTTGATCTCCCGGATTTTGGCCGTTGCCGACGTCTTCGACGCCATGACCTGTTATCGCGAGTATCGGGACCCGATGGAGGGCGATCAGGCGTTGGGAAACATCCTGAGAAACTCCGGCGACAAATTTGACCCGAAGGTCGTGGAGGTTTTTGAGGCTTACTACCAGCGAGTCAATCTCGGACAAACCATCGACAAGCGTATCCAGGAAACCCTTCCGCAGACCCGGCCGGAAGAACCTTCCGAGGAATGGGAGTGCCGTTAAGCGGCTGGAGAGCGAATGCCAAAACGAACAGATCTGAAGAAAATTCTCATCATCGGTTCGGGGCCGATCGTAATCGGCCAGGCCTGCGAGTTTGACTACTCGGGCACCCAGGGGTGCAAGGCGCTTCGCTCGGAGGGCTATGAGGTTGTTCTCGCCAACAGCAACCCGGCCACCATCATGACCGATCCGGAGATGGGAGACCGAACGTATATCGAGCCGGTCACGCCGGACGTCGTGGGGGAAATTCTTCGCCGGGAGCGGCCGCAAGCCCTGCTGCCGACGCTGGGCGGGCAGACGGGGCTGAACGTTGCGGTGGAGTTGGCCGAGAGCGGGCTTCTGGACGAACTGGGCGTTGAGCTGATCGGAGCGAAGTTGCCGGCGATTCAAAAGGCTGAGAACCGGCTACTGTTCAAACAGGCCATGGAACGCATCGGGCTCCAGGTGCCCCGCAGCGGGATTGCCTGCACGTTGAGCGAAGCCGAGGAAGTCGTTCAGCACGTCGGCTACCCGGCGATCATTCGTCCCTCGTTTACGCTGGGCGGTACGGGTGGAGGAACAGCTTACAATCCCGAGGAATACCGCGAGCTGATCGAATGGGGGCTGACCAACAGTCCGGTCAAGCAGCTGCTGGTCGAGCAGTCCGTGCTCGGCTGGAAGGAATTCGAGCTGGAGGTGATGCGGGACCTCAACGACAACGTCGTCATCATCTGCTCGATCGAGAACTTCGATCCGATGGGCATTCACACCGGCGACAGCATTACGGTCGCGCCGGCGCAGACGCTGAGCGATAAGGAGTATCAGATGATGCGCGACGCGTCGGTGGCCATTATCCGCGAGATCGGCGTCGAAACCGGGGGCAGCAACATCCAGTTCGCGCTTCATCCCGATACGGGCGATATGATGGTCATCGAGATGAATCCCCGCGTGTCGCGCAGCAGCGCGCTGGCCAGCAAAGCGACGGGATTTCCAATCGCCAAGATCGCCGCAAAGCTGGCGGTTGGATATACGCTGCCCGAAATCCCCAACGACATTACCGGCGAGACACCGGCCAGCTTCGAGCCGACCATCGATTACGTCGTGGTGAAAGTGCCCCGGTTTGCCTTCGAGAAATTCCCGGGTGCGGAAGACGTCCTCGGGACGCAGATGAAATCCGTGGGCGAGACGATGGCCATCGGCCGCACGTTCGACGAGGCGCTTCAGAAAGCGATACGGTCGCTGGAAACGGGCCACTTCGGCCTGGATGCGGGGGTGCAGCCGTTTCCTCCTCAAAGCCGGGAGCACCTGATTCGCCGGTTGTCGATCCCGCACGCCGAGCGCCTGCTTACGATTGCGCGCGCCTATCGCGCCGGGTTATCGACCGAAGAAGTCGCCCGTTACACCAAGATCGATCCCTGGTTCCTGGAGTCGATCCGGGATCTGGTCGAGATGGAGCAACGCTTGCAGCGAATGAATCCATTCCATGCTGAGAGTGTCTGATATAGGAATTGCGCGGGGCGCGCGCGAGACAACCTGAAGGAGAGTGCAAAATGAGAAGACTACTATCACTTGCGGCAGTCTGTCTTTTATTTGCGGGATGCGCCGCTGTTCAGCGGCAAACCGCAACGGCGGCTCAATCGGCGTCGCCGGCGCTTCTGGCGGCTTTGAGCGAGGGCGAGGGACGTGTGGCGATCCTTTGGATGGCTCCGGAGAAGAGCAAAGGGATCGAGTTCTATCGGCTTGAGTTCGCGCGCGCCGGACAGCCCTTTGAATCACTTAAACAATACAATGCAAAGGCGGTCAATCCCGGTCTTCAAACCGAGAGAGTTGAAGACATGCCTGCCGGGCAGCTGTTGTCTTTTCGGATGACTTCCCTCTTAAGCAGCTCGGGGGGAAAGGAATCCTCGGTTGTGCTGCCTCTGATCCTGGGCGAGGCGAAGAAGGAATGTCTTGTGGTCGAGGACGGCCCGTTTCGAAGCCCCGAGCGTCTTGAAGAGCGAAGCCGGAGTCTGGCGGTGTACGGCGAAAGCCTGAAAAGCCTCGATCAGCCGTTTGACTCCTGTCTATCGGATTTGTTGCCGATGGAGGGGCAGGACCGGCCGGCGTTGGAAGGGTACAAGAAGGTTCTCTGGACCTGCGGCCTTGATGCAAAGAATCCTCTGACGCCCGAGGAACGCAGTATCCTTCGCGAGTACCTCGACAACGAGGGCAATCTGTTCCTCTGCGGCGCCGGCCTCGGCAAGGCTTTGGCCGGACCCGACAGTACGCCGGACGAATTGGAGTTTTATCAGAATTATCTAAAAGCCTTCTCCGAGCCGGGTTGGGAGTCTGGGGCTCAGTCCGCCCGGTTGCTTCGCGGGGCGAAAGGTCAGAAACATTTCGAAAAACTGCGAGCCCGGATTTCGGGAAAGTCCCGGCAGGAACAACATGCCGCGAGCGTGATCGAGCCGTTTGGCGGCAGCGATGCGGCGCTGATTTACGATGGGATTGAGGGTGCGAGCGCGGCGGCGGTCGCCTACGTCGGCAATTTCGGAAAGCCGAACGTTTTTTGCCGGTTGGTCCACCTGGCGTTGCCGTGGGAGTCTTTGCCGGCGGCGGAAGGCCGCACCGAAGTGCTTAAGGCGGTGTTGGATTATTTGGAAAACGCCGGGCCGCTCAAGTACGTTTCGATCGTGCAAAGCGCCGTGACCGACTCCCGAACGGGCAAGGCGCTTTCCGGTGTCACGGTCCATCTTCTCGGCGGAGCCAATTACCTGGGTACTCCGGTCAAGGCGACCACCGACAAAGAGGGAAAGTGCACGATCATTGCCCTGGAAGGCACCTATCATATTCTCTGTGAAAAAGAAGGATACCGGCCCGTGCGATATCGCAATCGAGTCGTTCGCAAAGGCAAAGTGACCAACCTGAACGGGACTCTGGACCCGCAATAGGCGGATTGTTTTTGCAGGAATCAATCGGGGAGACCTGAATGGATCGGAATGAGCTGAAGCAGCGGCTGTTGGATGCCAAGCAAGCGGGCTTCTCGGACGCGCACCTGGCGAAGCTTTGGGGCGTCAGCGAGGTCCAGGTCCGCGACCTGCGCAAGCAGCTTGGAATTCTCCCCGCCTATAAAACCGTGGACACCTGCGCCGCCGAGTTTGAGGCCTATACGCCGTATCATTATTCGTCCTATGAAACGCCTTTCAAGCAGCTGACGGCCGATGGCGAAATCCTGGTGATCGAAAGCGAAGTGCGCGCTTCCCACAAGCAGAAGGTGATGATCCTCGGCGGCGGTCCGAACCGGATCGGGCAAGGCATCGAGTTCGACTACTGCTGCTGCCAGGCGGTGTTTGCCCTGCGCCAGGACGGTTACGAAACGATTATGGTCAACAGCAATCCGGAGACCGTCTCGACGGATTACGACACGGCGGACCGGCTGTACTTCGAGCCGCTGACGTTCGAGGACGTGATGAACATCGTCGAAGCCGAGAAGCCGCTCGGGGTGATTCTCCAGTTCGGCGGCCAAACGCCGCTTAATCTGGCGCTGCCGTTGGAGGCCGCCGGCGTTCGCATTCTCGGCACGAGTCCGGACACCATTGACGTGACGGAAGACCGCGAGCGGTTTAATCAGATGCTGAACCAGTTGAATATCCCCATGCCACCCGGCGGCACGGCGCGGTCGTTTGAGGAAGCGCAAGAGATTGCGGAGCGAATCGGCTATCCGGTGCTCGTGCGCCCCTCGTACGTTCTGGGTGGACGAGCGATGGTGATCGTTCACGACGAAAAAGGTCTCAAGCGTTACCTTGAGACGGCGGTGGAAGCCTCGCCCGAGCGGCCGGTGTTGGTGGACCGGTTTTTGCAGGATTCGATTGAGGTCGACGTCGACGCCGTGTGCGACGGCGAGGACGTTTTTATCGGCGGTATCATGGAACACATCGAATACGCCGGAGTCCATTCGGGCGACAGCGCCTGCATGATTCCGCCTCGAACGCTGACAAAGAAAACCCTCCGGGTGATCGAGGACTATACCCGCCGGTTGGCCCTGGCGCTCAACGTCCGGGGGCTGATGAATATTCAATACGCGGTGTTTGGCATTCAAGCCATCGGACAACGAATTCGGGGAACGGCGGATTTGCCGCGAGAGGAACTGGACCGGCACGGGAACGTCTACGTTTTGGAAGTCAATCCGCGCGCTTCGCGCACCGTGCCTTACGTCAGCAAGGCGGTCGGAATTCCCCTGGCGCGCATCGCGGCGCGGGTGATGCTGGGTCGAAGCCTCAAGGAGCAGGGACTGTCGACTACAACGGCGCAAGTGAATCACGTATCGGTCAAGGAGGCGGCGCTGCCGTTTGCGAAGTTCCACGGCGTCGATCCCATTCTGGGACCCGAAATGCGCTCGACCGGTGAAGTGATGGGCATCGCCGAAGATTTCGGCCTGGCCTTCGCCAAGGCGCAAGCCGGAGTGGGCCTGCCGCTGCCGAGACCGCCGAAAGAGGGGGATCCGCCGGGTCGAATCTTCTGCAGCGTGAACGACCTTGACAAGCAGGATCTGCTCGGCGTTGCGCAGCCGCTTCGCGACCTGGGTTTCACGCTGGTGGCCACACGCGGCACGCGGGATTTCCTCAAGCGGAACGGGATTGACGCGGAGTTTGTCTACAAAATCAGCGAGGGGCGTCCAAGTATTTACGATCTTATTGTCAACGGCGACATTTGCCTGCTGATCAATACGCCGCTGGTCGAAGAAGCGAAGCGGGACGACCTGGCGTTGCGCCGCGCGGCGGTCGAACATGCGATGCCCTACGTGACGACGATCTCGGCGGCGCGCGCCGCGGTCGAGGGCATTCACTCCTATTTGACGCATCCGGGCGAAGTCCGCTCGCTGCAGGAGTATCACCAGGATCTGGAAAAGGCGCGGCAGGGGTGACGTTCGCTCTCTTCGGTTAGGCGGTCGTTTTATGTATCG